>Ga0209136_1001804_pt1 | contig 13711 bp, 30 predicted proteins | sample SaaInl0LU_22_DNA_FD_184640 | JGI IMG/M metagenome (GOLD analysis project Ga0209136, IMG submission 184640) | Marine microbial communities from expanding oxygen minimum zones in the Saanich Inlet - ESP_90LU_22_DNA (SPAdes) (version 2) | ecosystem: Environmental > Aquatic > Marine > Intertidal... | reverse complement strand
ATAGTGTCAAAAGCAAAATCTATATTTATAGTGTAATTAATTAGCTTATCATTTAATTGAGTTTTATATGCTAAATCAGATGAAGATATATTTATAGGCAGTGTCTTTGAATTTATCTCTATCCAACAATCTTCACTAAGTTGCATTTGTTTAAAAACTTCGTTGTATTCTTCTGGATAAAAACCTGTATTTAAAGTTAGTTTTTCGTTACCATTCTTAGTAAGTATCTTGTTTTGATGATTGCTTATATTGTAACTTCCGTTTACTATTATGTTACGCTTAAACTCTTCTTTTTTAGTTATAAGATTTTCGTTTGTTCTTTTGAAAAACCATACATCTTGAAGCGCGCCATACTTATTTATAAAGGTTATTTTGTAAGGCTGATATTTACATTCTTCAACGTTTTGAACTTTAATTAAATCAACCCCATCAACCCCATCTACATAAATAGTGTCTACAGGGAATATAGTAAACTCATTACTAAAATCAGTTAAACATACACTACCCTCAAAAGTACCTCCATCTTGTATAACTCTATCCTCAAAAACATCAGCCCCGTTTATAGTGTTTGTAACGTATTCTATTTGTAAATCATTTAAGGCACTGCTTGAAATAGCCTTGCTATATATAAGTTGGTTATCTGAATAAAAAGATACGTTTGAAGTCTTAGAAGTGTCTACAGGCAAAACAACTGGTGCGTCATCTAGTTTTACTATTGTTTTATTTGATTGTAATAAACTAAAATCATTTAAAGGGTTAGCACCATCTTCAAAAAACCCATAACCGTTAAACGCTGTTAATATTGTGAAATTACTCGGGGTTTGCTCAACTCCTTGAATGTACTGCGTAAGTCTATAATCGACCCAGTAATTAGTCGTTAAGTAATCACCATCAAAATTGTTTTGTATATAATCCTTTACAAGTTCAGCAACTTCAAAAACAGATACATTTTGTATTGAAAAAGACTCAAGAGTATATGTAGGTTTTAATGGTCTACTATTGAAAGTAGTTGCAGTTCCTTGCGTTCCTAAATATATATATAGCTGCAGCCTTGCAGATGTTAAGTTAGTAGCTGTCGTACTTATATAGTATGGACTTCTTACGTTAATTTTTGCCATTTTATTTTTGTGTTAATTTTATTAAATCCTTATCCAAACCTATTGAGTATGCTTTTAGTAATTCATCTGGAAGCCTTTTAAATGCTGCTACAAATGGTTTAGTAAAAAACAAACTCGGCTTAATTCCTTTCTGATATATGCTTCTCGATATTAAAAACGCTGTACTTTTGTAACTTAAAAACTTCCCTGTCTTTCTATCTCTAAATTGTATTTTACGTCTTTTAACATAGCTTTGCATAGCCTCTGTTAAACCCCCTTTTTTACCTGTACCACTTCCAAACCTAAAAGGACTGTTAGGCGCTTTACTACTTGATGACTTCCCTCTAACCCCTTTGTCTTGGAACTCTCCGTATTGTTCCATACTAAAGCCTAGTTCAGCACCTTTTTGTGTTAGCTCTATATTGTAACCTAAACTATTATAAAGTCCCTTAGTGTCGTTCTTATCGCTTTTAGATAGGTTACTTCTGCTTTGCTGAATAACGTACTTAGCAAACTTATTTAGTTCTTCTTGTATAGATTTATCAGCTAGCATATTTCAATATCGTTGTTTACGAATATATCAAACGTTGCTGTCCAACCTGCTACCTTGTTTTCAAACCTATCTACAAAAGGTTCTAAATTTGCATCACCAGTTAATTGGTATTTATCACTATATAAATCTCCACGCCTTAAAACTTGTACTAACTTATTTAACACTGCTAACTGTGTGTTAAGTACATCTTGCTCATTATTGTTTCCTATAAATATATCAGAAGTAGGCTCTTTACTTTCGTCTACTATATCCATTGATAATATAGAAATATTAAACCTTAAAACACTTTCTTGTGCTGTAACGGTGTTTATAATCAAATGTGATAAAGGGAATATAGACTGCTTAGACAAATCAATATCAAATAAATCACCCTCAGTGACAGTGTTTACATTTACATCTCCTAGTAAAGCGTCTTTAATAGCTTGGGTTAATAAATAATAACCTCTTATTCCTGTGTAACTCATTTGAATTTATTTTTAATATTCCTTGCTTCTATTTCGTTTTTCTCTTTTGTGTAAGTTAAGTATGTTAAACATTCGTGTACGTTTAGTTTAACGATATTTTCAAATCTTGTAATATCTCCGTTAGCGATTGCATAGATGGAATTGTACCATCCCCATTTTGTAGTGAACCCAGATACTGCGCTAAGTTCTCCTCGTTCTGTTTGCTCGAAGAGTTCAGAATAACTGTCGATAAGTCTTTGCCTAAATCGTAAAAAAAAACCATCGCACCGAAACACGCATCTAAAGGATAGTTCTTTGCTTCTTCATTTATATCTGGGTCATATTCTTTTAGCGTATATCTTTGCCCTTGTAATAAGTCAATAGGTCTATATAAAACATTCATAGCTCTATGCAGGTTATCGTTATCACCCATAAAGGTATCTAAGTCTACATACTCCCCAAAACTCATATTTTCTAAGTCTGGTATAAAACCGTATTTAACACCGTTTAAATCAAACCTATTTAACATCTGATGTTCTACATCAAACATATTATTTATGATAGTGCAAATATCTGTTATATCTTTTGCTTTCATTGAACGCACCACGTTAGTAGGTACTTTACAAAAAATCTCAATCATCTTAGACTGTACTTCTGATTCCTTTGTAATATCTAGTTTTGAAAACTCCTGATACTGTCCTAGAGTTATTTCATTTAACGTTGTTGGTATGCTTAACTTTACTTTCATATTAATATATAAACTTTTTTAATTTATTTTAGTAACTATAAGATACAAAAAAACCCCTACATTTCTGCAAGGGTTATTTAAAAATATTTGTTTATTTTAATTATTTAGTTTAGATATGTAATTTTCTATAAATTGTTTACCTTTATTATCTACATTGTAAACTGTAATATCAGTATCCCCTAAAGTGTGACCGTTAGAAGTAGCTCTTGACCAAGCCATTGCAAATTCAGTTGCTTGTTTGTTTGTTTGAAATTTTAACGTTGCATTCATAATGTTGTTGTTTTTGTTCCCTACAAAGATACACTTTTATTTGGAATAATAAACATTTAATTAACTTTTTTTTTATTTTTTTTTATTCAACAGATTAAGATACTGTATATTTGCCTCTGTTTGGGTTTTGTAATTGAAAGCCTACTGCATAACGTACAGCATCTATTAAATGATTCCAATTATCTATTGGTGTGTTTGACTTTCTTTCTAGCCACCTGTAATTATTTAGTTCTTTAATTAAGTTCGTACTATCTGGACTTACTATAATATCATAGTCTTGTAATAAGCTAATACCATACGTAATACTTCCTTGTCCTTTTATGCTTGGACGTACATTGCATCCCTTAGCTTTTATTTCGCTTAACAGTCTAGGCTCTGCACTATCTCCAATAATTAAACCCTCTCTAGCGTGCTTTAAATTAAGTTGTGCTATTTGTGACGTTGTTAATCTTTGCAAGTAGAAACACTCCTTTAAATATATTCGTTTGTTTGTGCTATCAATATTAACTTCAACTAAAGTGCTAGGGTCTGCAGCGAACCCATAATCTTGACCCCATACGCTTGTGCCTATGTGCTTAAATTCCCCTACACTCCAATTATTAAATATAACCCCCTCAGCTTTGTTTAACCACGAGCCTAGCATTTGCTGTTTGTATTTCTCTGGACGTCTTATCTTCATCTGCTCTATTTGGTCTATATAGCTTTTAGATAAGTTGTCTATGTTATCTTGATAAGTAGTGTGTATGTATGTAGTATTTTCTTTAGTTGTATTACTGCCCTCTTGAACCCCTCTATCTTCAAAGAAACGTCTATATATAAAATGCTCTTTTGTAGTTGGGTTTAGTATTAATATAATTCTATTTGGTTTGCCTTGTTGCCTTACTGACAAATCAATAGTATCAAACTTTTGTTCATCGACTAGTTCTTCAGCTTCATCAACTACCCAAGTTGTAATCCCTTGTAAAGATTTAAGGTTTGCAGTCTGGTCACCGCTTGAAGTTTTAATACCTCTGAATATTATTTTACTTCCTGTCTTTTTATTTAGTATTTCATCTTTGGTTATATGAAAATCTGCTATTGAACCAAACTGTTCTAGCTTGTCTATAAACTCTGGTATGATTGATATGTAAGCTGAGGTTAGCGTGTAACGTGTAAACAGTATCGTGTGCCCTTGTTCGTATGTAAGCATCACTAAAAGGGCGTTTACTGAAAAAGACTTCCCAGAACCACGCCCACCACTAACAATAAAATACCTACTGTCACTTTCAACAATAGGCATATATTTTTTCTTTACTTTAATCAACGAATTTAATTAAATCTCTAAAATTAATGTTTAAACCCTCACTAGAGTTAATGTCTACACTTTCCTTAGGTTTACCATAACGATAGCTTAAATACAGTTGTACGGCTCTCATATCGCCTTTAGCTACTAGTTCCCCTAGTTTACCTAGTGCTTCGTCTTTGTCTATTATAGCGTCTAAGCGTTCTATAAGTTTTTGTTCTTGTGCCTTTGGTTTACGCCCTGCACCCTCTCTAGCACCTCCGTTGTTTTTTCTGTTATCCATATTGAAATAAATTGTTTAATCAATCCTATTAATATATAAACAGAATTACTTTTTTTTAGAACATTCTTATTTGTGCCTTGTGCTGCTCTATTCTTTTTATAGCTGCATCGTAATACTCTTTGTCTAATTCACAAGCGGTTAAATCGTAGCTTAAATTATGACAGGCTAAAGCTATTGAGCCAGAACCTAAATGTGTGTCTAGTATTTTATCATTTTCTTTTGCATAGTTCATTAATAACCATTCGTAAAGTTTTATAGGTTTTTCTGTTGGGTGTATTTTCTTTTGTTTTTGTGGATTGTTTAAATATCCAAATCCAATCCAATCGTATATATATTTTCTTAAAATACAATCAAAACTTGTATAAGCTAATTCCCCATCAGAATAGTTTTTATTATTTGCGTTTGTTATTTTTTTATCCCAATATATCCACCCTTTTTTTGGAGGTAATAAATCCGCAAAATAATTACCACCCCAAATAATTTGATTCTTACTTACTCTTTGTAACTCTATAAAATATTCATTCGGTGGTCTGTCATTATCCCAATCTTTTTTTATATGATGTTGCTTGTCCGAAAAAGTTTTTGCTTTTCCGCTTTTACCTTTTACAGTTGTATTTCCGTCAAAACCAATCCCATAAGGTGGGTCTACAATAGCAAGGTCAAAGTAGTTATCTTCATACCTTGCCATCAGTTTCATATTACATTCATTTGTTATTAGCATAATACAGGGTTTTTATACCTACTGTTTACTAGTGCACCTTTTACTTCTTTTATAGTCTTTGGCTTTACCCTAGCCTTTAATGATGCTTTAAAAGGGTTTAGCCGTGTTTGTTTAAACTCTTGTAGTGTTTCTATATCCCATTCTATTAAAACGTCTGTAATGTCTTTAATTCGCTTTAATGTTTCGCTATCTATTTTTTGTGCTATTTGTTTTTTTATTTTTGCTTTTTCTATATTACCAAAACTCTTTGATAAACTTAATCCTAGTTCATCTATTAGTTCATCGTGTTTATCTTTGTATTGGTATTCTATTACGTCTATTGTTTTGCAATGGAATAATACTAAGTCGTGTTTGTTGTCTATCTCTTCTCCTATTGCTTTAAAAGTTGCACCTGTTTCTCTTGCTAGTTTACAAAATACTTTCCTAGCATATACATATTTTCTTTTTCTTGACTTCGTTTCTATATCTAAATCAAATTTTTTATTTACTGCTTGTTTTAATGTATCTAATCTCATTTTTTATATTTTAGTTAAATTCTGCGTGCTCTAAACACTCACCACATAGGCTATCACTTAATTTACTAGCTTCTGCTCCACAGCAATTAGAAAATACCTCTTCTACTGTGTTTGGGTTATCTTTTGCGTTTTGTATTATTTGTTTTACTGTTTTCATTTTGTCTATATTTTATTATCTATAGTTTCTATTAAGTGTCTAAGGTCTGAGCGTTCCCAAGTCCCTAAGTCTAATCCGTTTATAAGGAATTTATAATAGTCTTTACGGTCTGTGTTTCTTATTTCTATATTTATATACATATTAATTTAATTTAGTGAATTCTGCTGTTTGGTTTTTATTATGTTCTTCTTTGTTCTGGAAGTAGTTATCTACTAAGGCGTCTATCATTACTAGCTCATCAATAGTGGATACTTTTATTTTATGTGTTAAGTTGTCTATTTTGTTTAGTACATTGGTACACATTTCAGGGTTGTTATGATATACCCTATTAAACCCCTCTTGATATATACCCTCTAATAGTTTTGATGTTTTATTTACTTGTAGCTTTACATTTTGCTTAAATGCTTTACTGCCTTTTAATTCATCGTTAGCTTCTAGTAGTAATTGACTTATCAATACGCATTTTAAATAAGCTAAGTGTCTTTCACTTATTGGGTCATCTTGTACCCCTCTTACTTGCTCTTGGTGTTCTAGTTCTTTTTATTCCAAAGATTATTCTGAATTGGTTTATTATGATAGAATAGTTATACATATCATCAGACACCCAATTTCTAACACCTGATAAATACACCTTACTCACTTTCTTAGCTGTTTTTGGAAATGTGTTAAATGCTAAATAATACTTTTTGTTTTGAAATGCTTTATACATAATTTCTATTTCTTGACTTATTTTCTATATCTAAATCAAATTTTTTTTTGTGTTTTTCCTTTAATAGCACCGTATCGAGTGGTGTGTCGGAATTTCCGACATACCTTTCATTTTGTTTTTGTTTTATAATAAATCTAATATTCTTAAATCTTCTTGTATATCTTTAATCATTGCTACTGCATCTTTATAGTCTTTGTTTTCTATTGCTTCAATAACTATGTTTAAGTCATATACAAATCTAATCATTTTGTTTTTGTTTTATTTTATCTTTAATTCTTTTTTCTGAAATTTCGCAATATTCTTTAATTATTTCGCTTCCAATATAATTTCTATTGTTTTCTTCGCAAGTTATTGCAGTAGTGCCACACCCCATAAAAGGGTCGTAAATTAAGTCGTTTTTATTTGTAAAGTTATTTATAAAAAATTCAGCCACAACAGGATTCATTACTGCCTTATGTTCTTTGTTCATTTTTGCTACGCTTGTAGTTAAGTGGTTCTTTGTGTAAGTTTTATTTGACTTTAATTTTTCCCCAAAACATATAATAAATTCGTAGGCATTAGTAACTGAATAACCCGATGCAGGTAAAGGGTTTGATTTCTCCCATATAAATATGTCGTAAATTTCCTCATTATAACTACCTATTAATTTAAAAACATCTTGCTTGTTATAATAGTTTTTCATTATATTCAAATATACATTACCTTTAGTAACTCTTAAACATTCATCTATTACGGTTTTTAAAAAACCATAATAATCTACTATTGTATCATTATAGAATTTATATTTATCATTTCGCTTCCTGTTGTATGGTGGAGAAGTGAAAACAACATCTATAAAATTATCTGGCATTTTTGCCATTGTTTTTAAACAGTCCTCATTGTAAATTTTATTAATTTCTATCATTTGTTCTAAGTTTTAAAAGGTGGTAACATTCTGCATATTTTTGACGTGCTTTGCCTTTGTATTCTTGTTTAAATAATTCGTACATTTTTTTAGTGTATTGGTATTTTGTATCACAATCAGCTAAATATTTTTCTGCAAACTTTTTTCCTTTGCCTTTAAAATAGTTTACGTTATCAGCTGTATCTCCTATTATCATTTGCTCGTAGAAGTTGTATAAAGCCTCGTCCTCGCTTATATTTAAAACCTCTTTGTGTTTGTAGTGATAATTATACATAAGACAAGGGAACTGCTTATAATCCTTATCAATGCTTACTATCATAACATTGTCACGCCCTAAATCGTTTGACAACTCATACCAATATCTAGCAACCATATCATCCGTTTCTACCCCATAACCCCATACGCTATCGTATTGGTTTTTCACGTATTGGTGCATCTCATTCAATAAAGGTGGTAATTCTTGTTTTTTTCTATTGGCTTTATAGTCGCTCGTTATTAGCTTTCTAAAGTTGCCCTTACTACCGCTAAACGTTAGTACTTTTTCAATAGGGTACATATCTTCTAGCTTGTTCACTATGCTCATAAACTGCTCATCAAACTTAGCCTGTGCATCTTCTATATCTCGATAGTATTTGTCATCTTCTGGGTTCTCTCGTTTCTTATAACAAGAAGCGAATATTAAACTATCTGCATCTACTAAAAGTATCATTATAAATCTAAATTAAAGCATTCAACTGAACAATAATAATCCCCATTTGTTTCATCGCCACAACAAGCACAAATAGTTTCTGCATCTGGTTCATCTATAAAACTATCTAACCAACTCATATTTCGTATTTTTTTAATTTGTTTTCTAAATCTTCTATTTGCTTATTTAAGTCTATAAGCGTTTTGTTTTTTTCTTCTCGTATTATTACTATACGTTTTTTAAGTACGCTGTTTTCTATATTTAAAGCGTTTACATATTGTCCAATCTCTGTCATTCCCTGTATAAAGTTTTTTAAGTCTTTATTAGCAGGTTTTTGTTTACTCCATTCCATAACCTTATCGGCTATATGATTAAACCAAAGATTATACGATTGTTTTTGTAGTAAAGTCATTACTTAGATATACCAATTATAAAACCTAAAGTAACTAATAAAGAAGCTAAGGCAATAAGTGAAGCTGTTATAATTAATTCACGCTTGTTTTGTAGTTCAATTTCTCTTTGTTTTAAATCTCTTTTAGTGTAAACTTCAATGCGATTACCTTTTACGTCAATGTGTAAACCTGTTTTTGTCTTTTTCATAATGTTTTGTTTTATTGGGGGTTTTTACACCCCCTTTGTTATTTATTTATTTAATGCTATTAGTTTAGTTGCTTTTTCAAAAGAACACCCACTATAGTCCTCAATCTCTCCATTTAAAGACACAAATACTTCAATGTCAAAATCAAATATATAATCTGTTCCTATTGCTTCGTTTCTAAAAAACCTTGTACTTTTTTGTAATGCTTTCATAATATTTGTTTTTTTGTTTTATTAATATACCGCAATATACAACTTTATTTTACTTATAAACAAATTAATTAACTATTTTTTTTATTTATTTTTTCTTTTGTCTTAAAATAACTATCCCAAACACCGCTTTTATCTTCTTCGTTTAGGTTTATTATTGCTGCATCTTTTTCTTCTAACAGATAACAGGGCTTTAATACTTTTTTCTTTGTCCATAGTGTAGTATCAGGGCAATAAATATCTTTAGTCTTTAATTCTTTTAAGTTGTTTAGCCAAAACATATAATTACCTTTAGGGTCGTTTACTAAGTAGAGTGCCACCTTTCCTGTTCCTATAAGTTTATCATATTTAAACTTCTCTAGTATTTTAGTGTCGTAGTATTTATTTCTAAATTTCATTTCGATTACACATTTTTCGTTTTTTGGCGTTGTTCCTACGGCATCCCACGATTCACTACCTTTTCCTGTATGGGTTAAGTTCCAACCGTCAAGGTTTAAAAGTGTCACTACGGCTTTTTCCCAGTTATGTATTTTCTCTATCATTTAATTTTGTTATATATATTATCAATATCTTTTATCCACATTACTAAAGTCTTAGGTTTACAGCTACAAGGCTCATAATAGGTATGATTATAATACCTAGAGTGCAACGTACATAAAAGCCTATACTGTTCTTTTGATAGCTTAGTAGTAACATTTGCTTTAAAGTCTATCCATAATTCTTGGTCTTCTATTCTCATAGCTCTATATTTATATCGTTCCAATCTTTACGCCTCTGGTCGCAACCGCAAGATTTTCCTAGTGCCTTGCTAATCTTTTTTACTAGCCAATGTATTCCTGTATAGTAAGTAATATAATAAACTATATCCCCTAATCTCATAACTTGTTTTTTATATGTTTCTTTGCGTTTGTATATGTATTATAAAGTGAGTAGTAACTTATTTTAGTGTTTCTGCTTAGTTCAGCAACGCTTACGCCCTTAGATACTATCTCAAATATCTTTTTATCGTACCAATACATATCGTTTAATATGTTGTCTATTTTATCTCGCTGTTTTGCCCATTCTTTTTCGTCAATACCACTTTCTTGAATTTCTTTAATTTCGTTTATATCTTCTAAATATACTTTCTTTTGTCTTAGGCTTGACTTGTATAAATTTGTGTAAATACCTCTTAGAACCTTATAGCAGTAGTAATGGTTTATCTGGTCTTTATAGTAAATGTCTAAGCCTTTTTTTACATCAGCATCTAACTGTATATACATCTCTTGCACAACGTCCTCGCTCATTGAGGGATTGCAGCCGAAACTCTTTACTATATTATTCCAATCACTATGCTTTTTATATGCTAGTTCTAAAATTGATTTCATTTATTTATTTGGTTTTAATGTTCTAGGTACAAAGTATTCTAATGGGTCGTATATTTCTCCAACTACAAAAGGCAGCCCAAACTCGTTAATACTAAAGCTAAAAGTTTCAAAAGAATATCCCCTAGAACGTTTGCAACTTACTGTTATCCATTCTTTATTTACTGTATTCACTTCGAGTTGTATTTGGTTTTCTGTTTTCTTCTCTAAAAATGAACCTAAATGACCTGTCGGCTTGTCGCTTCCATAATTACTATGTATTACAGTAACTATGTGACAATCATATTTAGCAGATAATTGCATTATTTTTTGAACACACAAATTTGATTCTTCTAAATTATTAACGTCTGATACTAAATCAGCTATACCATCAATAATGACTAAACCGTTTTTACCTTTGTTTTGCTCTAGGCAGTGTTCTATAAACAATAAACGCTCTTTATATCCTATCGTCCTAAGTGCGTATGTATGGTAGCAACCGACTTCTTTAGTTGTACTCATATCTTGAACACGCTTAAAAACTCTTTGAGCGTGCCAATGTCCTTGTTCTGTATCAAAGTGCATTAAACACCTGCCATCCCTATGCCCTTTAATTTTACCTCCAAAGTTATTACCACCACTTAAATAAACCGATGCAAGTAAACTAACAAAAAACGTCTTTTTGCTTTTTGGGGGTGCTTGTACGAAGCTGAAATTACCATACGTTCCAATAGGTATGGGCATTGTAATATCTCCACCTTTTGCTTGTATAGTTTTTTCTCCTAGACTTAACGCTGTTGGAGGGTACTCCATAACCTCTGATGTGTCAATAGTGCATTCTTCTGCTATCAACTCCATCAGCATATTATGTGTGGTCTGTTCTTCTGTTATCTCTTTCATTGTTTTGTATTGTTATTATTAATGATGGTTTTTGTAGTAATTAAGTCAGTTTAAAACGTAACTAATTAGATACGGAACATACTAAAGTTTATCTATTAGTTTGTACTTTTTCTAAATTTGTCATTGTTTTTTATTGTTTTGTACTCATACGTGCTAATCAACGGGAATATATCCGTATTCTGGATTCCAAGAAGTTAAAGAACATACTTGTCTTTTTTCGTAATTAATTATACCATCTAAGGTTTTCATATTCCATTCAAGTATATTCCATACTTTTTCTTTCTTTATGTCAAAATTTTCATTGTCTTTATTGGAAAGAGATTTTAGTTTTTTAGGCATCTGCTCTTTGGTTCTTTTTTCCCACCAATTCAGCTTTTTAAATAAGTGAGGGTATTTTTCAATTTCCTCTAATAATATTTCTGCATCAATCAATGATTTGTTGTGGTTGTACCAATTATTAGTTGCATTTGGTATTCTTTCCAATAAATCGCCTTTTTTAAATTTTGTGTTTGGGTATATATCTATAACCTCAAATCTTGGTTTTAATAATTCTTTTGCGTTCATAATTTTTTATTGTTTATGTAGTATTCGCAACCGTTATTTTTAATTGGCGAAACTAAAAAATAAGATTGTAAATAATCACTAGGTTTTGCCTTGTAGCGATAGCAAGTTTGTTTTGCTTCACAACCCTTTCCTTTGCACATTGTTAGGTCTGCCATATTTTTTTGTAAAGGTAATAAAAAAGGCGGTTATTACACCGCCCTAGTTAATTAAAATGGTAAGTCGCTTGTTTCAGCTTCTTGCACCACTTCTTTAGCTTCTTCACGTTCAGCCTTTACGATATTTCCATCTGTCCAAACTACTTGACCGTTTCCGATATAAGTTCTTGGTTTCTTAGCCTCTCTTTCTTCTTGTGTTTGGCTAATCATAATTGATGCGTTATTTCCATAACGTGTTTCATCATTTACACTCATTGTAAGGTTCACATAAACCGCACCATCTTTTCCTGCGATAAACTTCTCTTTTGGTAATTTGTCCACTCTTAGTGAATAGTTGATAATTGCTCCCATAATTTTACTTTTTTTTAATTTATATTAATTCTCTTTTTTGTTTTTTGTTTAGTTTAGTTCTGTTAGCTAAGTCGAAAAGGAACTCTGTTTCATAATCTCTAAATTCTGTATTGAATTGTGTCTTTAATGCGATAGAACATAATAGTTCAAACTCGTGTGTTTTTAATCTCATAATTTTTGTTTTTAATTGTTATTTATTTTTTAAATGATTCTGATTCATCTTCTCCAAATACGCCTAGTTCGTAGAAACCTGTTAATTTTAAAACAGCTCGGCTCATTGCTCTTTTTTCTGCCATTTCTGAAACGTACCAACTGTTTGTCGAACCGTCTTTGTAGTTATCCCCTTTTAAAGCACTTCCAAAAGTTTCAATAGTTGTAGAACCTTTATGTGCTATGGCTTTAAATACTGCGAAATTTGGTTCGCATCTTACTACTTCATAAGTAATTTGAATTTTAGCTACGGCTTGTATTTTATCAATACCGCTTCTAGTAATTATCAAATAGTGTTGATGTTTAAATACATCTTCTTTTTCTAGTTTATACTCTTTGTATAAATCTGCTAATTTTTCTTTTTTCATTGTTTTTAATTATTTAAAACTTTAGTCAATAAGCATCTTAAATAGCTAGATAATTTTAATCTGTTTTCATCAGCTTTCTTTTGCAGTTTATCCTTGTCCTCTTTTGTAAATTGAATTGATACAATTTCAAATTTCTCCTTGTTCATATTATTTGTTTTTGTTATTAATTTCTACTTGTGCTTCTAAAAACTCAACTCTTTTTTCTAATGCATCTACTCTAGCATTTAAAAAATCTATTGTATCTGTTGAGGCTGCTCTGTTTACATCTTCTGAATAAGTCATATTATATCTCTTTAAATAGTTCGTAAGGGCTATCTACTTCTAGTAAGAATTTTAAGTCTATTACTAAGCCATAAGGCATATCTCTAATAAACTCATAAAGTTCTAATTTATCAACTGCATAGCCAACTAATTCAGGATGCTTAATATTACCTGTTTCTAGTTTGTCTTTGTACTCTGGTTTTAATCTTTCAAATAAATTCATAATGTTTTGTTTATAATTAATATTAAGGCAAATGTAAAACAAATAATTCAATAAAAAAAATAATTAACAAAAAAATACTTTTATAAACAAAAAAACCACCCTTTTACAGGTGGCTTCTTCTGGTTGTTACAACCGATATTAAAACAAAAACAATACTCT
>Ga0209136_1001788_pt1 | contig 13770 bp, 7 predicted proteins | sample SaaInl0LU_22_DNA_FD_184640 | JGI IMG/M metagenome (GOLD analysis project Ga0209136, IMG submission 184640) | Marine microbial communities from expanding oxygen minimum zones in the Saanich Inlet - ESP_90LU_22_DNA (SPAdes) (version 2) | ecosystem: Environmental > Aquatic > Marine > Intertidal zone... | reverse complement strand
TTCTTCAACTGCAGGCTCTGGTGTGTTTGCTGCAATTCTAGCTTCGTTTACCGCTTTTTCCGCTTCTAAAGCTTTTGTTTTAGCAGCCTCTTTTTCTTTTGATAAATTAGCTTGCTTACCTTCTACTTTAGCTGTTTTTTCTTCTAACCAAGTATTGAATTTTTCTTCAGCTTGTGCTTCAGTTAAAGCACCTTTTCTAACTCCTCCAACTAAGTGATTCTTTAATAAAGCCCCTGTGTAGGATAAAATTGCTTTTGCAGTATCAGTTGGTTGTGCTCCGTTTTGTAACCATTTTACAGCATCATCAACATTCAAGTCAATTTTCGCAGGGTTAACGTTTGGGTTGTAGGTACCAATTTTTTCTAAAAAACGACCATCTCTTTTTGCACGTGCATCTGCAGCAACGATCCAATAAAAAGGTTTCCCTTTTTTACCATGTCTTTGTAATCTAATTTTTACAGGCATAATTTTAATTATTTAAGGTTCTCGACCTTGATTATTAATAACCTTACTATCTCGTAGTAAGCGGCTGCAAATATACGAATTAATTCTGTTCAAAATATTTAAAGGTTGCTAATTTTCAATTATATAAAAAAAAGAATATTGTTAATAATTGGCAATAAGATATTTCATGAACGTCTGTATTGTTTTGTACTTTTAATCTTGCTTAATTCATCCTAGTAAATTTTATAGATGTACTTAATTTTTGATACCGAAACTACGGGTTTACCTAAAAACTTTAAAGCACCAATTACAGATACCGATAATTGGCCAAGATGTATTCAAATTGCTTGGCAATTGCATGACGAAATGGGGCAAGTAGTGTCTTCTGATAACTTTATGATGCAACCCGATGGATTTAACATTCCATACGATTCTGAAAAAATTCACGGGATATCTACAGAATTAGCAAAAGAACGAGGTATTCCTTTGGTAGAGGGTTTAGAGAAGTTTAATGTAGTACTTGCAGCAACAACATTTATTGTTGGTCAAAATTTAAAGTTTGATGTTAACATTATGGGAGCTGAGTTTTACAGAGCCAATATGACCCCTAATTTTGAGGCCTTGCGTTACCACGAATTGGATTTAGAATCTTTTAATTTTACCTCTAAAAAGAATAGAAATAACCAATGGTCTTTAGATGATTTGAATGATGATGATATCAACAAATTAGGTATACTCGATACAGCAACAGAAGCAACCGCTAAACTTTTAAAGTTAGAAGGTGGTAGAGGAGGAAAATACAAATTACCAACGTTAACAGAATTACATCAATATTTATTTGGAGTTCCTTTTGGAGAAGCACACAATGCAACTGCCGATGTTGAGGCTACAACCCGATGCTTTTTTGAATTATTAAGAAAAGGACATTATACTCAAGCTCAGTTGTTGGTAGATGAGACCTATCAAGATCGATTTGTACAAGTGAATCCTGATATGATTCAGCCAATTGGTTTAAAACACATCAATCTAAAAAGGGAAAGTGATACCATTCGAAAGCGAATAGCGAAAGAAAAAGAGGTTATTTCTAGAGTGCCAAGTACAAAGGATTTAGCTTCTTTAGAAGATGTGCAATTTGCACATTTGCACAATCACACTCAATATTCGGTATTACAATCTACGATTCAAATAGGAAATATTGTTAATGCGGCAGCTAAGGATCATATGTCTGCCATTGCAATGACAGACACTGGAAATATGATGGCTGCTTTTCATTTTGTAAGTGCAGTGATTAATCATAATAAAGGAGCAGAAACTCCTATAAAACCTATTGTTGGTTGCGAATTTAATGTTTGTGCAGATCATAAAGATAAGACTCAAAAAGACAATGGTTATCAAGTTGTTTTGCTTGCAAAAAATAAAAATGGCTATCACAATTTGGCAAAAATGTCTTCTATTGCTTTTGTAGACGGGTTTTACTATGTGCCAAGAATCGATAGAGAAGTCATTGAAAAATATAAAGAAGATGTAATTGTTTTAACGGGGAATTTGTACGGAGAGGTACCTAGTAAAATTTTGAATGTCGGAGAAAAGCAAGCAGAAGAAGCCTTACTCTGGTGGAAACAACAATTCCAAGACGATTTATACATCGAGTTGATGCGTCATAATCAACAAGATGAAACGATTGTAAATGAAACATTATTGAGATTTTCAAAAGAATACAATGTTAAAGTTGTTGCAACAAACAATACGTTCTATTTAGAAAAAAAAGATGCGAATGCACATGATATTTTATTGTGTGTAAAAGACGGAGAGAAACAAGCTACGCCAAAGGGTAGAGGTAGAGGTTACCGATACGGTTTGCCTAATGATGAATATTATTTCAAATCATCGGCAGAAATGAAAACTCTTTTTGCTGACATTCCAGAAGCAATTACCAATATTCAAGAAATTGTAGACAAAGTAGAAATATTTACGCTGGCACGTGATGTTTTATTACCAGCTTTTGATATTCCAGAACAGTTTAAAGATGCACAAGATAGAGAAGATGGAGGCAAAAGAGGAGAAAACAATTATTTACGTCATTTAACCTACGAAGGCGCTAAAAAACGCTACGGAGATTTGACAACATCTGTAATAGAAAGACTAGATTTTGAGCTAGATGTTATTGCAAAAACCGGGTATCCAGGCTACTTTTTAATTGTAGAAGACTTTATTCGCGAAGCAAGAAACATGGATGTTTCAGTTGGGCCAGGTCGAGGTTCAGCAGCCGGTTCAGTAGTGGCGTATTGTTTGTGGATTACCAATATAGATCCTATAAAATACGACTTACTTTTTGAGCGTTTTTTAAATCCAGAACGTGTATCGATGCCCGATATCGATATTGATTTTGATGATGAGGGTAGAAGTAGAGTAATGGACTATGTGATCGATAAGTACGGTGCCAACCAAGTAGCGCAGATTATTACGTACGGAACCATGGCTGCAAAATCGTCGATTAGAGATACTGCTAGAGTGCTAGATTTACCTTTGTTTGAAGCCGATAGAATTGCAAAATTGATTCCAGGAATAAAGTTGAAAAATATTTTTGGGGAAGATGCAAAAAGTAAATCTAAAGTAGATGGTTTAAGAGCCGAAGAAAAACAATTGGTAGAGGAGTTAAAAAACATTTCTTACGGAAATGATTTGGCTTCTGAAACGGTAAATAAGGCTGTGATTTTAGAAGGTTCAGTTAGAAATACAGGTATTCATGCCTGTGGTGTAATTATTACTCCAGACGATATCACCAACTTTGTACCTGTTTCTTTGGCAAAAGACTCAGACATGTATGTTACCCAATTTGACAACTCTGTGGTAGAATCTGCAGGATTGTTAAAAATGGATTTTTTGGGGTTGAAAACCTTAACTTTAATTAAAGATACCGTTAAAATTGTAAAAGCGAGGCACGATGTCGATTTAGATCCAGAGAGTTTCCCTTTAGACGATGTAAAAACCTACGAGTTGTTTCAAAGAGGAGAAACCGTTGGTATTTTTCAGTACGAATCTCCTGGAATGCAAAAACACATGCGCTCTTTAAAGCCCACCGTTTTTGAGGATTTAATTGCCATGAATGCGCTTTACAGACCTGGACCAATGGAATACATTCCTAGTTTTATCAATAGAAAACATGGTTCAGAAGAAATTGAGTACGATTTGCCTGCTATGGAAGAATATTTGGCAGAGACCTACGGAATCACAGTCTACCAAGAGCAAGTAATGTTATTGTCTCAAAAACTGGCAGATTTTACCAAAGGTGAAGCCGATGTTTTACGGAAAGCCATGGGTAAAAAGCAAGCCGCTGTTTTGGCAAAAATGAAGCCCAAGTTCATCAAGCAAGCCGGTAAAAATGGACATGACGAAAAAAAGTTAGAAAAAATTTGGAAAGATTGGGAGGCATTTGCAAGTTATGCTTTTAATAAAAGTCACTCTACCTGTTATGCTTGGATCGCTTATCAAACGGCTTATTTAAAGGCGCATTATCCAGCAGAATATATGGCTTCTGTTTTATCGAACAACATGAACGATATCAAACAGGTGTCTTTCTTTATGGAAGAATGTAAACGAATGGGCTTAACTGTTCTAGGGCCAGATGTAAACGAATCTTTTTTAAAGTTTTCGGTAAATAAAGAAGGGGCTGTTCGTTTTGGAATGGCGGCCGTAAAAGGGGTTGGAAATGCAGCTGTAAAAGCAATTATTAAAGAGCGAAAAGAAAATGGAACGTATTCTTCAATTTTTGATATAGCTAAACGTGTAGACTTACGAGCAGCGAATAAAAAATCATTTGATAGCTTGGTTAAAGCTGGTGCTTTCGATTCTCTTTCAACAACACATAGGGCACAATATTTTGCTTTAGATGAAAAAGGAATTACATTCTTAGAACGAGCTATGAAGTTTGGGAGTACGTATCAAGAAAACTTACATTCAGCTCAAGTTTCTTTGTTTGGAGAGGCATCAACGGTACAATTTCCAGAGCCAGAGATACCTGAATGCGAAACTTGGGGAACAATGGAGTTGTTGTCATACGAAAAAGAGGTTATTGGAATATATATATCAGCCCATCCTTTAGACGATTTTAAAAACGAAATGAATTTCTGTAATGCTTGTGTAAGAGATTTTAGTGGAGACTTGCAAAAGATGGTAGGGAATAATTTGGTATTTGCTGGTATTGTTACCGATGTACAACACCGAATTTCTAAAGCCGGAAAAGGGTGGGCTTCCTTTAGTATCGAAGACTATACAGATAGCTATGAATTTCGTCTATTTGGAGAGGACTATTTAAAGTTCAAACACTTTTTAACGTTAAATGCTTTTATCTTTGTAAGAGTTACTGTGCAACCAGGTTGGACAAACAAAGATGGGGTAACAGGAGAACCAAGATTGAAATTTACCGATTTTAAATTACTGCATGATATTTTAGACGATCTCTGTAAAAAAGTAACCATTAAATTACCTGTAGAGCATGTAAATGAGCAGGTGATTTTAAAATTAGAATCTATCCTAAAAAATAATACGGGAAAACAAATTCTTAACTTTATTATCTATGATATTAAAGAGAAATTGGAGGTTACTTTACCAAGTAGAAACACTAAAGTAAAAGTATCTACAGAGTTTTTACAGCATTTAGACAAACAATCTATTCAGTATAAGTTAAATTAAGAGAAAAAAATCTAGTACTACTCTACCTATGCTAGTGTGATTTCGAAAGAAAAACAACGGCGCGAATACTTCTGTCTTTAAAAGAAAAATACTTCAATACCTTTGGTTTTTTTATCAGAAATTACTTTTCAAAAAAGAAATTACTTCGATTGAGTTTTGTAGAGGAAGTCGTCATCAAAACATCTCAATTGTTCTTACTACTTTAGATTTCGCCAGAGGAATATTATAAAGGAAGTGTTTTTTTGTTTATATCCTAACTTATGTTCTTTAAGCGTAGTACAGGTGTTTTTAAACTAAAAAATTGTAATATCCTCTTTTTGATTCCTTGTAATTATTGACTCTATAATTTAGTAGCGTAAAATTTAAGATTCAACTAATTTGGTTTTTATTAACATCTAATTCATGCGTTCCATTTATTTTATTGTGTACTTTTGTTTAACAATATTTAAAAATAATGGAACAAAATAAAAATACTTGGGTTAGTTGGAATGAGAATTTGAAATACAATTATAAAAAATTGTATGAAATTACCACAGAAGAAGAACTTAGAGAGGCAGTTGCTACCAATGAAAAAATCCGTTTTTTCGGGAGCAAACAATCTTCAGCAGATATTGCTGCAGGAACTGATGTTTTAATAGACATGAAAGCTTATAATAAAATTGTTTCTTATGATTATAATAAAAAAACAATCACTGTTCAATCTGGTTTACTTTTAGGAGAGCTTTTAGAAGCTATTGAAGCTGTTGGATGGTGTATTCCATGTTTGCCAGATATCAACACCATTACTATCGGTGGTGCTTTGGCTACAGGTACTCATGGTACAAGTGGTAAATTATTGAGCGAATACATGACTGAATGTAATTTAGTTTTAGCAGATGGGAGCATTAAAACCATTACAGAAGATGATGATTTAATTGATGCTGTTCGAGTTTCTTTAGGAATGTTAGGAGTTATGTCTACAATAACATTTCAATGTGAAGAAGAATATATTTTGCATGTAAAAGAAGGTCCAGAGAGCGATGATCAATGGCTTCCTAAAATAAAGAGTAGGCTAAAAAAGCACGACTTTTTACGAGTATTATGGTTGCCTCATACAGACAAAGGATATGTGATTACAGGAGATAAAATTGACCCAGACACAGAAGTTGTTGAGAATTTAGGTCCTAAATATTTAAAACATAGAAGAACCGCGTCAAAGATTTTATACAAGTATACACATGTGTTTCCTTGGTTAACAGCTATAGCTAATAAGCTTTTATATCGAGGTTTCTTTAGTGCTAAAAAAGAACACAAAGGTTCTTTATATCAAGCAACCGTTACAAAATCTAGGGGTTCTACTCTAGAGTTGGCAGAATGGACAATAGCTTTAGATAAATTTCCTCAGGTTTTTGCAGAATTAAAAGAAGAATTGAATAAATGGAGTAATAAATCTTTTGTTCATATTCCTATGGATGTGCGTTTTGTGTATCAAGATAATTCATGGTTGAGCTATGCATATGGGCATGACACGGTAACAATGGGTTGCGTCTCAAGAAATGCTGCAACTGCAGATACTTATGAAGCTTTTAAAAGCGTGGAGAAAATATTTATCAAGCATGGAGGAAGACCACATTGGGGAAAACGTTTTGTTGCAAAAGATGAAGCACTTTCTAAAATTTACCCAAAATGGGAAGCATTTAAAGAGGTACGAAGTCAATTAGACCCAACAAACAAGTTTTTAAATCCTTATTTAACCAAATTGGTGAATGAAACTAGCAAAGTTAAAGCAATTGCCTAAAGGTTTTCTATTCGATTTTGATGGAGTAGTTGTCGATAGTTTTGCGAGTCATAGGGCAGCTTGGACATCAGCTTTTAAAGAATTATTTCAAAAAGAACTTCCTGCTTTTCCTATAGAGCTAGCAGGAGGTTCTCCTCATAAAATTGCAACATATTATGCGGGTACTGTAGGTAAAACAAACCAGTCTAATGCTTTGTATCTTTTAAAAGACGAACACTTAGATAAATTTTTTCAAGTGCCTGAATTGTTACCAGGAATTAGAGAAATTACAGCTTTTTTAAAAGAAAATAACATTCCTTACGGAATTGCAAGTAATGCAACTAGACAGTTTTTAAAAAATAGCATTCATCATTTGAACATCGATTTTGAAACGTATTTTGGTGTTCAAGACTATAAAAAACCAAAACCAGCTCCAGAAGCGTACATTACATTAGCAAGTGAGTTGGGTTTTGAAGCGATTGATTTTAAAAATATTTGGGTTTTTGAAGACAGTTTAGCTGGAACAACTGCGGCAAAGCTAGCTGGTATGATTCCCATTGGAATTCTAACACAATATTCAGAGTCTGAACTCAGAGAGGCTGGTAGTCAGTTTGTTTTTCCAACAGTTTTAGAGGCTTTTGACTATTTAAAAAAACTATAAAGTCAACGCTCTAAACAAACTTTCTAAGTTTTTGTTGGCCGTCTTTAATTCTAAAATTTTAAGTTGATTTTCTTGTGCGAAATCAAATATGCTCGATCTTACATCTTCTTTAGTATGAAACTCTAGTTGCCAAGTATTTTCCTTAATATTTGTTGTTTTTTTTATGTTTTCTAGAGAAGAAAAAATAGATGAACAACTCTTTTTATTAAATGTAACTTCTAAAATTTGAGTCGTGGTTTTTTGTAAATCAGCTACTAATTGATCTAATATAACTTGCCCTTTTTTTAGAATCATTACGCGATTACAAACAGCTTCTACCTCTTGAAGAATATGAGTAGAAAACAACACAATTTTATCTTTTCCTAACTTTTTAATCAATTTTCTGATTTCTATCAATTGGTTAGGGTCTAAGCCAGTTGTAGGTTCATCTAAAACTAAAATAGAAGGATTGTGTAAAATAGCAGCAGCCAATCCAACCCGCTGTTGATATCCTTTAGATAGTTGCTGGATTTTTTTATGCGCCTCATTTGTCAATCCAATCTCTTCAATTACTGATTCAATGGTTTCTTTTTTGTTTTGTATTTGATGAATTTCTGCACAAAACTGTAAATACTCTTTTACATACAATTCTTTGTAAAGAGGATTGTGTTCTGGTAAGTAACCGATTTCTCTTTGAGTCGCAATTAGGTTTTCTGAAATGTCTATTCCGTTTACAACTATTTTTCCCGAAGAAGGTTTCACAGCACCAGTAAGCATTTTCATTGTAGTAGATTTTCCTGCTCCATTTGGTCCTAAAAAACCAATGATTTCTCCTTTTTTAGCTGAAAAAGAAATTGCATCTACCGCTTTTTGATTATCGTAAATTTTAGAAACTGATTTAAATTGTATATCCATTGGTAAAAGTAGTATCTGTGTGATGCCAGCCAATAAAAATTAAGCTGTAATTATTTTTTATTTGTTTTTAAATGTCTGATCAATTTCATTCGGTTCCAGGCCATTGTATGACGTTTTTTGTAAAGCCATAGAGAACCTAAGTCTAATCCAAAGTAAAAAAAACTAATTCCACTTGGCGGATTTGCACTAGGCAAGAATGAAAATGTATTCCACGCAGTTGCTGGCCACCACCAGCATCCGTAACTTGTGCCAACAATTTCTAAAACAGCTACCGTAATGTACATGGTTAAATAAAACAAACGTTCACGTGGTTTTTTTCTTAACAGCAATAGTATAGCAGCCGTCATTATAAAACCAAATACATCACTTTTAAGAATTAAAAAAAACAACGAGTACACTACAATAGCAATAGTAAGATAAATTTCTAAAGATTTTTTTTGTTTGATGATCGATGCTGCTTTTGAAAAATACAGTACTGCAACATAAACCAAAGCATGACCTGGAGGAACGTAATGAGGAATGTTTTCTAGACGATAGCGATACATACCTAATACTATTGAGAATAGGTATTCTCCAATAATTGCAATTAAAATAGCCGTAATCATCTGCTCTTTGGTTCTTTTGTTAACTCTAATAAAAATAATAGTACTTACAATAAGCATCCCCACAATTGCAGATTCCTGTGCGAATTCTGTGATTTTAGAAAAATAAATACTGTCTAAAAACAAACCAGTTAACAGAAAAAAGTACAAAGCTCCTAGGCTAAATATAGTTGCTTTAAAAGGTGATTTTGTAGCTAATACACTCATGCTATAAAAATAACTAAAGAAAATAAAAAAAGAGGTTATCTAAAAAGTGTTTTTAAACAAGCTTTTTATGATTTTAGCTAAAAAATTAAATTTGATAACGGAGTCTAAATGTAATTAGTCTAGGTAAAATAAGGATTTCGTTAATTCTGTTTGCAATATTACCATTGTTTACGCTTATTCTAGATTCGGTTCCTAAAATATTACTCGCTTCAAACTCGTATTCCCATTTTGCGTCTTCATCTTTTCTATATGACATAGAGAAATTTAAAATTTTAAAATTGTTTTGAAATGCACCGTTTTGTCTTACTTCATTATAAGAGAAATCAGTTTTTAAGGTTAGTGAGTTCCATATATATGCATCAAAACCGATAGATGGCCTATGAGACACTGAGTTAAAGTTAGATGTATTGCCATTACTTAGTTGAAGTCTATCTTGATCTGAGAAACTTGCAGAATAACTTAAACTTACATTAGGAGCTTTTGTAAAGTTTGTTCGAATGCTAGGTCTTACAGAGTAGTTAATGGTATTTATTTTTGTTGTCTGCGGTTCTTGGTTTGCAGCATTCACAAATAATTGATAAAACTCTGAATCAGAATACGTTCCTCGAACACTTGTTCTTATTTTTCCAAAAGTTTTGGTTATTCCTCCAGAACCAGTGTACGTTTCTGTATCAAAAGGAAGGTTTAGATTGGTTCTTGTTGAAATGATAGATCTTTGATTAGGTTTATTTATGTTCGGAACAAAATTAGCAATAGAACCAATTTGTTCAATTGCTTTTGAGTAACTCAATCTAGCAAAAACAAAAGTGTTGTTAAATAAATTAAAACTACTGTATCTTAGTGTTGCGTTATGAGATCTTGCGTTTAAGATAGTATTATTCCCAAAAAAGAAAGAGGAGTAACTGTTTGCTACGATACCTTCAGCTATTTGATTTACGTCTGTAAAGTTAACTCGTTGTCTATAATTTAATACCAAACTTTCACTTTTTTTAAACTGAGAAATAATATTTACTTCTGGAAGTATTTTAATAAATGAGTCTTTAAAATCTGGAGTTATGCCAACCTGATTGTTATCTACGTTATACGAATGAACTGTAAAACCTGGTCGAAAAGTAAAAATTCCAGATTTTACTCGGTATCTTATACCTGCATATACATCAGTAAAATTATATTCACTATCATTCGTTGTTTGAGCATTTGAAAGCGTAGGGATGTTAAGCTCAGGGTCTTTTGTTGTCACATCGCTTGTTGTTACATCACCCAATAATTGAAAAAATTTAGAATTAAATGTTTGCTTACTGACTATTGTTCCACCAACAAAATTGAAATTACTTTTATCGTTAATGATATAATAGTAATCTAGTTTGGCATCTAGTTGGTTAGATTGCACGCGTCTGTCTTGTTCTAATCTGTAAAATTCTTGTGTTTTATCTAGACCTAAAATATCTGCAGCTGAATCAAAACCATCTATATTCTTATCAGAATCTCTATCATTATTTTCTATACTAGCTATATAAAAAGGATCTTCATCTTGAAGTAAATGTTGTACTTCTAATGCAAAAATATTTTTGGCATTAGCTGTATAGAAATAATTTAAATTTTGATTAATTGTATATGGTGTTGCATTTTCATCTTCTAGTATTGGAATGGTGTTTCCTATAACATCAGAAAAACCACTATCTGTTCTATACTCATTTGTAAAACGCCCAATAATGTCGTAGTTCATTTGATTGTCTATGTTTTTATTGTAAACGGTTTTAAACTTGAATAAGCCAGAGTTACTAGTTTGGTCTGTTGTATTGTCTGTAATATCATCTGGTATACTTTCATCAATGTAATCTACAGTATTTTTATTTCTTTGGCCATTTGAATTACCAGACCAAATTAAATACCCACTCAAGTCTAATTTTTTATTAGGCGAATAGCTAAAATTAAATGCACTCAATTGGGTTTCAATTCTGTTGGCATTACGAGCAGTTGCACTTAAAAAGCCAATACCTGCACTAGCTAAATTAATATTAGTTCCATTAGATGGACTTTGGGAAACAAAACCTCCATTTAAATTTCGAAGATCTCTTCTATTTAACACAGCTTCTCCTAGATTATTAACATCACCAATAAAATTTAAAGTGTATTTAGGCGTATAATAAAATAATTTAGGTTGAAATAAGTATAAATTATCATTTGGGGATGCTCCAGCTCCTGAATAAACATCTCCAAACCAAAATTTATCTTTTCCTTTTTTTAGTTTGATGTCTATGGCTACTCTGTCTTGATTGTCTTGTACTCCACTAAGCTGACCTACATTCGTAAAATTTCGTAACACCTGAATTTTATCAACGGCATTGGAAGGAATGTTTTTAGAGGCTAGCTTTGTGTCTCCGCTAAAAAACTCTTTTCCATCTACGGTTATTTTCTCAACTCGTTTGCCCTCTACTTCAATCTGCCCATCATCATTAACTTCTACTCCTGGTAGATTCTTGAGTACATCCTCTAATTTTCTTTCGGTTCCATTTTTAAAAGAATCTGCATTGTAAATTATAGTGTCTCCTTTTACAGTTACGGGCATTTTAGAAACAATTTCAATTTCATCTAGAGTGTTATCGAATGCCATTAAATAATTTTTTACAATGTCATCTGTTGTAGTCGTTATAAATTCATCAACAGATTTAAAACCGATATAGCTAACTTTTATATTATACGTTTTATTCTTTTTAAGGTTTAACATAAAAACACCATTAGCATCAGAAAAGCCATAAGAATGAATCGCTTTTGTAATCGTATCAATAGCAATTGCATTTGCCATTTCTAATGGAATTTCTAATGAATCTTTTACAATACCCGTAAATCTTATTTGTGCATGGGATAGCGTAGTAATAAAAAAAAGTACTACAAGTAATTTTAGTTTCATGTAAGGTTGTTTTTTTTCAATTTTAAAATCTTCTACCACCACCATTTCTTCTTCGATTTCTAAACTGCTCTCGTAATTCATCTGACTTCTCTTTAACAATTGCATTGTATTCCTCTCTTGTTACTTTTTTTCCTTTTGTTGGTTTTTTTATTTCAACTTCGTTTTTTGGATTTATGATAATTTCGGTACATAACATTGTTGTTCTTCCTACATTTACTTCTAAAATTAAACCAGGTAATCCATAGTAATCTTTAGGACCTGTGCTTACAGGAATCTGTGGTGTGTACCATGCAGTAATAGTTTCCATTTTAGGAACATCAATTTCTTTTTCTTGTTTTTGTGTAGCATCTTTTTTTGAGGTGTTGTTCTTTCTACCTCTATTTCTAAAGATACTCACATAATCTATTGAAACATCTTCTCTAGTTAAGGTGCCTTTGTAACAAGTATATTGTCCAATTTTTTTAGTTTCACTATCTAGCTGCCATTTTGGTTGCGTCATAGCTTCAATAATTAAAAAACGTTTGCTAAACGTTTCTATAGCTTCAATAATTTTTAGCTCTTTTGTGTTTTTATAAATAGAGCTTTGCCCATTACTAATAGCCCATTTTGGACCAGATGTTCCAGGAGCTGCTAATTTTACATTTTCTTTAAAAGAAGATTCTTGTCTTGTAAAATTTAGTGTATACGTCTTTTCTAAATAATTTTTCATTCGAGCTAAAACTTGTTTTTTACGGTCTTCTGGCATTTTGTCAAAACGACTCATATCCATTGTTGTTTTAGACATATAAGTAGCGCTACCTTGAAAGTTTTTTTGAGCGAAGGAAAAGGTTGTAAGTAGGTTAAGAAGTAATAAAAAAGAAAAAGATTTCATTTGGTTTTTGTTAAAGAGAGGTTGTTTTTATTGTGATTATATTTTAGACATCAAAAAAGAAGAAAGTTTTAAAACTAAAAAAGTTAATTATATGTTAATGCTTTTTTAACGAAGGTATGCAATCGAATAGTTTTGTTTTTACAAAACATCATTTAATTTATCTTTACTAAAATCAACATAAAATAGTACCTTTATAGCAACTAACTAAAGATTAAAAACTATGCATGTTGCTATTGCAGGAAACATTGGTGCTGGTAAAACGACACTTACCAAACTTTTAGCAAAACATTATAACTGGAAACCTCATTTTGAATCTGTGGACGAAAATCCATATTTGGATGATTTTTATGCAGAAATGGAGCGTTGGTCTTTTAATTTACAAGTGTATTTTTTAAACAGTCGTTTTCGTCAAATTTTGGAGTTGCGAAAATCTGGGAAAAGTATTGTTCAAGATAGAACCATTTATGAAGATGCTCATATTTTTGCACCAAATTTACATGCAATGGGGTTAATGACCAATAGAGATTTTCGCAATTACAGTTCTTTGTTTGAGCTAATGGAAAATTTAGTAACTCCTCCAGATTTACTAATTTATTTAAGGGCAAACATATCTACATTGGTCGGTCAAATACACAAAAGAGGCAGAGAGTTTGAAAACTCTATTTCGATTGATTATTTAAGTAGGTTGAATGAGCGTTATGAGGCGTTTATTTCTCAATATACTAAAGGAAA
>Ga0209136_1001782_pt1 | contig 13807 bp, 19 predicted proteins | sample SaaInl0LU_22_DNA_FD_184640 | JGI IMG/M metagenome (GOLD analysis project Ga0209136, IMG submission 184640) | Marine microbial communities from expanding oxygen minimum zones in the Saanich Inlet - ESP_90LU_22_DNA (SPAdes) (version 2) | ecosystem: Environmental > Aquatic > Marine > Intertidal... | reverse complement strand
TATATATGGAGCTTTGTAAATCACAAACCTATCTTAAATAAGTTTCACAGTAAAAAAGAGGTGCCTGCAACTACAGAATTATCAGATATAATTTCTAAAGATTTAAAGAAAAAAGGTTTTAAATTTTTAGGATCAACAGTTGTGTATGCTTTTATGCAGGCAATAGGTATGGTTAATGATCATACCAGAAATTGTTTTAAATATTCCAATTAATGCAAATACTACAAATACCTAAGCAAGAGTTAAAAGAAATTATATCAATCTTTAATAGAGAAATTGGTCGATTTATATTTTTTGTTTTTGTCCTTTTTTTTGATAGCATTTATTTTGCTGAAAATATTTCAGATTCTCAAATCTGGATAAATATTTTGATGCTTGCTGGTTTTTTTAAAATGTATTTTAGGTCTACACCAAGAGTTAAAGAGCTAATGATTTATGCAGTAATATTAGGTTTTTTAGGTGAATATTTTTTCTCGAGGTTTTTAGGTATGTATACTTACAGATTAGAGAATGTGCCTTTATACGTTCCTATTGGTCATGCAGCTTTATATGGAAGAATATTTATGTTTAGTAAAGCATCAGCAGTAAGAAAACATCATAAAGCTATAGAGCAATTGTTTGCAATTTCAATTGCCATTTTTGCAATTATTTACCTTGCTTTTTTTACAGATGTTTTTGGTTTTATAATGACAATTTGTGTATTTCTGTTGCTTCTAAAAAGGCCTAAAGATCGATTGTTCTTTTACGCTATGTATATTTTAGTGGCTATTTTAGAAATAGGAGGTACTGCATTTGGTTGCTGGAAATGGCCAGAAACCGCATTTGGTGTTTTTGAGTTTTTGCCTAGTAATAATCCTCCAAGTGGAATAAGTTTGTTTTACTTTTTGTTAGACGTTAGCTGTTTCTTTATTTACACTCAAATAAATAAAAAAGCTTGGAATCGTTTAAAAAGATTTCGTAAAAATTAGTTGCCGAAAATTAATCTTATTGCAGTAAAAACAGCGATGATAAGACCTCCATATATTAATACTTTTTTACCTGCACCTTTATAATAACGATTGTGGTTTCCTGTATCTTTCTTGTAGCTTAAGTAAATTAAAATACCAAAAGCTAACACAAAAAATATCATAAACATAATTCTGCCAATAGTAAAGTAAGCATTAAAAATCATGAGGTTTATCTTTATAAGTTTTGTAAATAATAAATAATTTAGAGTTTCTTATATAAAGAAGAATTTCTATATTGTTACTTGCAAAATTACAAAATTATATACCAATTCTAATCCTTTAAGGATACAGAACTTTAAAACAAACTACTAAAATGAAAAATAAAATAGCTGCTGTACACGCATTTCATAGTGCATTTAAATTAAATATTCAAAATTCACCAACTGTAGGTATTTCTGATGACAGAAAACAATTGCGTTATGAATTAATGAAAGAAGAAAATGAAGAGTATTTAGAGGCCGCTAAAAATAATGATCTAGTAGAGGTTGCAGATGCTTTGGGAGATATGCTTTATATTTTATGTGGTACAATTATAGAGCATGGAATGCAAGATAAAATTGAAGAGGTTTTTAACGAAATACAAAATTCTAATATGAGTAAATTGGGACAAGATGGAGAACCAATTTACAGAGAAGATGGTAAAGTGTTAAAAGGGCCAAACTACTTTAAACCCAATATTGAAAAAATTTTAAATTCTAATACTTAGTTTTTACTGAATAAAAACCATTTTAAATCATAAAAAAAAGCATCACTTTAAGTGATGCTTTTTTAATAAATCAAATTATCTTAAACCATAACTCTCCATCCATAAGGATCTTCAGTTTTGTTAGTTTGAATATCTGTAATTAATTTTTTTAATTGTTGTGCATAAGGGTTTTCTAATTCAGGCAAATCAAAATCATTTTCTTGATATCCAAAACCAGCAATTGGTGAAATAACAGCAGCAGTTCCTGCACCGAACATTTCTTTTAAGTTACCATTTTTAGCAGCATCCACAACTTCACCAACAGAAATTTTTCTTACCTCTGTTTGTATGCCATTATCTTCTGCAATTTGTAAAATACTTTTACGAGTAATACCATCTAATATTCTATCACTAGTTGGGCTGGTAATTAAAGTGTCATTTATTCTGATAAAAATGTTCATTGCACCAGCTTCTTCTATAAATTGGTGTGTATTATCATCTGTCCAAATTACTTGGTTGTATCCTTTTTCTATTGCTAATTGAGTAGGGTAAAATTGTGCAGCATAGTTACCACCTGCTTTTGCATAACCAACACCACCATTTGCTGCTCTAGCATATTTTTCTTCGATTAATACTTTTACTTTACCAGCAAAATAAGCACCAGAAGGTGCAGTACAAATAACAAATTTGTAAGCATCTGCAGGAGATGCATGAAAACCATTACCAGTTGCAAACATAAATGGTCTAATATATAATGAACTACCTTCGTTTGTAGGTATCCAAGCACTATCTATTTCTAAAAGTTTTTTTAAACCATTCATAAAAATATCCTCAGGAATTTGAGGTATTACCAACCTTTCAGCAGATTTGTTTAAACGTTTACAGTTTTCTAAAGGTCTAAAAAGCATCATGTTTCCATCAGAATCTTTATAGGCTTTCATTCCTTCAAAAATAGATTGTCCATAATGAAAAATTTTAGCTGACGGGTCTAATGAAATTGGTGCAAAAGGCTCAACTTTTGGAGTTTGCCATTTACCATCTACAAAATCACAGGTTAACATATGATCAGAATATACACTTCCAAAAGGTAAGTTGTTAAAATCAACAGCGTCAATCTTTGATTTTTCTACACGTTGAATTTCTATATTTGAAGTCATTTTAAGTTGAATTTAAGACTGCAAATGTACATAATTTATTTATCCAATTCTTATACAAAGATCTAGTTTTGTTGTTAAATTTATTACTTTTGTAACAAATATGTTAAATAATTATAAGATGAAAAATATAATTCAATTATGTGTTGTTCTTTTGTTAGTAGCAACTGCCTGTAAGAGTGAAAAAACAGATAAATCTGAAACAAAAAAGGTAGAGGTTGTAGCAGAAAATTACAATTCTTTTGGTGATAAAATAAATGATGAAGCAGTAATGACTTCTGATGAGATGTTAGCTAAGTTCGAAAACATGAATGTTGGAGATACTATTAACGCAAAATTTGCATCAACAATTAATGAAGTTTGTTCTAAAAAAGGGTGTTGGATGAAGTTACCTTTAAATTCAGTAACTGAAACTATGGTTCGTTTTAAAGATTACGGATTTTTTATGCCTTTAGATGCAGCAGAGAAAGAAGTTATAGTTGCTGGTAAAGCATTTGTAAAAGAAACTTCTGTAGATGAGTTAAGACATTATGCAGAAGATGCAGGTAAAACTGCAGAAGAAATTGCATTAATTACAGAGCCAAAAAAAGAATTTGCTTTTGAAGCAAATGGCGTTTTAATGAAGAAATAATTTCTATTGAAGAGAGAAGTTTTTATTACATCTGATGGTTCAACTAGTATTCATCTTCCAGATTGGGATGAACAATATCATTCCAAACATGGTGCAATACAAGAGGCAAAACACGTTTTTATAAAAATGGGTTTGTATAAATACTTAGAAAAACCAGTAAAGCAATTATCAATTTTAGAAATTGGTTTTGGTACTGGTTTAAACGCATTTATAACGTATTTAGAAACTAAGAAGAAAGAGATATCTGTTTCATATGTTGGTGTAGAAGCTTATCCAGTATCTGAAAACGAAATAGAAAGTTTAAATTATGTATCTGAATTAAATGCCTTAGCGTTTAAAAAAGATTTTAAACAAATACACGAAGTTGCTTGGGAAGAAAAACATTCAGTTTCTGCCAACTTTCAACTTTTAAAGAGAAAGCAATTTTTTGAGGATATTGATGATGTAGATGTATTTAACCTAATTTATTTTGATGCTTTTGGAGCTAAAAATCAACCTGAATTATGGACAGAAAGCATTTTTAACAAAATGTATATTGCTTTAAAAAAAGGTGGAGTTTTAACAACATATTCTGCAAAGGGTAGTGTAAGAAGAGCTATGCAAGCAGTAGGTTTTACTGTAGAAAGATTAGATGGGCCACCTGGAAAAAGAGAAATGCTTAGAGCAACTAAAAGCTAAATAAAACAATGGAGTTTAAAAGAAAATTTGGTAGAAAAAAAGAATCGAAACCTAAAAAAGGACTTTTTTTAGTGTTATTATTGGCTATCATTCTATTTTTATGGTTTAATGCAGAATCTCTTTTAAACTCATTATTCAATTAATATTTGGCAACTGAAAAAATTATTTTAGGTATAGATCCAGGAACAACAATTATGGGATTTGGTCTCATAAAAATTGTTGGAAAAAAAATGGAATTTATTCAGATGAACGAATTGATTCTAAAAAAGTACGATGATCATTATTTGAAACTGAAATTAATATTTGAAAGAACTATAGAACTTATAGATACCTATCATCCAGATGAGATTGCAATTGAAGCACCTTTTTTTGGTAAGAATGTGCAATCTATGTTAAAGTTAGGCAGAGCACAAGGTGTAGCAATGGCTGCAGGTTTATCTAGAGAAGTTCCAATAACAGAATATTTACCGAAAAAAATTAAAATGGCAATTACAGGCAATGGTAATGCCAGTAAAGAGCAAGTAGCTTTAATGTTAAAATCTCTTTTAAACCTTAAAACATTGCCCAAAAACTTAGATGCAACAGATGGTTTAGCTGCAGCAGTTTGTCATTATTATAATTCAGGTAAAGTTGTTGGTGGTAAAAATTATTCTGGTTGGGCAAGCTTTGTAAAACAGAATGAAAAAAGGGTAAAAAAATGAGTGGAATATACATACATATCCCTTTTTGTAAACAAGCTTGTTATTACTGCAACTTTTATTTTACTACATCCTTAAAAAAGAAAACAGAACTTTTAAATTGTTTGATTAAAGAAATTGAGTTACGTAAATCTGAACTGAATAATGATATTGTAGAAACTATTTATTTTGGAGGTGGAACTCCAAGTATTCTGTCAACTGAAGAAATAAATAAGCTAATTGAAGCTGTTTACAATAATTTTGATGTTGTAGATCATCCTGAAATTACGTTAGAAGCCAATCCTGATGATTTATCAGAAGAAAAAATAAAAGAATTATCAGCCTCAAAAATTAATAGATTAAGTATTGGTGTACAGTCTTTTTTTGAGAGAGACTTAAAGCTAATGAACAGAGCACACAATGCAGAAGAATCTAAAAAATGTCTGCAAATTGCTACTCAATATTTTTCTAATATTTCTGTAGATTTAATTTATGGCATTCCAGATTGTTCTAATAAACAATGGACAGCCAATATTTTAACAGCACTTAGTTTTGGTGTGCCTCATATATCTAGTTATGCACTAACTGTAGAGCCAAATACAGCTCTAGAACGTTTTATAGATAAAGGTGTCATTAAAAATGTAGATGATGATAAAGCAGAAGAACAATTTCTAATTCTTACAGATGAATTAAATGCAGCTGGTTATGTACATTATGAGCTTTCTAACTTTGGTAAAGAGAATTTTTTTAGTAAAAATAATTCTGCCTATTGGTTAGGTAAATCGTATTTAGGTATTGGTCCAGCAGCTCATTCTTTTGATGGTGTGCAACGTAGTTGGAATGTACAGAATAATACAAAATACATTAAAGATATTGTAGAAAATAAATTACCAATTCAAAGAGAAACACTTTCTGTTATAGATAGGTATAATGAATATGTTATGACTGGTTTACGCACAATTTGGGGCGTTTCTTTTCCGAGGATTGAATTAGAATTTGGTAATAATTATGCAAAATATCTTAAAATGCAAGCACAGAAATATATAGATCAAGAATTACTGTGTATAGAAAATGATATTTTAAAAACTACTAGAAAAGGAAAATTTTTATCAGATGGTTTGGCTTCAGATTTATTTATGCTAAACTTAAAATAATTATCAATTAAAAAATACAGAATTACAAGCAGTAATTATGAAAGCAATAATAGAATACAATTCAAGAAAAATAGAAATAGACGTTTCTAAACCTATAGATATTTCAATTGCAATAGACATTAACAAACAAAATGTAAATGCTTGGTATTTAGAAGAACCAAAGATTTTTCCTGAAGAGGTTGAAGGCGAAAATATTTCTGTAGAAAATGGAGCAGTTGTTAATTTCAACTCTATTCACTTTAATCCTCACTCTCATATTACACATACAGAATGTGTTGGTCATATTACAAAAAAAGTACATTCTGTAAATCAAAATTTAAAGCATTATTTTCATTTAGCAGAGCTAATTACAATTGCACCTATAGAAGTTGATGGTGATATGGTTATAGCTACAAAGCAGCTAAAAATGGCGTTGAGAAATAAGAAAAGAGATGCTGTAATTATTAGAACTTTACCAAATTTAAAAGATAAAAAAAGCATGCAGTATTCAAATACAAACCCTACGTATTTGTTAGAGGAAACAGCTGTGTTTTTAAAAGAGAAAGGCATAAAGCATTTGTTGGTAGATCTTCCTTCTGTAGATAAAGAAAAAGATGAAGGAAAATTATTAGCACATAATGCATTTTGGAATACAAATGGACCTTTAAGAATGGATGCCACAATTACAGAATTTATTTACGTACCAAATGATGTTTCAGATGGTGAGTATTTACTAAACTTAATGGTTGCACCTTTTGAGAATGATGCTACACCAAGTAAACCAATATTATATAAAATTAATAAGTAAATGAAACCCAAATCATCTAAGAGAAAATATTGGTTGTATACGCTTTTAATTGCTTTAGTTCTTGCAATACATAGTGTCGTATATTCAGATATTTCTGTTGATGAATTAAAGGTTGAATATGCTAATCAATACTCTAATTTTATAGAGATTGATGGTATGCAAGTACATTACAGAATTGAAGGAGAAGGTTTTCCAATCGTTTTAATTCATGGTACAGCATCTTCTTTACATACTTGGGATGCTTGGACTAAAGAATTAAAGAAAACCAATACCATAATTAGGATGGATTTGCCTGCTTTTGGTTTAACAGGTCCAAATAAAACTGCAGATTATTCTATAAAATCATACACCACCTTTTTAGATCAATTTTTGAACGAAATAGCAATTGATAGTTTTCATTTGGCAGGTAATTCTTTAGGAGGAAATATAGCATGGAATTATGCAGCAGAACATCCTAATAAAGTTGATAAACTAATTTTGTTAGACGCTAGTGGATTGCCAACCAATAAAGCACAACCAGCCGTGTTTAAAATGGCAAAAATGCCAGTTATAAGTAATTTGTTTTTATATGTAACTCCAAAGTTTTTTATCAATAAAAACATGCAAGAGGTTTATGCTGATGACACAAAAATCACAGATAATTTAGTTAGTAGATACCATAAAATGGCTTTAAGAGAAGGTAATAGGCAAGCTTTTATAGATAGAGCAAGAATGGATTTTAAATTGGGCTCTAAAGCAAATATTGATAAGTTAAAGAGCATACAAAATTCAACCTTATTAATTTGGGGAGCACAAGATAATTGGATTCCTTTAGACAATGGAAAACTTATGAATAGTGTTATGCAAAACTCTAAGTTGGTAGTTTTAGAAAGTTCTGGTCATGTACCTATGGAGGAAAATCCAAAAGAGAGTTTTGTTGTTTTAAGATCTTTTTTAAATAATTAAAAAATAAAGGCTATTGCCTTACTTATTTTATTTTTTTGCTGTTTTTGTTTCATAAAAACAAAAAATTAAAACCACTTTTTACGTTTAAAATACATTACAGAAATAATAGTTACTAAAACCATAATTCCGAGTAAAATAAAGTAACCATATTTAAATTTAAGCTCAGGAATGTGTTCAAAATTCATTCCGTAAATTCCTGCTAAAAAAGTAAGTGGAATAAAGATTACAGATAAAATTGTAAGCGTTTTCATTACTTCATTTAAACGATGACCCTGTATGCTGAAAATCAAATTTATTTTGCTTTCTAGCTCTTGTAATTCAAAATCGATATTAGAAATCAAATTATTTGTTTGCTCTTTTAACTCGCTAAAATATTTAATGTCAAAATCGTTAATTTTTATTTTTTCTAGTTTTATAATCGTGTCTTTTAGACTTAAAGTAGCTTTTTTAAAATTAAATAATTCCTGTTTTCTTTTTTCAACTTTAGCTGTAAAATCTGGTGTTGGTTTTATATTTTCCGCTTCCAAAATAGATGCACTTAGTTCAGCATTTTTCTGGTAGGTATCTTCGTAATTATCTACAATAGATTCTAAGATTAAAAACAACAAGTAATCTGCTTTTTTTCTACGAACAATACCTTTATTGTTTTCAATTCTTTCGCGAATCCAATTAAAATAATCGCCATCTTTTTCTTGAATACTCCATAAAAAACCAGATGAAATAATAAAGAACATCTGTTCAGAATCTAATGTTCTACTTTCTGTTTTTAAAACTCTAGTACTTATAAAAACCAAATCATTCAATAAAATTACTTTATTAGAATGTTCCTTATCCATAAACAACTTTATTAAAAAATCATCTAATTTATTATTAGCTATTATTTTTTTGAAAATTTCTCTAAATGCTAATCCATAAGTGTTTAGCCATTCTGTAGAAGGTGTTGTATTGGTTAAAATAATATCAGAAATAGAGGTGTAGCAAGTTTTTTCGTAGCTTTTTTTAGAATAGCTAATTAAAGAAGTCTGCTTTAAAAATTCACTTTCCATGTAAAAAATAATTGTAGATTTGGTATTATAAAGATACTTTTTTAAAATGAACATAGAACAATTAAGAGAATTTTGTATTGCTAAAAAAGGAGCTACAGAGCACTTTCCTTTTGATAAGGTAACGTTAGTATTTAAAGTAATGCAAAAAATATTTGCTGTTGTAAATTTAGATAAATGGGAAAAAGGAGAATTTGCTATTGGTTTAAAATGCAATCCAGAAAAGGGATTAGATCTAAGATCTGTTTATGAGGGCATTTCATCAGGTTACCACATGAATAAAAAACATTGGAATTCGGTACTTATCAATACTTCTGACGTTTCAGATGAATTGGTTTTTCAGTTGATTGATCATTCTTACGTTCTAGTGGTTCAAGGATTAACTAAAAATGCAAAGGCTGAATTAGAAAATATTTAGGATGAATAAATTAGAACTTCGAAAAATATACAAGCAAAAAAGACAAGATTTATCTTCTACTGAAATTCAGCAATTGCAACAAAATATCTATTCTCAAATCTATACATTGGATATTTCTAACATCAAAACAATCCATATTTTCTTGACATTAGAGAAGTTTAAAGAGATTAACACAAAGCCAATTGTCGATTATTTTAGAAGTAAAAACATTAAAATTGTAGTTTCTAAAAGTGATTTCACCAACAATTCATTGTCTCATTTTTATCTAGAAGAATACACACAAATTGAACTGAATAAATACGAGATTCCAGAACCCAAAAATGCAATTCAAGCAAAAGAGATAGATTTCGACGCAGTCTTTGTACCACTTTTAATTTCAGACGAAAACAACTATAGAGTAGGTTATGGAAAGGGTTTCTATGACAGATTTTTATCTAATTGTAGAAAAGACTGTAAAAAAATAGGACTTAATTTTTTTCCACCTATAAAAAAAATAGTTAATAAAAATCAATTTGATATTTCGTTAGATCTAGTAATTTACCCTAAACAATAAATTATACTATTACTTTAAAGCCATACTTTTTATTAGATAATTAGGATTTGGACACATTTCTCCCCAAAAATTAATTTCACTTTCTAAAGCAACTCCAGGAAAATCATCTTTATAATCTAATAAAGAAAGCATTATTTGAAAATGTAAATGAGGAACCCAAGCCCCATTTTCCTCATAAGTACCTAAAATTCCAATTTTATCCCCTTTTTTTAATCGATGTCCAACAGTATAATTATTTACACTTTCTTCTGAAAGATGACCATATAAAGTATAAAATTCTAAATCATTAATTTTATGTTTTAAAATTATAAAACCTCCATAACCTTTATAAGATTTTTGATGCACAGCACACACAACTTCACCATCTAAAAAAGCATGAATTGAAGTACCTTTAGCTAACCAAAAATCTACGCCTAAATGTATGTTTCTTTTCTCTTTAGAATTTTCTGCATTGTAAATATCTGAGGTATACAAAGAGCGTTTTTCTAAATAACCACCAGTAATTATGGAATCTGTATTTTTTTCTTGAATTTCAGCTAATTTTCCATCAAAAAATACAGGATTATTAAATTCAGCCTCAGTTCTTACAGTTTTATTTTCTTCACTTAAATTGATATGATAAACCTTAGTTTTGCCAATAGTTGGAAATAAATCGTTAAGAGAAAATTGGTGTTTTTCTGCCCAATTCTTAAATTTTTTATACTGTATTTTTCTATCCATATTCAAAAATAGAATATTCTATTTACATTTTAAGAAATCCTTTTTCTATTATTTGTAATTTTGTGTAAAAACAATAATAATGATAATTCAGGGTAATATAGTAGACATACAAAATCGTACTATTTTTAAAGGAGAAGTAGAGGTTAGAGGTGAGAAAATTGTAGAAATCCGTGAATCTAATCATTCTACAGAAACTTTCATTTTACCAGGGTTTGTAGATGCACACATCCATATTGAAAGTTCTATGTTAGTGCCTTCTGAGTTTGCAAAAATTGCAGTAACTCATGGTACAGTTGCAACTGTTTCAGATCCTCACGAAATTGCGAATGTTTTAGGGTTGGCAGGTGTAGATTTTATGATAGAAAATGGGAAGAAAGTTCCATTGAAATTCAATTTTGGTGCACCAAGTTGTGTGCCAGCAACCTCTTTTGAAAGTGCAGGAGCAATTATTAATGCTGATGATATCAAAAAATTGATGGAAAGTCCAGACATTAAATATTTGGCAGAAATGATGAACTATCCAGGTGTTTTATTTGATGATGATGAAGTTTTAGCAAAGATTCAACACGCAAAAAATAACAACAAATCCATTGATGGTCATGCACCAGGTTTAAGAGGTGATGATGTTACAAAATATATTGCAGCAGGTATTTCTACAGACCACGAATGTTTCTCTTTTGATGAAGCCAAAGAGAAACTAGAAAAAGGAATGAAAGTAATTGTTAGAGAAGGTTCTGCAGCCAAAAATTTTGAAGCTTTAATTGATCTTTTGCGAGATAATTTCGAAAACATAATGTTTTGCTCTGATGATAAACATCCAGATGATCTGTTGTTAGGCCACATTAATCAATTATGTGAAAGAGCAGTTGCAAAAGGAATAGATATTTTTAAAGTGTTACAAGCAGCATGTATAAATCCTGTAAATCACTATAATTTAGATGTTGGTTTATTGCAAAAAGATGATTTTGCAGATTTTGTTGTTGTTGATAATTTAGAGAAATTCAATGTTTTAGAAACCTACATCAATGGAGAATTGGTTGCAAAAAATGGCAAAAGTTTTGTGAAATCTGCTGAGTTCGAAATTTTAAATAATTTTAATACAAATAAAAAACAAGTTGTTGATTTTAGATTTGAATCAAAAGCTAAAAAAATAAAGGTTATTCAAGCTTTAGATGGAGAGTTAGTTACCAATAAAATTGAGGCTTATTCTTTAATCGAAAATGGAAATTTAGTTTCGAATATTGAGACTGATATTTTAAAAATGACAGTTGTAAATCGTTATAAAAGCGCTGACCCATCCATAGCATTTATCAAAAATTTTGGATTAAAAGAAGGTGCAATTGCAAGTTCTGTTGGTCATGATTCTCACAACATCATTGCAATTGGTGTCTCTGATGAAATGATATGTAAAGCAGTAAATTTAATCATCGAAAATAGAGGTGGAGTTTGTGCTGTTACTTCAACCCAAGAAAAAATAGTGTCTTTACCAGTTGCAGGAATTATGTCTGATAAATCAGCAAAAGAAATTGGTGAAGCGTATGCTGAATTAGATAAAATGGCCAAAGAAATGGGTAGTATTTTAAAAGCACCATATATGAGTTTGTCTTTTATGGCGCTTTTGGTAATTCCGTCTTTAAAACTTTCAGACAAAGGCTTGTTTGATGGTACTAATTTTAAATTTACTTCTTTGGAGGTTAAGTAACCACTTTTTTCATTCCCACGAAAGTTGGAATCCATAATTTAATAGTAGATATGAAAAACGTACTTCAATAATATGTATATATTTTAGCTAGTAAAACTAGAGGTACTCTTTATATAGGAATGACAAAACTGACTTCATAAAAATAGAATCAGAAATTCAGCAAACGAGTTTAGCCCTTATTGTAGCAGTTGTTTGAGCTCTTTTTATTCTTTTTCAGAATAAAAAATCGAGTGCGAAAAGCAGGAAATAGCTTCAAATAATACCCTACATTTGCCATCAACAATCAAGAAACAATAATGAGTTTACAACAAGATTTAGAAAAGAGGAGTGGTAACCAATGTGAATTGTGTAATGCAAAGCAGAATTTATCTATTTATGAGGTTAAACCAGTTTCTACGGGTGGTTTTGATGGCAGTATTCTAGCTTGTGAAACTTGTATTAATCAAATTGAAAATCCAGAAGAGATAAATACTAATCATTGGCGTTGTTTAAATGATGCAATGTGGTCTGAGTTTACATCAGTAAAAGTTGTTGTTTGGAGAATGTTACATCGTTTAAAAAATGAGGGTTGGCCTACAGATTTATTAGGTATGATGTATATGGAAGATACTGAATTGGCTTATGCTAAAGAATCTGGAGATCATTTATCCGAAAGTGAAAAAATAATTCATAGAGATGTTAATGGTACAATATTACAAGCAGGAGATAATGTAGTATTGATTAAAGATTTAAAAGTTAAAGGTTCTAGTATGGTTGCTAAACAAGGTACAGCAGTTCGTAGAATTTCTTTAGATCATGAAAATGCAAAATATATAGAAGGTAAAGTTGGCCCAACACAAATAGTAATTATAACAGATTACGTAAAAAAAAATGGCTGATAAAGAATAGCTTTTTTTTAATAAAATATGAAGCCTTTAATCCTTATGATTAAAGGCTTTTTTGATTTTGAACTAGATCTTTATTTATTCAACTAAAAAATTAGTTGAAAATTATGGCAAAACAATTAACTAAAGCAGAAGAGCAAATAATGCAAGTTTTATGGGATTTAGAAGAAACCTCTGTAAAAGAAGTTATCGAAAAATTACCAGAACCAAAACCTGCATACAACACAGTTTCTACAATAATTAGAATTTTAGAAACAAAAGAATTTGTTGCACACAAAACAGAAGGAAGAGGGTATGTTTATTATCCAATAATTGATAAAGTTACTTATAGCAATCAAAGTTTACACAAGTTAATGAATGGGTATTTTCAAGGCTCATTTAAAAGTATGGTATCGTTTTTTGTAAAAGAAAATGATATGGATATTAAAGAGCTAGAGTCTATTTTAAAAGAAGTAAACAAAAAATAAATAGCTATGATCAATTACATCCTTCAAGTTATCTTATTCCAAGTTTTATTTTTGACTATTTATGACTTCTTTTTAAGCAAAGAAACCTTTTTCACTAAGAATAGATGTTATTTATTAAGCACAGTAATAGTATCTTTTTTAATTCCGTTGATTAAAATACCTTCTTTTCAAAAAGTTGCTGCTCAAGTTTATGTGTTACAATTACCAGAAATAATGTTATCACCAGAAACCGTTATAATAAGAACTTTTCAAGAAACTACACTTTCTGAATCTGTAAATTACATGTCTATTTTATTTTGAGC
>Ga0209136_1001774_pt1 | contig 13848 bp, 4 predicted proteins | sample SaaInl0LU_22_DNA_FD_184640 | JGI IMG/M metagenome (GOLD analysis project Ga0209136, IMG submission 184640) | Marine microbial communities from expanding oxygen minimum zones in the Saanich Inlet - ESP_90LU_22_DNA (SPAdes) (version 2) | ecosystem: Environmental > Aquatic > Marine > Intertidal zone... | reverse complement strand
CTGCGGTTGTCGGTGAGGCCTTTAGTGTCAATGTTGCCACTGCATTTTCTGATGTTGATGCGAATGATACGTTGACGTATACGCTTGCCGGTGATTTACCGACAGGGTTAACATTTGTTGATGGGGTGATTTCGGGTACGGCAACTGCCGATACTGCTGCAACGGACATTCAAGTAACGGCTACCGATGCTGGTGGGTTAAGTGTGACGCAAACGTTATCTGTCAGAGCGGTTTCTGCACCTGTTATAAGCAGTATTGATGTTAAACAGGGTGAGGCTGACTTAGCCAGAAGCGGCGAGACGCTGACTGTGACAGCGACCTTGTCAGAAGCGTTTGCACTGACATTAAATGATGCATCACCGACGTTAACACTGACATTAGGTGAACAAGATATTGTGGCGACTTATGCTAGTCATGATGGCACGGCTAAGACGGTGACGTTCACAGCCACGGCACCTGTTGGCGATGCGACTTCCGTCGTGGTTAAATCTATCGCGCTAGGCGCTGCTAACTTAGTTGGTGATGTAAGTGCACAGCCATTGGCGGTTGCATCAGCTGGTCAAACCGATAGCAATTTTGTGTTAGATAATACGTCTGCGGCGTTGTCTGTCGACTCATTTGATACTGCAGAAAACAGTACAACCGTCGGTACGATTGTGAGTAGTGAAACCGCGACAGTGACCTTAGGTACGGGTGACGATTCTGCCTTGTTTACGTTGACTGATGGTGTATTAACCCTCAAAGAGGCGCAAGATTTTGAAACCGATGCAACCGAATTAACGGTTGCCTTTGAGCTTGAAGATAGCGCAGGTAATACCTCAACAGATACTGCCACGGTGACCATTACGAATGTGAATGAAGCGCCAACGGCTGAAACCATTGCCGACCAAACTGCGGTTGTCGGTGAGGCCTTTAGTGTCAATGTTGCCACTGCATTTTCTGATGTTGATGCGAATGATACGTTGACGTATACGCTTGCCGGTGATTTACCGACAGGGTTAACATTTGTTGATGGTGTGCTGTCTGGAACTTCGTCTACTGAAACCGCTATTTCTGAGTTTACTGTTACCGCAACAGATGCTGCTGGTCTGAGTGTTTCTTCTAGCTTTAATTTTGGTGTGTTAACAGCACCGGTTATCACCACTGCTTTAAGTAACTTGGGTGATAAAATGTTGGATGTGCGTTCGGACATCGTATTACAAATCAACCAAGCGGTTTCAGCTGTAACAGGTAAAACGATCACCTTTACCGATAATGAAACGGAAGGGTATCAAGGAGAAACGAATAAGAACAGTTTCACCATTGATGTAACATCTGATTTGGTCACCATTGACAATGATAAGGGACTAATTATCATTAATGTAGATGAGAACTTTGATTTAGATCTGTCGTCTGAATATACCATGTCAATTGATGATGGTGCGTTTGTAAGCACGGCAAGTGGACTTGCTTCGGCGGCAGTTGCTGAGGTTACTTTTGATACGGTGACACCGACAAACGGTGCTGACACGGTTTCGGCTCTTGGTCAAATTGATGAAGTAGCATCACAAGCAAACTTCTTCGAAAATAAATGGTTAGTTGATTGGTTAGCTGATGATTCAGTGTCAACTTGGTTTGACTCATCATTTGCTGCACAACAATTAACTAATAAACAAGCGTATGATTTATTAGGTGAGACTGTACTTGCAACAGCACAGTTCTCTGGCGGATTTCCTGAAACGTTGGACTTTGATATGTTAAGAGACAAATCAGATGCCTTCCATGATGATGCCGAAGACAGCGTTATAGAAGCCTATGATATATTAACTGAAGCTGCTCAAGGCTACACAATGAGTGCCATTGACGGCTCATTAGTCGAGAGTGCACAATGGGTTGATATTGAAGGGCTGGGTATAGGAACAACTTCCGGAAACGTCGCATCATTAAGCGACGATATTTCAGCAGGAAACGTCTTTAGGATTGATGCTTCAAGTGCAGATTATGTCTTTGTTTTCAGTGACCAAAATCCTACTGGTGGTGATGAAACTGTAGGTGCTGGTCTTGAAACGAATACTGATTTTTCAGTGTTTTTAGATGAATTTGGTGCAGGCGATAAAATCTACGTCGATGATGCGTTCAATGATGCTGATAATCTTAATGTATTAGCTTTTGAGGTGTTTGCCAGTGGTAATGGGTCCGATAATGCAGAGCTTTATCTTGGTCTTACCGGTGGAGATGGTGATCCTCGTTTATACGTTGGTTTTGAAGACGAGTTAGCATCTACCGATGCCGATGGCAATGCAGATAGTTCTTTGGATGGGGTCAACAACACGTTGGGCTTAGATTTAGACGATTCAGCCGTCATCACCGCTTAATGTAATGTAGTAGGGAGGACTTCGGTCCTCCTTTTTATAATAAGAAACACTATAATAAGAAACACTATGCCCAAAATTATATTGGTATTGTTGTGTTTAGGGTTTTCTGTACATGCAGATGACTTAGGGACGATGATTACTAAGACCTTAAAAACTCACCCTGATATTTTGGTTGAACAATCTCGCCTCAATATTGCAAAGACCCAATTAGATTTAGCTGGGGAACAATTTTTCCCTACCTTCTCAGTGAGTTTTGAAAATGTCGCTGCGACTCGAGATATTGATACTAATTACTCCAATTCGCAATCAGTAGCGACCTTCCGTATCCAACAGCCCTTATATACATTTGGACGTTTGACTCATGCTAAGGATAAGTTTGCAGCGGGGTTTGAAAGTCAAAATCTCACCATCAATGAAGTTCAAATACAGTTAGCTCAAGCTGTTTTACAAGCTTGGGGAGAATGGTTTGTTGCGACGCTTCGTAGTGATGCGTTACAAACTAGCATTGAGACGCATGAGGCTTTAAAACAAAGCGTGACTCGACGAAGTGATAAAGGCGCCAGCTCACCATCTGAAGTCAAACTTAGTGTCGCACGACTAGCGCAAGTCGAAGCGCAAGCCGCTAATGCAGAATTACAAATACGTGCTGCAAAAGTAAAATTAGCACAACTTGTGGGAGAGGTGATACCTGATTCTATTTCACCGCGTCAATTTTTGTCATTTTTACCTGAAAACGAAGCGTTGATGGTGCAAAAAGCATTAGCGCTGAATCCTACGTTGCAACGTTTTGCTGCAGATATCAAACAGAGTGAGTTTGAAAGTTTAGAGGAAATTTCCGCACTAGCACCTGAGATATATTTACGTGCTGAGCATCAACGCGGTGATTTTTCAACGACTATTCCATTTCAAAATCGCGTATTTGTTGGTTTTCAAAGTGACTTTGGTGCAGGTACTTCTGCACTAATGCAAGTCAAACTCACACAACAACGCACTCAAACGTTAAAAGCGGAAGTCAATGTAGTTAAACGTAATATTACCGAACGGGTAAAATTAGAAGCGACGCAATTAGAAATATTAGACATTCGTCAAGCTGCGTTAGAGCTGAGTTTATCTGCAAATAAAGAGATTGCTGAAGCGTTTAATCGTCAATATTTGGCAGGACGCCGCTCTTGGGTTGAGGTGATGAACACTGCCCGAGAGCTTTCCCAGGCAGAGTTGGAGCTTGCGGACCTAAAAGCAGCAAAAGTGCTCAGTTACTGGCGCTTATCATTTCTAGTCAACGGATTAGAAGGGACTTTAGCCTTAAACCAAATTGTGGATATGAAATAAATCTATGAGTGATATTTTCTTTAATACCTTAATGCGTCTGGCACGTATTCAACGCCAACCTGCTGATAGATTAGCCCTACAACAAGCCGCTACTGAATCTGCCGATAAAAAAGCCGGTCAAGCACAGTTAGAGTTTGTTGCACAGCAATTACATCTACCTAAAATACTTTGGTTAACGCCTTCAGAGGTCGATCAATCTCTGACACCGGCATTGATGTTTCATGCCGATTTAGGCTGGTGTATTTTACGTGCCCAAAATGCGATGGGACAGTGGATTGTACAACGTCAAGACGCTGAGTCTAATGACTGGCTCGAAGAAGTGCCTGATACGTTAGATGATTATCTTATTGCTCGGATAAAGTTAGTAAAACCACTTGATATCAAAACATCTAAGGTCTTTAGAGTGGTATTGGATGCAGTTTTATCCGAAAAATCACGATTAAAAGAGGTCATTGTCGGCGGTATTTTGATTAACGTCGTAGCATTAGCCACTTCCTTATACAGCATGCAAGTATACGATAGAGTGGTTCCAACGGGGGCTAAACAAACATTGTTAGCGCTGACTTTGGGTGTGTTTATTGCGATTAGCTTTGAGTTAATCGTAAAATTCTTGCGTTCTAATATTAACGAACGATTAGGTGATAATATCGATAGGCATTTGGCCAAGGTTATTTATTCACGATTTTTGGGGGTACGTTTAGATCAGTTACCTGCCAGTATAGGGAGTTTAGCGGCTCAACTAAAAGGCTATGAGACTATCCGTAATTTCTTGGTCACTATACCCAGTCAGCTGCTTGTTGATTTACCGTTTATTATTGTTTTTACTTGTGTTTTGTATTTTATAGGCGGGCAGTTAGCCGCGATCCCATTTACATTTGCGGTTATATCGGTCATTTTGGGTATTGTATTTCGTCGTAAAGTAGAGCGGTTAACACGCGAAGCAACAGAGGCCAATAACCTAAAAACAGGTCTGTTGGTCGAAACCGTAGAAGGTGCTGAAACGATTAAAGCAGGTCAAGGCGGTTGGCGAATGTTGTCTCGTTGGCTAAACACTACTGATGAGGCGCGTGTACATGATTTGGATATGCGCAAAGTCAGTGAGCATTCTCAATTTGTGATTGGGTCGTTACATCAAGTATCTTATATCTTGATTATTGCCACAGGTGCACTAAAAGTATCTGGCGGTGAACTCAGTATGGGGGGCTTAATTGCCTGTAGTATTTTATCCGGTCGGATATTAACGCCATCAAGTAAAATTCCTAATATGCTGGTGCAATGGGGACATGTGAAAGCTGCTTTACAAGGTCTAGATAGAATGTGGTCGCTAGAAGACGACCATTATGGTGTCGACCAACCGGTCGTTGTTGAAAAAGTCATGGGCCAATATCATTTTCAAGATGTGCTTGTAAATTACGATGAGCGAACCGCGGTTAATATCAAAGATTTGAAAATTAAACCGGGAGAAAAAATAGGGATCATAGGTCCTGTTGGGGCCGGTAAGTCCACATTATTAAAATTATTATCAGGGTTATTTAAACCGACATCGGGCCGAGTTATGTTGGATGGTATTGATTTGAGCCATATTTCAAAACCGATCATTGCTGAGCAGATCGGTTATGTGCAACAAGAAGGCCGATTATTTTCTGGTACCTTACGAGAAAACTTAATTCTCGGTTTGGTTGATCCGGGGGACGACGCGATTTTATATGCTGCGGAAATTTCAGGCTTACAACAAGCCTTAATTGCAAAACACCCAATGGGTCTTCAGTGTCCAATTGCTGAGGGGGGAACTGGTTTATCCGGTGGACAAAAGCAGCTCGTCAATCTGACTAAAGTTTTCTTGCGTCAACCTAAAATATGGTTACTGGATGAGCCGACAGCGAGCATTGACCGTACCTTTGAATTAAAAGTCACAGCTGCATTAAAACAAAATATTACATCAGACAATACCTTGGTGTTAATCACTCACAAACCAGAAATGCTGTCGCTTGTCGATCGTGTGATTGTCGTGGTTGATAATAAGATTATGTTAGATGGCCCTAAAGAGCCTGTCCTACAAAAACTCCAAGAAAAAACGCAACAAGCCACACAACATGCCACAGGAGTTAAATCATGATTTATACGCAGACCAAAGAGCGTCGAGGCATGATTTATATGTTGATGTTAGGACTAATTACGTTTGGTGTTTGGGCGAGTTGGTTTGAATTAGACCAAACTGTGCGCGCCCCTGGGCAACTTGTGACAGAAACTCGGACGCAGATTGTACAAGCCGCAGATGGTGGTGTGATTAAAACAATACATGTTGCTGAAGGTGACTATGTGAACCAAGGCGCCGTCATTGCAACGCTTGAAGATGAAAGAGCTCAGGCGGGAGTGGAAGAAGGACGAGCTAAAGTCGCAGCACTATCTTCGGCATTAACCCGTGCGCGAGCTCAAGCCCAAGATATCCCATTAATTTTTACAGTACAAGAGTTGGCTTATCCGCATATAGTGGAGGAACAACAAGCTTTGTTTACGCAAGCAGCCTTAGGGTTAGCCTCTGAATTAGCGACAGGGACCACTGCATTGAGTATTGCAAAAGAGGAATTAGCAATTAACGAGAGCTTGTTTGCAACGGGAGATGCAAGCCGGTTAGATGTCATGCGTAGTCGTCGACAGGTCGTTGAGCTCGAAGGTAAGTTGACGACGATTAATAATGAATTTAAACAACGTGCGCGTGAGGAAGTGACTCAATTACAGCAGCAATTCATTTCTGAACAATATCAGTTGTTAGAGCGTGAAAGTATATTAAAACATACTGAATTAAAAGCCCCCTTAGATGGCATCGTTAAGTCTCTGCGTATTGATACGATTGGGGGGGTATTGCGTTCTGGGGATGAGTTGTTACAAATCAGTCCCGCCGATACCGAGCTATTTGTAGAAGTGAAAATTAATCCCGCTGATATTGGGTCCTTAGAACTAGGGATGATAGCAAGTGTGAAAATTGATGCATTTGATTATACGATTTATGGTGGTCTGAATGGTAAGCTGACTTACTTAAGTTCGGATACCTTGTCACAAGAGTCCGCGGATGGACAAAATTCAGTGTTTTATAAAGCCTTAGTTAAAATTGATAAACAATCAACTAATCCCAAATTATTCATATCGGATTTAAAAGCAGGTATGACATCTGGGGTGGATATTCAAACGGGCTCTCGTACTATATTAGAATACATTATGAAACCCGTGACTCGAGCCTTTCAAGGTGCGGGGAGTGAGCGTTAAGGTTTGATGTTTTTTCTAAGACAATGGCTTATATATAAGTAATAAAAACTATAGTAATTTTCATAACACGTTAAAAATTAAAATAATAAGTGTTGTGTATGACAGTTACATCCAAATATATAGTCTTAAAAAATTCAGGGAAGATTGTCTTAGATTTTGATTTGAAATTTGAAGATCTTAATTTGGTTAACCAAAATATTTTGTTCTCAGGTTCTTCTCAGATAGATGGGATAAAAATCCAACCTGGAACTCTCTTCGACTTCTCTAATTCAAAAGCAAGCTCTGATATAATTCACTTAGAAGCAAAGTTGGTAAATTATATAGCCCATTTTTCCATTGATAACAGTGGTGTTATCAACCTTACTAAGGGAATTGGCGCTGAAATAGAAGGGCTATCATTCGTTTCTGCAAATACTGCTAGTGATACATTGATATTTGCTGATTATACGACAAATGCTAAAGCCATTAGAGATGCTTTTTATACAGGCACTAGTAGTGAAATTATCTACATAGATAGGTCAATAAGTGAGATTTTATTATTGTCAAAGATAGATAATAATGGCTTCTTAGATATATTTGCCGAAGATCCCAACAACGTGACTTGGTTAAAAGTCAATCCTATTGCTGAAAAGACATTGGTATTTATTGATGGTGCATTAACAGCCTTAGCATTATCTGAAGCCTTAGCATCCGCAACAGCCCCTATCTTGGATACAACGCAGACAAGTCTAAATCAAGTCATGAAAGCATTCACTGTTTCACACACTGATAATACAGAGGTAGTAAACGATACAGCCCTTATAAAAGCCATCGCGTTTGATCAAAGCGGAGAAAACTTCACCGGTTTTGGTCAAAACGTAACATTAAATGTGTCTGGTAATAGTGGTGTAGATAAGATTTATATAAAAGCGGGCTCAAGCGTAGATGCGACAAACTTGAAAGGTTCAAAAGACGAAGTTTATTTTACTGGCACCTGGGATCAATACAGTAAAAAAATCGATACTAGTGGAAATATTACGTTTAGCAGAATACTAACTATAGATGAGGTTAGTGCCACAGAGAGCGTTTTAGTGAGTAATGGTAGTGTTGTGGCAACCCGGGACATGCTGATATTTGCAGACGGTAGTTTGACGACTCAAGACGCATTCAATGCTTTAAAGGTCGATTTAGAAGTATTAAGTACTAATATTTCAGTTTTTGATAATTCAGTTACGACGCCACAATTACCTCCAGTGCTAAGTTCAACACTAGAAAGAATTGGTGATAATACGTTAGATGTTCGCTCTGATATTGTGTTTCAAGTCGATCAAGCGGTCAAAGCTATAGCTGGTAAAAATATTACCCTTACGGATAATACTGCAGTTGGCTATCAAGGTGAAACAAACACGAATAGCTTCACTATTTCTGTTACCTCTCCAGCTGTTACAATTGACAATGCTAAAGGGGTAATCATTGTTGACGTTGATGCTATTTTTGATTTGGATTTATCGTCATCATATACGTTGAGCGTCGATAATGGGGCTTTTGTTAGTCTCGATTATGACCTTGCTATTGCTGATTTCACCGATATTACATTTAACACTATCACACCAACAGCAGGTTCTGATGCGGTAAAAGCGCTGCAAACATCGCAAAATAATCCGAAGAGTGTGCAGATGGATGTCGATTCTGGGGAATTGATTGAAAGTGCACAATGGGTGAGTATAGAAGACTTAGGTAATGGTACAGTCTCAGGGACAGTTTCTTCATTAAGTACTGACATTGCAGCTGGAAATGTGTTTCAGTTTGATGCTGCAACAGGCAATTATGTATTTAGTGACCAAAACGCAGAAGGTTTTTCTGTTACTCAGGGCTCTGGCATAACCGCAAAAACAGATTTCTCGGTATATTTACAAAACATGGGGGCTGATGACCTCATTTATATAGATGATGCATATAATAATAACAATAAAGTAAATATTGTTGGTTTTGATGCATTTTCACATGGTAATGGTGCTTCTGGTTCTGAGTTATACTGGGGAATGTTAGGTAGTATTGGGGATCCTCGTTTATATGTCGATTTAGTTGATGAAATAGTTTCAGATGATTCTCAAGGCGTGGCTGATAGTTCTCTTTTAGCTGTGAATTCATCCTTGGGTTTGACCGATGATAAGTCGTTGATTACTTCTGACTCAGCTCCAATGTTAGTCAATTTCATACAAAAAATTACGATCTTCAACAGTACAAATAAAACAGGGAAACAGGATGATACATTGACAGTAATTGCCACGCTTTCTGAGTCCTTTACTCTCACATTAAATAATGGCACACCCACAGTATCTTTAGATTTTTCTGGAGAAATAGTTACAGCAAAGTATGTTTCTAATGATCCTTCCACAAACACTATTATTTTTACTACAACTGCGCCTACTGGCAATACCAATCAAGTGACGTTATCTGACGTTAATTTAGATGGTGCTAGTTTAGTTGGTAAGGATTCCGATTTGATTTTATCTGAGGATCTTGTTGGTGCAAAAGATACCCAATTCGTACTTGATAATACCGCGCCAACTTTGAATGTTACTGATTTTTCATTATCTGAAAATACATTATTAGTGGGCGCATTAACCTCAAACGAAAATGCTTTGATCACGTTAGGTGACGCTGACGATTCAACTCTTTTTTCGATTACTGATAATGTGTTAAGTCTAAAGGCTCCAGTTGATTTTGAGTCCGATGAGACATCTCTAAAAATTAATGTTAGTGTTATAGATATTGCTGGAAACGCCTCTCAAAGTAGCGTTAATGTATCAATAACGAATATTAATGAAGCACCTGTTAGTAATGTCATTGCACAACAATCTGCAACGTTCAATCAAGCGTTCACGCTCGACGTGACGAGTGCTTTTTCGGATGTGGACGCCGATGATGAATTATCTTTTTCAATTGTCGGGGATTTACCTGCAGGGTTGAGTATAGCTAATGGTGTTATTAAAGGGGCACCGACAGTGTTTGGTGATGATTACCAAATCACAGTAAGAGCAACGGATTCTGCGGGTTTATTTGTAGATTCTTCGTTTGCTATCGATATTGCTGGTGCTCCGGTGATTAGGAGTGAGTTATCTAATCTGGGTACCAAAATGCTAGATGTTCGGACATCGATTGTGCTGACAATAGACCAAAATGTCAGTGCTGTGGAAGGTAAAAATATTGTTTTTACTGACAATACTGCTGTTGGGTATCAAGGGGAAACACAACAAAACAACTTTAGTATCCCCGTCACATCAGAATTGGTAAAAATTGATAATGAAAAAGGTATTGTCATTATTAATATCGACAGCTACTTCGCATTAGATTTAGCGTCAAATTACACCTTGTCTATTGATGATGGAGCATTTTTATCAAGCTCTACAAATCTTGCCACGGGAAGCGTTACCGATATTACCTTTACTACCGTTACTCCGACGTCTGATTCGGTAACACTCAGTCAATTAGGACAAGGCGATAATAATGCGGCACAAAGTTATATGATGAGCGTGATAGATGGTTCTTTGATTGAAAGTGCACAGTGGATTGATATTGAAGGTCTGGGCTCAGGAACAAATGCCGGCACTATTTCGAATTTAGCAGAGGACATTGATAAAGGCACTGTAGTTAAGATTGACGCAGGTGCAAGCAACTATGTTTTTGTATTTAGCGATCAAAATAGTAACGGTGGTTCTGAAATAACAGGTAGTGGAATAGCCACTCATACTGACTTTGCCGTTTTTATTGATAATTTTGGTAGTGATGATGTTATATTTGTTGATGATGCATTTAATGATAGCAGTGCACTTAACCTATTATCTTATGAGTTTTTTGCATCAGGCTCTGGAGCTGATACCAAAGAGTTATTTGTAGGCTTATCTGGAGTCGCTGGTGATCCTCGATTATACGTTGGGTTGGCTGATGATTTAGACTCAACCGATGAATTTGGTTACGCAGATAGTACGATTCAAGGCGTCGCTGAAACCCTGGGCCATGATGCGCCAGACGAATTTATAATGACCGCTTAAAAGTAGTAAGGGTAACAAAATGATTGATCAAAACTTTAAATATGTGGTGTTGGCTTGGACTTGTTTGTGGTTGACAGCGTGTGGTAATCAAGAGCAAATAATACCAGAAAAAACACTCGTACCAGCCAATACAAAACAAGTACAACTTGGGGCAAAAACTCAAAGCGCTCGACCCGATACTGGCTTTCCTATAACAGCTTCGTCCAAATACATAGTCACATCTGCGTCAGGCATCAATACGTTGGACTTTGCAAAGCGGACAGATAGTATTTCAATCAGGCAGCAACAGCTACTTATATCAGGTTCTAATGCGGTTGATGATATTGTGATTCAACCTGGTAATCGATACGATTTAACAAATACAAAAGGGTCGGCAGACCGTATTTATTTTTCTAAAGAATTTTCTGAGTATGCAGAGGGTATGTATGTTGAACCCCAAACCGGCATTATTGAAATCGTACGTAATTTAGGACTAGGTGATGAAGAGGTTGTTAAGGTCATCGCTTCTAGTATCGCGAGTGATATTCTGGTTTTTACTGATGGCGCTGTTAGCACAGACATACTTAAAAATGCAATTTTACAGGAGGGTGCCTTAACAGAAATCTCACTTGATAAAATCGATTCTTTATCCACATCCTCTGGTGCTTCAGATGCACAAGCAATCGTAAAAGCAATCGCACTAGATAAAAATGGAGAGACGTTTTTCTCGTTTGGCCCATATGTTGATTTAACCATTTCAGGGAGTCAAGGTATAGATAAAGTCTATATAACCCCTGGTGATACAGTTGATGTCAGTAATTTAAAAGCCAGTCAAGATGAAATATATCTTTTAGGGAGTTGGGATAGTTATCAAAAGACAATTACGGCATCGGGAAATTTAGTTATTACTCGAGATGTGACAGTAGCTGGACAACGTGTATCTGAAAAAGTCACTTTGCCGAGTGGAGCAAATGCCGCAACGAATGATTTACTGATATTTGTCGATGGGGCAATAGATGTTGCCGATGCGGTATCCGCTGTCAAACAAGACGTGACTGTCAGGTTTGCCAACTTAACAGCAAAACAAGAAAATATTGTGACGCCGGCTTTGGTTCAGATTGCTACGCCTGTTAGCGATGATGATATCGACTTTGATTTGGATGGGATTGTTAATGGTGTAGATCTAGATGATGATGATGATGGTATTTTAGACGTTGATGATCAATACCGCTTAAACCCCCTAAACGCAATTGATTCTGATGATGATGGAATCGCTGATTTGTTTGACGCTTATCCAAATGATGCAGGCAATATTATTGATTCTGATGGTGATGGTGTCGCTGATCGTTTTGATATTTATCCAAATGATGCCGCTAAAACTAAAGCTATGGTGGTAGATTTAGATGGCGCTGAATCTTTGGGTTTAGGTGAAGCGTTATCAGGAAGTGGGGGCAATGGTCAGCTTTTACCTCCAGCATTACGCAGAAGTAAACCACATTCGATGAGTATTTTGGATGCATTGATCCCAAAAGCATATGCAGCCGGTGAAGCGCCGAGTATCTCAAATTTAACTAATGCGATTGCATGGGATAAACAAGGACAACCACTCAATGGGTCTATTTTATCTTCAGAAGATCTATTTATTGCAGAAGCGGGATTAACACCGGATGGCCGATTTTTATACCTGTTAACAAGTAAGCATATTCAGCGTGCGTTAGATGGTATAGACGATGAAGTTTGCTCTATTTATCGTGTTGATATGAATGATTATAGTATTGCTTGTTTGTTAAGTGTCGATTTGGGGGATATAGAGCCGGGATCTATTAAAGGTACAATGCAAACGGACTATTCTCGTTCGGGTATTGATTTCCGCTCTGATGGTGCAGCAGTAATGACTGGGTTTGATTGGCAACAAGATTTATCAGGCGTTTCTGGCGGCACTAATTCAACGATTGCATGGTTTTTAAATAAAGACGGTGAGTTAACTTCCTTGCTTCATGATGAAGGGTATTTTGCTGTTTCTGCAATATGGCTTAATGACGATTATTTTGTCGTGGGTGAATATCCCTTTTTAGGGCAAGATGGGCCCCTTGTTCCAGGACGTGAAGGACGTATCGTAATCTATAACGCTGCTGACTTAAGTATCCATAAACGAATCGCTGCCCCGCTTATTTGGTCACCGACAGTGCGTGCAGATGGTGACTTATACTGGCAATACGGTGGTGCCCTTAATGGCGACACACTTACCACGTTTAAAAGTACCTTAGAGGGCGTCCCGGTCACAGATCAAGACGCGTCTCGTGTTTATGATCTAATCGACTTTAAACAAGAAAATAACACATTTAATTCTGCTGATGGCGCTATTCAAATTCCACTGAGTGATGGGGTGGCAAGAGGCTATGAATGGCGCAAAGGAAGTGGTACCGGAACCGATATTGGTTACAAAACGTTTGCTTTTAATGCCGGGTATATTGCTTATATTCAATCGTATGCGCCGGCAACGCCAATGTTAGAAATTGATGGAAATGCGTTAACCGGCAATGGTTTAGATATTAATTTATCAAATGGGCGTGGACGCTTATTGGTGAATAGTGATCCTAGTCAGCTCTTTATTGCACCATCTAGTGCGCAAGATGGGGACCTAGTGATTGACTATAAAGTGCAAACTTCTAGTGGTACAGAGCAGCGTCAATTGATTATTAAAGAACAGACAATTGATAATTGGCGCCTAGATTCGAATCGACCCCGTATCAGTTCGGATGCCCGCTTTGAAGATGCTGCACTTAAATGGGCTAATCCTGAAGCTGAACGCGAAGGGATTTGTGTCTATCAGTTTGCAGTCAATGATTCTGTGTGCGCGCTACTTGAAGGCAATGTTTTATCCACTG
>Ga0209136_1001772_pt1 | contig 13860 bp, 14 predicted proteins | sample SaaInl0LU_22_DNA_FD_184640 | JGI IMG/M metagenome (GOLD analysis project Ga0209136, IMG submission 184640) | Marine microbial communities from expanding oxygen minimum zones in the Saanich Inlet - ESP_90LU_22_DNA (SPAdes) (version 2) | ecosystem: Environmental > Aquatic > Marine > Intertidal... | reverse complement strand
TGCGGGGCAAATATGGAAAACGGCATTAACAGTTATTCTGTTCGCACTTATATTTGTGTTGATTGAAGAGCTGAGTGTGTTTTCCATATTTGCATCGTTGATACTTATGCAAATACTCCATTTTGCATTGCAGTTTAACGATAAAAGATAGACGAATTTATTAACCTTTAAGAGAGAGAATTGAGAATGGCTAGCGGGACGGTTACTTCGTCAGAATACATTGCTCACCACCTTACCAATCTCACATTCGGCAATCACCCTGTAGAGGGATGGACTTTTGCGCATGGCGAAACTGCAGCGCAAACGTCACAGATGGCCGCTGAGATGGGGTTCTGGGCTGTTAACGTCGATACGATGCTTTGGTCTGTCGGTTTGGGTGTCTTCTTTTTGTGGTTATTCCGCAAAGTGGCGGCTACTGCAACGACTGATGTGCCAGGCGGATTACAAAACTTTATTGAAGTAATCGTTGAGTTCGTTGACGAAAATGTTAAGAGTATTTTCCATCAACGCAACCCAGTAATTGCGCCACTCGCGTTGACTATATTCGTTTGGGTCTTTCTGATGAACCTTATGGACCTAGTGCCCATTGATTGGGTTCCGTATATCTTTAACGAACTGGGCGTTGGCTACATGAAGATAGTGCCAACTACAGACGTTAACGCGACTGGTGGTTTGGCTTTAAGTGTGTTTGCGCTAATTATCTACTACAGCATAAAGATGAAAGGCGTAGGTGGTTTTGTTGCGGAACTTTCGTTCCAGCCGCTTCCTAAAATTTTTGCGCCATTCAACCTGTTCCTTGAACTTGTTGGTCTACTGGCAAAACCTGTTTCGCTCGCACTTCGTCTATTCGGTAACATGTATGCAGGTGAGATGATATTCATTCTTATCGCGCTACTGCCGTTCTGGGCGCAGTGGTTGTTGTCTGTGCCTTGGGCGATCTTCCATATTCTTGTTATTACGCTACAAGCGTTCATCTTCATGGTACTTACCATTGTGTACCTGTCGATGGCTCACGAAGAGCACTGATAAGAGAAACGAATTACAAAGCTTTATTTGTAAGAAACTGTAACAACTCGATTAACATTGAAACGTAACTGGAGAGAAAAATGGAATACTACCTGTTAGCTGCTGCTTTGATGCTAGGTCTAGGTGCTATCGGTGCTGCAATTGGTATCGGTATCCTGGGTGGCAAGTTCCTTGAAGGTGCTGCTCGTCAGCCGGAACTCGTACCACTGCTACGCACACAGTTCTTCATCGTAATGGGCCTTGTTGACGCGATCCCAATGATCGGTGTTGGTTTGGGCATGTACGTACTGTTCGCAGTTGCTGGCTAAAAGCACGTCCAACTTGGGCAATTTAACTTTTAATCAGACAACCGCGAGGAGAATGGCGTGAATATCAATCTCACCATTATTGGTCAGGCCATTGCATTCTTCTTATTCGTCGTATTTTGTATGAAATACGTATGGCCGCCGCTTACAAGCGCACTGGCCGAGCGTAAGAAGAAGATTGCCGATGGTCTTGATGCGGCAGAGCGCGCCCAGCGTGATCTGAAGCTGGCTCAAGAAAAAGCCGCTGATGACATGCGTGCTTCCAAAGAGGAAGCGGCCGTTATCATTGAACAGGCCAACAAGCGGGCTATTCAGATAGTCGAAGAAGCCAAAGAGCAAGCACGCGAAGAAGCTAATCGCGTGAAGCATTCTGCTCAGGCTGAAATCGAGCAACAGGTCAATCAAGCGAAGGAAGCTCTTCGCGGACAGGTTGCAGCACTAGCAATTGCTGGCGCTGAAAAAATTCTGGAAGCCTCTGTTGATCAGAAAGCTCATGCGCAGCTGGTTGAAAAATTAGCAGCTGAGCTTTAAGCGAGGTTTACGATGGCTGAACTCAATACAGTCGCTCGGCCCTATACCAAAGCTGCGTTTGAATACGCAGTGGCGCAGGGGAGCCTCGATCAATGGGCAAAAATGCTAACTGTGTCAGCGCAAGTTGTTGCTGACGCGACAGTATCCCGGGTGCTGGGAAATCCAGCCCTAACAGTAGAGAAGAAGACAGTGACATTAATATCGCTGTTGGATGATGAGCTTGATCAGTCTGGACAAAACTTTATCGGTTTGTTAGCTGAAAACGATCGTCTAGCTCTGCTGCCTGAAATTGCTGAGCAGTTCAAAAAGCTCAAAGCGGCACAGGAGTCCTCTATTGAGGTCGACCTGACCACTGCCTTTGAGTTAGCTGATGAGCAACAGCAAAATTTGGCTCGGGTGCTTAGCACTAAGTTGGGTCGTGATGTCTCAATTACTTCCAAGGTAGATAAGTCTATCCTGGGTGGTGTAATTGTCCGTACAGACGACCTTGTGATCGACGGTTCCGTTCGCGCTCGACTGGCGAAACTGGCCGAAGCGATGAATTCCTGAGTGTGAGGAATAAAAATGCAGCAACTGAATCCATCTGAGATCAGCGAGATTCTCAAGAAGCGCATCGAAAACCTCGATGTGTCTTCGGAAGCCCGTAATGAGGGCACAATCGTTAGCGTATCCGATGGTATCATCCTGATCCACGGTCTCGCTGACGTAATGTACGGTGAAATGATCGAGTTCCCTGGTGGCGTCTACGGTATGGCGCTTAACCTTGAACGTGACTCTGTCGGCTCTGTTGTACTGGGTGATTACCAAAACCTGAAAGAGGGTATGACCGCTAAGTGTACGGGTCGTATTCTAGAAGTACCTGTAGGTCCTGAACTCCTAGGCCGCGTTGTTGACGCGCTAGGTAACCCAATCGACGGTAAAGGTCCAATCGATGCAAAATTGACTGATGCTGTTGAGAAGGTTGCGCCTGGCGTTATCGCTCGTCAATCAGTTGATCAGCCAGTTCAGACTGGTCTGAAGGCGATCGATGCGATGGTTCCAATCGGCCGTGGCCAGCGTGAGCTGATCATCGGTGACCGTCAGATCGGTAAGACGGCGATCGCGATCGACGCGATCATTAACCAGAAAGGTACTGGTATAAAATGTGTATACGTAGCCGTTGGTCAGAAACAGTCGACCATCGCTAACGTCGTTCGCAAGCTTGAAGAAAACGGCGCTATGGATCACACCATCGTCGTGGCGGCAGGTGCAGCTGACCCAGCGTCAATGCAGTTCCTTGCGCCATACGCAGGTTGTGCGATGGGTGAATACTTCCGCGACCGCGGTGAAGATGCACTGATCATATACGATGACTTGACCAAGCAAGCTTGGGCATACCGTCAGATCTCACTGCTTCTTCGTCGTCCACCAGGTCGTGAAGCTTACCCTGGTGACGTTTTCTACTTGCACTCTCGTCTACTTGAGCGTGCAGCGCGTGTAAACGCTGACTATGTAGAGAAATTCACGAACGGTGAAGTTAAAGGTAAGACTGGTTCTCTAACGGCTCTTCCAGTAATCGAAACACAGGGCGGTGACGTTTCGGCGTTCGTACCAACTAACGTTATTTCGATCACTGACGGTCAGATCTTCCTAGAGACTAGCCTGTTTAACTCTGGTATCCGTCCTGCCATAAACGCAGGTCTTTCAGTATCACGTGTAGGTGGTGCAGCTCAGACTAAGATCATCAAGAAATTGGGTGGTGGTGTTCGTCTTGCGCTTGCGCAGTACCGTGAACTTGCAGCGTTCTCGCAGTTTGCTTCTGATCTTGACGAAGCTACCCGCTCACAACTTGAGCACGGTCAGCGCGTTACTGAATTGATGAAGCAGAAGCAGTACTCTCCAATGTCCGTCGCTGAGATGGGCTTGAGTTTGTACGCTGCGAACGAAGGCTTCCTGAAGGATGTAGAGCTGAACAAAATCGGTGACTTCGAATCAGCATTGATCTCTTACTTTAATAGTGAGTTTGCTGATCTGATGGCGAAAGTGGACACAGCTGGCGATTACAATGATGAGATCGCCGCTCAGTTCAAAGCCGGCATCGAGAAGTTCAAATCTACGCAGACTTGGTAATTGCTCAAATTATGAGCATGGCGGCTGAGCACAAGCTGCTCAGCCGGAACTAAGTCAGGAGATAGAGGCGGAACTATGGCAGTCGGAAAAGAGATAAAGACACAGATCGCGAGCATCACAAGCACTCGTAAGATTACCAGTGCCATGGAAATGGTAGCTGCATCTAAGATGCGTCGTGCTCAGGATCGTATGCAGTCTTCCCGACCCTATGCTCGCAGCATACGCGGTGTGATTCAGCATTTGGCGAAAGCCAACCCTGAATATAAACACCTGTACATGCGCGATACTGAAATCAAGCGTGTTGGTTTCATTATTGTTGCATCTGACCGCGGACTCTGTGGTGGTTTGAACATTAACGTGTTCAAAGCAGCCGTGAGCAAGATGAAAGGGTACCATTCACAGAATGTCGAAATTGACCTCTGTGCACTGGGCTCTAAAGCGATTAGTTTCTTCCGTAACTACGGTGGTAACGTCTTAGCGGCCAAAGGCGGTCTAGGCGATGCACCGGAAGCGGAGCAACTGGTTGGCGCGGTTAAGGTAATGCTCGACTCTTACAATGAAGGCAAGATCGACCGACTATTTGTCGTATCGAATGAGTTTGTTAACACAATGACTCAAAAGCCGAATGTTGAGCAGCTTTTACCGTTGCAGGCTGAGGAAGACGACAGCAGTCTCAATCATCACTGGGATTACATCTACGAGCCAGAGGCGCGTGACCTACTTGAAGGTCTGTTGTCGCGCTACATTGAATCGTGTGTATATCAGGCAGTGGTTGAGAATAATGCCTGTGAACAAGCAGCACGCATGCTTGCAATGAAGAGCGCAACGGATAATGCCGGTGACCTCATTGACGAGTTGCAGTTGGTGTACAACAAGGCGCGTCAAGCAGCGATCACTCAGGAAATTTCTGAGATCGTTGGTGGTGCTGCGGCTGTCTAAACAGTGAACAGGTTTATAAGTTAAGAGGATCCGAACATGAGTAGCGGACGTATTGTTCAGATTATCGGTGCAGTTGTAGACGTGGAATTCCCACGCGAAGACGTGCCGAAGATTTATGACGCACTGAACGTCACTAAAACGAATCTGACACTAGAAGTTCAGCAGCAGCTGGGTGACGGTGTTGTTCGTACCATCGCAATGGGTCAAACCGAGGGCGTAAGCCGTGGTTTGGACGTTGTTAATACTGGCGCCCCTGTTTCCGTACCTGTTGGTACTGCAACCTTAGGCCGTATCGTTGATGTTTTGGGTAACCCAATTGACGAATGTGGTCCTATTGGTGAAGAGGAGCGTTACCCTATCCACCGTAAAGCGCCTTCATACGCTGATCAAGCTGCAACTAACGAGCTGCTTGAGACAGGTATTAAGGTCATTGACCTTGTATGTCCCTTTGCTAAGGGCGGTAAGGTTGGTCTATTCGGTGGTGCCGGTGTAGGTAAAACTGTAAACATGATGGAGTTGATCAACAACATCGCAACCCAGCACTCTGGTCTGTCAGTATTTGCAGGCGTAGGTGAGCGTACTCGTGAAGGTAACGACTTCTATCACGAGATGCAGGAAGCTGGCGTTGTAAACGTTGAGCAATTCGATAAATCTAAAGTAGCAATGGTTTACGGTCAGATGAACGAGCCACCAGGTAACCGCCTGCGTGTTGCGTTGACCGGCTTGACCATGGCTGAGAAGTTCCGTGACGAAGGTCGAGACGTACTGTTGTTCGTAGACAACATCTACCGTTACACCCTTGCAGGAACTGAGGTATCTGCTCTGCTAGGCCGTATGCCTTCTGCAGTAGGTTACCAGCCAACACTGGCGGAAGAGATGGGCGTTCTGCAGGAACGTATCACCTCTACCAAGACTGGCTCTATCACGTCTATCCAAGCGGTATATGTACCAGCAGACGACTTGACTGACCCGTCACCAGCTACAACCTTCTCTCACCTTGATGCTACAGTCGTACTGTCTCGTCAGATCGCAGAGCTTGGTATCTACCCTGCGGTTGATCCACTGGATTCAACTTCACGTCAGCTTGACCCCTTAGTGATCGGTAACGAACACTATGAAGTAGCGCGTAACGTCCAGAACGTTCTTCAGCGTTACAAAGAGTTGAAAGATATCATCGCGATCCTAGGTATGGATGAGCTGTCAGAGGAAGACAAGCAGACTGTTGCGCGTGCGCGTAAGATTCAGCGTTTCCTATCTCAGCCTTTCTTCGTAGCGGAAGTATTTACCGGGTCTCCAGGTAAGTACGTTGCTCTTAAAGAGACCATCCGTGGTTTCCAGGGCATCCTAAACGGTGAGTACGACAACTTACCAGAGCAGGCGTTTTACATGGTTGGCGGTATCGACGAAGCTGTCGAGAAAGCCAAGAAGATGTAATCGCCTAGGCGGAACCTGAAGAGGTAAAGAAAATGGCTATGACTGTTCATTGTGACATCGTAAGTGCTGAGGAAGAGATTTTCTCTGGCTTGGTTGAGTTCGTGTCCGTGAGAGGTAGCCTGGGTGAGCTGGGTATTTACCCAGATCACACTCCGCTTTTGTCGGAACTCAAACCAGGCGCCGTTGAGATACGCAAGCAGGGTGGTGACGAGGATATTGTCTATGTATCCGGCGGTTACCTAGAGGTACAGCCAAACAAGATTACGATCTTGGCTGATACCGCAATGCGAGCTAAAGATCTTGATGAAGCAACTGCCGTTGAAGCGAAGAAGCATGCCGAAACTGCAATGGCTGACAAGCAGGGCGAGTTCGAATACTCGACCGCGGCAAGTCAGCTAGCGGAAGCAGCTGCACAGCTCCGTACCATCGCGCAAATACGTCAGAAGTTCGGTAAGTAACACGAGCTTCAATTCAGAAGGGCAGCCTAGGCTGCCTTTTTTATTGTCTATTCGTTTTTGTTTTAAATGTGGGTTTTGATTTAAGTCACTCAGTTGCTTCTTTAATAGGTTGGACTTTTTCCTAGCTTCTGTTGCCTAAAAGGTATTAAAAACGCCTCTCCAAGGTATACTAAAACCTAAGTTCTGGATTTATAAAAGAGACCATCAAATGCTCATTAATAAAGCAAACGCGGTGCGTGTATTTAGCCTACTAAGCTTGGTCTTAAGCCTTAGTGCTTGCGTGCCCTTCGTGCCGTTCATTTAAATACATGACCATAACCGATTATAAGATTGAGAAACTCACCACAGAGTACGTTCAGGAAGAGGACCGTGTCAGACTTAATTTGACCGATCCACAGTCTAACCGCTCATCGCTCTGGTTCACACAACGCCTTCTGAATCGAATGATTCCAGCACTCGTAAAGGTGTTAGAAGAGGAGACCCAGGGCCAGCCTCAATCGTCAGACGTACAAGCCTTTAACCAAGCGCAAGCACAGCAAAGTATTGAGCAGGATTCCCCAGTTGCACCGGCTGATTCATCTTGGCTTGTTCACCGTATAGATATGACACCTTCAGCAACAAAGGTGGTGTTGGTTTTTACCGATGGCGATAATACAAGTGCCCGCCTTGATATGCCGCGTAAAGCGCTTAGACAGTGGCTTAGTATTGTAAGAGAGCTTTATAAGCATGCAGGCTGGAGCACCGATTTTTGGCCAAACTGGCTAAAGCCATTATCAGGTCAGGATCATCCGAATAAGGGCAGGTTACACTAGGTGTCGGATTTAAGTTTGAGGATGCGAGGATGAAAAGTTTAGGGTTGGCTGATCAGCAGCAACTTCAGGTGCTTATGGCGCGTCAGCCTATATTTACCAAGAACAAAGAAGTGGTCGCGTTTGAGCTTCTTTTTCGTTCAGATTCAGGTGAATTCATTCAGGATCTAAAGGATGATGAAGCAACCTTAAATGTTTTACTTAATACCTATTCTGCGGTTCCAGATAAGCAAGCGGTACGTCAGGCTCCACTTTTTCTGAAAGTGAATGACTCCTTTCTACTCGAGCACGAAATCCCTGATATACCACGTGATAACTTTGTTCTTGAGGTGATAGGTAATACAGCAATCACGCCGCAACTCATTGATAAAATTCAACAATTACACTTAGAGGGTTACAAGGTTGCTTTGGCGGATTATGATCCGCAAGATCCCCGTTTCCATGCACTGATGAGAATTGTCGATATAGTGAAGCTAGACTTGCGTCGCTTTAAACTTGATGACCTCTCTAATGAGGTGCGCCAACTTCGTCGCTTGGGTGTTGAGTTGTTGGCTGACAAGGTTGAGACAATAGAAGAGTTTAATGCCTGTAAAGCCATGGGTTTCGATCTATTTATGGGTTACTTCTTGAGTAAACCTCAGGTGGTAAAAGGGCGCCGGGTTCGCAGTAATAAAATTGTATTGATTCAGGTACTTAATGAGCTAAATAACCCAAAAGCAACCGCTCAATCGGTTGAAGCCTTAGCCCTTCGTGACCCTGAATTAACCTATAAGATCCTGCGCGTTATTAACTCAGCTGCTTTTAGTCTTAGGCGTGAAGTGACCTGTCTTTCACACGCAATATCTATGTTGGGCTTAGATCAGGTAAGACGTTGGGCTATGCTGTTCTTGTCAGTTGCTGAAGAGGGTCAACCGGAAGAGCTAACGAGGGCGATGCTTCAGCGTGGGCGTATGTGTGAAGTCATCGCTGAGATGCTTGAACGTAAAGAGCCGATGAACCATTTCTTTATAGGTTTACTGTCGCAACTAGATGTACTGATGGGCATACCTATGGATGAACTTCTAGCACAGATACCGCTAGACAAAGTGCTCAAAGATTCGCTCATCAGACATTCAGGGTCAGAGGGGGAGGTCCTTAAAGATGTTGAGTTCTATGAGCGCGGTGAATTTAGAAATCTTAGTCTGCCAATTGATAAGGCTTATCTTGAGGTCTCTTATCGGCATAGTATTAGTTGGGCACTGCAGGTGCTGACACAGCTCGAAGAGAGCCAATAATTGATCGAGTTGTTAATTCAGTGGGTTCCCACTGAGCTACATCCTGCTAGTGCGCTGTTTCTTATCACGCTGTCTGCATTCACATCCTTAGTCACCGCTTCGCTGGGCATCGGTGGTGGTGCACTTCTGATTGCTGCTATGGCGCAGATTATCCCCCCCATTGCGCTAATACCGGTGCACGGTTTCGTGCAATTTGGCTCTAATGCAAACCGCGCTCTGATGACATACCAGCATATTGATACTCAATGGGTAAGACGTTTTCTCCTGGGTGCACTTATAGGCGCTGTGTTGGCTTCTTTTGTTGTTGTACAACTTCCACTTGTGCTGATTCAACTTAGTATTGGTGTGTTTATCTTATGGATGCTCTGGGGCCCAAAACCTCAGACTAAGACTCTTAGTGCATCACGCATTTTGGTAGCGGGCACATTCACGACGTTTATCTCTATGTTTGTGGGTGCGACAGGACCGCTAGTGGGAAGTCTTATTCACAGGCGTGATGGCGAAAAAATGACAAAAGTAGCAACTATGGCCGCGGCTTTAACAGGACAGCACTTACTTAAGGGTTTTGTCTTTGCCTTTGTCGGATTCTCATTTATGGAGTGGCTTCCGTTGATCGTCGCTATGATCGCCTCAGGGGCAATCGGTACATACATTGGCCTGCATTTTCTAAAAAAGGTCTCATCAGAACGGTTTAACCAGATCTTTCGCCTGACCATTACCCTTCTGGCCCTCCGACTTATCTATCAGGCGATTCTTGAGATTCTCTGATTAAATACGCGCGATCCTAGCGTCTAATTGGCATCCGTCGCAGCTGTGTTATTTGTGTGTTTTAGATATAAAAAACCCCGCACTTAGCGGGGCTGTTGGTACCTTAAAGCAGCACTGCGGTGAATTCCGAGTGCCTTATCAAGCGACTACTTGCGATAACGATTCTTGATTTCGAACCCAGACGGCGTGGCATCACGGGCATCGCGGACCCAGACTTCACGATTAGGATGAAGACCGCCACCGCGAACAGCCGGAACGGCTGAGTGGCGTGCGCGATGTAATAGTCGTGTATCAGCTACGCCGCAGTTAGGATGAACTCCGCCATTAGCAGCGACTTCTTTCTCCCACCGTGCTTGGCGTGAGGCTCGAGTCGTCGGATCGTTTAGCTGAGTACAGTTGAGTTCGTTGGTGTTCAGATCAACCACAATCTCGTCACCGTCCTCTACAAGCGCAATCGGACCACCCAGTGCAGCTTCTGGCCCTACGTGCCCAATAACAAGACCGACTGAACCACCCGAGAATCGTGCATCAGTCATCAGCGCTATCACTATCCCTTTTTTGCGACACAAGGAGGTGATCCGTGAGGTTGGATCTAGCATTTCAGGCATGCCAGGAGCACCACTAGGGCCCTCATACCGAACAATTACCATGTCGTTATTCTGGAAGCTGTCGATATCTTTATCCAGTGCTTCAAGCAGACCGGGCTCACGTTCAAATACACGTGCGCGACCACGGAATACGTTATCTTCAAGGCCTGCTTCAACACCAGCCAACTTCAGAATTGCTGAGAAATCTGGGCATAGATTGCCGCCAAGCATGCGCAATCCGCCTGTTGGCTGATAGGGTTTTTCTACGGGGTAGACAACTTCGCCATCTGCGCTTGGGTTACCTAAGCGCGCAACTTGCTCTGCTAAGGTCTCTCCGGTACAGGTCAGTACGTCACCATTTAACAGGCCAGCTTGTAATAGTTCGCTTACGATGACTTGTACGCCACCAATACGATCGATATCGAGCATGGAGTACTTGCCGTAGGGACGCGCGTTGGTTAAAACGGGCACAACATGCTGAGACAGGTGATTGAACTCTTCGGGTGTCATGACATCTTTCCAGAAGTTTTCGAAGCCCGCCGCACGTGCAATCTCTGGCAGATGCAGTACAACGTTTGTTGAACCACCAACGGCCATTGCAACGATCACTGCGTTTCTAATTGAGTCGCGAACCACGATGTCACGAGGTTTCAAGCCTTTCTCCATTAGATTAGCAAGATAGCTGACCAGTTCTTCTGGGTACTGTTCAGTCCTGCGCGCATCATCAGATGCTGTCGCCACCATATGCAGGGGTTGCATACCGACTACCCCTATGAAGGTTTGCATGGTGTTATAGGTGAACATGCCACCGCAGCTGCCGATACCCGGACATGCGTGACATGCGATTTTATGGCGGTGTGCTTCGTCTGGGTGTCCCGCTGCTTGGTAAGCACTGACTATATCGAGTGCTTCCCCCGTATCTGGATCTGTTCCAGGACGAATGGTGCCGTCAGACATAATAATGCCCGGCTCGTTGTGCTCTAACATCGCGGCTAGGGTGCCCACCGGGGGTTTGTCACACGCAACGACGGCTAGGCATCCTGCAAGTCCACTGGCTGATAAATGTTCACACAGCGCATCGTTGGTGACTTCCCGACCGATTAAGGAGTAGCGCATTTCGCGCGTACCGTTGCGCATACCGTCGGACGTGGCGATGGTGTATTCAGGTTGCACAAGGCGGAGTTTCAATTGACCTTCTGCAGTTCCAATGCGCTTCTTTAATGCTTCGTGGATTGCGTTAACTTTGCTAACGACACCAAGGTAGCACTGGCTATCGCCTTTGGTTCCGACGACGCCGACGGAGGGGTGATGAATGAGGTCAGGATCGGTACCGAGTTCGCGCGCTATGCCAATGGTCTGTGCCGTGCGGCCCGGATGTTTGTCTATAAGGACGATGTTACTTTTGCTCATGGTATCTCCGGAAAGCTTCGCCGCCAGTTTTTGCCTGTCCGACAGCGCACTTAGAAGTGGAATTTCAGGTTGCTTAGCATAACAGCGTAGCCAAATTACTCAACCAAAAACGCCCAGCTGCGTGCTGCTAGAGGCCTGCATTGCTAAGGAGTGCAAGGTAAAATTTTCATACTATGATTTAAACCCCCTCTTCTTAATTTCCCAGCGTCTAGGTATACAATTGAGGCTCATAAAAGTTGAGCTTCAGTGAATCTTTAGCCATATTGGGTGTTGGTTAATATCCAATTCATTTGCTTTGGTTTAGTCTTCGAGTTAACTAATATTTTTGGATCGGAGGCAGAGTGAGCACTAACCTTCGCGCGCTTTTAATCGCGTCGTTTTCACTGAGTTTCTCGTTTCTCGTTTTGGCAAACGACAGGCTAAATCAATCAGAGTCTGTTGAAGTCGCTGCCGATAAGGCTCCTGAAGTCAATTCTGAAAGCTCTAAACAGACACAAAGCCTTGGTGAATTGGCCAATCAGGAACTGCAACAACCGCCCGCAACACCGCTAGAAAAAGCGGCGGAAGGTGTCGACACTCACTTGCCTGGTGAAGAGGAAACCCCTGCGGATGTTCAATTGCCTATCGACCTCAAAGCAGCTGCTGACATCGCTTTAGCGGCCTTTGGTGGTGAAGTTTTAAAGGCAGAGCAGGTTGAAGATGAGGGTGGTTTACATTTCGTTATTCGCATAGTCAATAACGGACGCGTTCGCGATGTAGTGATTGATGCAGCTAACGGCGAAATTGTTCGTCCTATAGAACCTGATAAGGTCGAGGGGGCAGAGTTACCTGTGCCTGGGTTGGTGAATACGACGAGTAATGCTTCTGACAAAGTCTCCAATAAAGAGAGTGCCCAATGAAGATCTTGATAGTAGAAGATGATCCCGATCTGCGTCGCCAGCTAGTATCAAGCCTAGCCAGTCGTAGTTACACGGTTGAAGAGTGTGCTGATGGTGACGAGGCTGTTTACCTTGGAACTGAATACGAATTTGACCTGGCGATTGTTGACATAGGTCTTCCAGGGCGCTCGGGTTTAGACGTTATCCGTGCATGGCGTCAGATTCAGCGAGATTTCCCGATACTCATTCTGACGGCACGTGGCGATTGGCAAGATAAGGTCGAAGGGCTCGAGGCAGGAGCGGACGATTACCTGGTAAAACCCTTTCATATTGAGGAGTTAAGTGCCCGGGTAAATGCTTTGATGCGCAGGGCTGCTGGCCACTCTAAACCACAGATGCGTTTTGGACCGATCACATTGGATACAACGGCTCGCTCAGTTTTGCTGTACGAAGAAGAGATAAAGCTAACAAGCTACGAGTATCGAACACTCGAGTATCTGATGCTCCATGCTGGCCAGACTATATCTAAAGCTGAACTTACCGAGCACCTTTACCACCAGGATTATGACCGTGATTCAAACGTGCTTGAGGTGTTTATTCGCCGACTGCGTCAAAAGCTTGATCCAGACCAAAGCCTCAATCCAATTATGACTGTTCGCGGTCTGGGATACCGATTTGCGCTGGAAGCGACTCACTAAATCATTGTTCAAACTCTTTCGAGTCCCGGGAACACTTAGGGCTCGCTTGTTGTGGGCCTCTATCGTTCTATTGCCGATCCTTATTGTCTTTGCTGGAGGTGCTTTACAGCGCGCGTTTGAAACGAGCCTGTTGACCTCAGTAGAGTCGCAGGCGAGGTTACAAGCCTTTGCACTTTTGGGTTCTGCGGAGTTCATTGAGCAAGAGCTTGTGCTACCTCGAACCCTACAAGAGCCTCGATTCTCGCAGGTACAATCAGGCCTTTCCGCTCTCGTATTTAATGCGAATGGCGAGTTGAAATGGCGGTCTGAATCGAGTGCACTGGTTGCAGATGAGCTAATAGCGCGTATTTCAACAATTGAACCTGAGCCGGGCAGTAGTCGCTTCTCACATCTGAAATCTGAACAGTTTTTCCTCTATCTGTACCCCTTGATATGGGAGATAGACGGGTCAGAGTATCGCTATATGATTAGTATATTGAACGCCGATTTTGACGCTATGGAAGAACTAACCACCTTCCAAACGCAGCTGTGGGGTTGGTTGTCTGCCGTTTACCTATTGGCACTGCTGCTGCAATATCTAATTTTACGCTGGGGTTTAAAGCCGCTTAAATATCTTGCTGATGACATTTCCCGA
>Ga0209136_1001769_pt1 | contig 13885 bp, 9 predicted proteins | sample SaaInl0LU_22_DNA_FD_184640 | JGI IMG/M metagenome (GOLD analysis project Ga0209136, IMG submission 184640) | Marine microbial communities from expanding oxygen minimum zones in the Saanich Inlet - ESP_90LU_22_DNA (SPAdes) (version 2) | ecosystem: Environmental > Aquatic > Marine > Intertidal zone... | reverse complement strand
CTTAAAATAAGGGGTAATCAATTACTTAATTAGCACTATAATCCTTAAATTTGTAGGACTTTTAATAGCATTTATTTCAAATGAAAAAATTTTTTAATTTTTTGTATTCTACGAGGGTAATGGCAGCGTTGTTTTTTCTTTTTGCATTGGCAATGGGGGTAGCAACTTTTATCGAAAATGATTATGGAACACAAACATCAAAAGCACTAATTTATAATAGTTGGTGGTTTGAAGGAATTATGGTGTTTTTTGTAATTAATTTCTTTGGTAATATTTTTAGATATCGCTTACTGCGTAAAGAAAAATGGCCTGTTTTGTTATTTCATATCGCTTTTCTTTTGATATTAATCGGTGCAGGTATTACCAGATATATTGGATATGAAGGTATCATGATTATTGAAGAAGGAGAAACAACCAATACGTTTTTGTCAGAAACAACCTATGTTAATGTTGTTGTTGATGATGGGGAACTACAAAAACCTCAAATAAACGAACCTATTTTACTTTCAGCTTGGGGTAAAAATAATTGGTCGTATTCAGATACTTTTAAGACAAAAGAAAAAGCGCAAGATTTTTCAATTGAATTGGTAGATTATATTCCTTGGGCAAAAGAGGAATTTGTCTCAGATGAAGATGGAACTGATCATTTGTTTTTTGTTGAATCTTCTGAAGGAACACGTCATGAGCATTGGATTAAAAGTGGTACTATAGAAAACATTCATGGAATTTTAGTCGGTTTTAATGAGCCAGGTAAAAATGCAACCGTCAATTTCTTCGCTGTAGATGGGGTTTTAAAAATGGAATCTAAAGTTAACGGAGATTGGTTGAGAATGGCAGACCAAAAACAAGGAAAAATAGCAAAAGGAGCTATTGAAAATTTTCGTTATTTAACATTACACAATGTTGGTGGTTTACAGTTTGTAATACCACGACCAGCTCAAAAAGGAAATTTAGAAAAGACTAGTGGTAAAAAAGACGATGCAGTTTTAGATGAAGTTGTTTTTGAGATATCTACAAAAGACGAAACTAAAAGAATAGCACTTTTAGGTAAGAAATTCAATTCAGACGGCGAAAAAGAAATTACTGTAGGAGGTTTAAATTTTAGAATAATGTATGGTGCTAAGATTCTAGAGACTCCTTTCTCTATAAAATTAAACGATTTTCAGCTTGAAAAATATCCAGGTTCAGAAAGTGCTTCTTCTTTTGCTAGTGAAGTTACTGTAATAGACCCAGAAGAAACATTTAATTATCGTATTTTTATGAATCATATTTTAAATCATAAAGGGTTTAAGTTGTTTCAAGCAAGTTATGATTTGTCTGGAGGTAAAGAAAAAACACACCTATCAGTAAATCACGATGCTGTTGGAACGTTTGTAACATACCTAGGCTATTCATTATTGTATATTGGTATGATTACTATTCTATTTGCTAAGTATACTCGTTTTGACGATTTGAAAAAAGCGTTAAAAAAAATCCGTAAAAAGAAATTAGCAGCTGTATTCATAGGAGCACTTTTCTTTTCAGGTGTTTCATTTGCACAAGATAATCATAACCACGAAGGTCATGATCACGATCACTCCCATGAACATACTACTACAAATGAGGTTACCCATCAGCATGATACCAAAAAAATCACTAATGCTCAAATAGATTCTATTCTACAAGCCAATATTGTTTCTTTAGAACATGCAGAAAGTTTTAATAAATTAGTTATACAAGATGCTGGAGGTAGAATGAAACCTGCGCATACCTTTGCATCAGAATTAGTTAGAAAAGTTCATAAATCGGATAATTTTAATGGAATGGAACCCAGCCAAGTGTTGTTGTCTATCATAGAGAATAGAACTTTCTGGAATCATGTGCCAATTATCTATTTAGAGAGAGGAAACAATCAATTAAGAGAGTTAATTGGTTTGCCTTTGGAAGCAAAATATGCGGCTTTATCAGATTTCCTAACCTCCCGTTTAGAATATAAAATAAGAGATGAAGTTGCTGAAGCTCAAAAGAAAAACATTAGAAACAAATTTGAAAAAGATTTAATAAATGTAGATAGGAGGGTAGGCTTACTTTTTAGTGCTTTACGAGGAGATATCTTAAGGATTTATCCAATTCCTAATGATGAAAAAAATAAATGGATTTCATTACCAGAACTCAAACAAGAAATGTTTTCAGGAATTGATTCTGTTTTTGTAAAACAATCATTGCCTGTTTATGTCCAGTTTCTTCAAGAAGGAAAAAAGACGGGAAGTTTCGAACAGGCAGACAAGGTTTTAGAAGGGATTAAAAAATTTCAGCGAAAATTTGGAATAGCTGTGTATCCTTCTGAGAAAAAGATTGAGATGGAAATACAATATAATAAATTGCAACCTTTTGCAAAGTTGGCAAAGTTTTATGGCTTTTTAAGTTTATTTTTAATTGTATTTGTATTTATAAAAATATTCTCAACAAAAAAGTGGGTCAATACAGCTGTAAAAATATTAACAATAATTGCCCTGATTTTATTTACAATGCATACGGCAGGTTTGGGTATGCGTTGGTATATTAGCGGTAATGCGCCATGGAGTAACGCTTATGAGTCTATTATTTATGTGGCGTGGTCAGTAATGTTATTTGGTTTAGCATTTGGTAAAAAATCAGAACTTACTGTAGCAGCAACTACTTTTTTGACTGCTATTATTTTAGCCTTCGCACATCAAAACTGGTTAGATCCAGAAATAGCAAATTTAGTTCCGGTTTTAAATAGTTGGTGGTTGTTGGTGCATGTATCTATTATTGTAGCCAGTTATGGTCCTTTTGCATTAGGAATGATATTAGGTGTTTTTGCACTTTTCCTTTACATATTAACAAATAAAACAAACAAAAAGAAAATAGCCTTAACTCTCCAAGAAATTACTATAGTTAATGAGATGGCATTAACTATAGGGTTAATTATGTTAACCATTGGAAACTTTCTTGGTGGTATGTGGGCTAACGAAAGTTGGGGTCGTTATTGGGGCTGGGATCCAAAAGAAACTTGGGCATTAATTTCTATCATGGTATATGCTTTTGTGTTACACATGCGTTTAATACCTGGTTTACGAGCTAGATATACGTTTAATTTATGGTCTATCATTGCGTTTTATGCAATCATGATGACGTACTTTGGGGTTAACTTCTATTTGTCTGGATTGCATTCTTATGCAAGTGGAGATAAAGTAATTACTCCAACATCTGTTTATTATTCTTTAGGTATTTTAATAATTTTAGGAACTTTAGCTTACTTAAAGTACTTAAAGTATTATAAAAAGTAAGGATAATCTACTGTATTTATTCAGAAAATGTATTTTTGCATTTCAATTTTAATCAACTTAAGACATATATGTTTCATAAAAATATAAAACTGGCTTTAGCAACTGTTATAGGATTTTGGTCCATTTACGAATTTACATTAGGAAATATTATGAATGGTATTTCTATTATGTTATTGGCAGGTATTTTCGTATTATTTTATTTTAAAAACGAATTTATTCTATTAGCGTTTATGCAGTTGCGTAAGCAGAATTTTCCAGGAGCACAAAAATGGTTGGCTTACATAAAAAATCCTGAAGGAGCTTTAATAAAAAAACAACAAGGATACTACAACTATTTACATGGTATTATGTTAAGTCAAACTAATATTACACAATCAGAAAAGTATCTGCGTAAGGCACTTCGTTTGGGTTTGTCTATGGATCATGATTTGGCAATGGCAAAATTGCAACTGGCTGGTATAGCAATGACAAAACGCAGAAAACGTGAAGCGACTAATTTAATGGCAGAAGCCAAAAAATTAGACAAGCATGGTATGTTAAAAGAACAAATGCAGATGCTGAAACAGCAAATGAAACGAATGTAATTTTTGCTTTCCTTTTATAAAAAACACCCTTTTAGACCAATTCTATAAGGGTTTTTTTGTGCAATGACTTTCTATTGTAAAAAAAATGTTTATATAAAAAAAACTCCAGAAATTAATCTGAAGTTTTTTAAGTCGGGGTGGCAGGATTCGAACCTGCGACCTCCGCGTCCCAAACGCGGCGCGATAACCGGGCTACGCTACACCCCGAAAGTTAATTTCGTAGCGGCTGCAAATATAGTTTTTTTATTGATTTAAACAGTTAAATTTTAAGAAAGATTTAATGTTTCAAAACATTAATTTAGCGGTCTTAATTTTTAAAAACTTTTTTTTGAAATTTTCACTAAAAAAACTACTCGCCTGTTTCTTACTATTACTAGTAGCTTTAGGCTATAGTCAAAAAAAAATTAATGGTAAAGTTATAGATAGTAATGGTCTTGTTTTAAAAGATGTTGCAATAACATTAAAAAACAATTACATAACCAACTCCAATGCAGAAGGATATTTTGTGTTGTCTTGTAAAGGTAGTTTCGTATTTAAGAAGAAGGGTTACAATTCTAAAATAGTAAATCTACAAGAAACTAAATTTTACGTAATACAGCTCTTGATTAATCCACATGAATTAAATGAAGTAATTGTAAGTGCGAATCATATTCCTAAACAATTAAAAAAAGAAACGGCATCTGTAGCAGTTATAGCTAAAAAGGATATAAATCGTTCAAACCATACAGATTTTGCCCCAGTTTTAAACAGAACTCCTGGAGTTTTTATGCAAAATGGTGTGTTAAACACCAATAGAATTACGATAAGAGGTGTAGGAGCAAGAAATCCTTTTGGTACTGCAAAAATAAGAGCGTATTTTAAAGATATCCCTTTAACTAATGGAAGTGGAACAACTACTTTAGAAGATTTTGAGCTAGCTTCTATCGCTACTATTGAAATTAGTAAAGGAGCTGCCTCAAGTGCCTATGGAGCTGGTTTGGGTGGTCTTGTTCGGTTAAATCCTCAAAATGCAAATTTAAATGAGTTTTTTTTGCAACCTGAATTTTCTATAGGGTCTTTTGGTTTAGAAAAAAGTATTTTAACAGCTAATTATGGAACGGATCAACATGCAGTTAAAGCAGTGTATAGTACTACAAATAGTGATGGTTTTCGAGAGAATAATGAATATAGTAGAACAACCTTAACAATAAACTCCAATCATTTCTTTGATGACAAAAACGAGCTAACATTTTTAGCAAGTTATGTGAATCTAAAAGCCTTCATACCAAGTTCTTTAAATGAAAACGATTTTAGAAATAATCCTGAATCAGCTGCTTTTACTTGGCAAAAAGCAAAAGGTTTTGAAGATTCTCAACGTGGAATATTTGGTTTGTCATGGAATCACACTTACAATAATGAAGTAAAACAAATTACTAGTATTTTTTCATCATTCAGAGAAAACTATGAACCAAGACCTTTTAATATTTTATCTGAAAAGACAGCAGCGTTTGGTATTAGAAGTCGTCTTTTAGGAAGCTATCAATTGATTAATAGAAAAATCAAATGGACAGTTGGAGGTGAACTCTTTAATGATAACTATACCTATCAAACTTTAGAGAACCTATACAGAGATATTCCAAAGGAAACAGGTAGTATAGCAGGAGAGTTATTATCTGATTTTAAAGAAGACAGAAATTATTACAATTTTTTCGCAGAGGCAAATTATGAGTTTTCAGAAAACACAACACTTTCAGTCGGGTTCAACTTAAATAACACTTGGTACAAATTAGATGATCGTTTTCCAATATCTGAAAATAATCCAGATCAATCAGGAGATTTTTCATTCAACACAATATTCTCTCCAAAAGTTGGTCTGTCACATCTATTTTCAAAAAACATTAGTATTTTCACCACTGTTAGTCATGGTTTTTCGCCAATTTCATTAGAGGAAACATTATTGCCTGACGGACAAATCAATATCGATTTAAAACCAGAAACCGGTTGGAATTTTGAAATTGGTGTAAGAGGAAATTTTCTTGAGGATAAATTATTTTTTAATTTTTCTATTTATCGTTTAGCAATAGAAAATTTAATTGTTTCTAGAAGAACAACTTTAGATCAATTTATTGGAATAAATGCAGGTAAAACCCAGCATGATGGTTTTGAAGCAGCAGTAACTTATAATTGGATTAAAAACAACAACCTATCTGTAAGTACTTTTACAAATCTTACTGTAAATAGCTATACCTTTAAAAAGTTTATTGATGAGGACAATGATTTTTCTGGAAATAATTTAACAGGGGTTCCAGATGCTGTGTTTAACACTGGGGTAGATTTTAACTTTGCTGTTGGAATTTACGGAAACGTCAATTATCAGTATGTTGGTAGTATGCCAATAACAGATGCAAATACCTTCTATTCTGATAGCTATAAACTAACAAGTTTAAAGGTCGGATACGTATTCAAGTTTTTAAAAGAAATACAAGTAAATGCATTTTTGGGTATAAATAACCTTTTTGATGAAAAATATGCTTCTCAAATATTGATTAATGCTTCTAGTTTTGGAGGAAATGCTCCAAGATATTTTTACCCAGCAAATCCGGTAAATTATTTTACAGGAATTAATTTTAAATATGTAATTTAAATATATTAAATAGTAAAAAATGAAACAAAATTCCAGCGTATTATCACTGCTTCTTTTCGCACTTTTTTCATGTGCGCAAGAACAATTACCAGAAAATAAATTAAATTTAAATTACACAATAGAAGTTGTTGTACCAGAATTAAATATTCCTTGGGGCTTTACTTTTCTGCCTGATAATTCTATTCTAATTACTGAAAAGACTGGAGAATTGATTCATTTTAAAGATGGAAAAAAAACTCAGATTTCAGGTATGCCAGAAGTTACAGTAAGAGGTCAAGGAGGTTTAATGGATATTGAATTACATCCAAATTTTGAAGAGAACCAATTAATTTATTTCACCTATGCTTCCCCAAAAGGAGTGGAAAAAGGAGTCAATACCACCTTAATGAGAGCCGTTTTTAAAAACGGTAAATTATCGAATCAAGAAGAGTTGTATAAAGCCTACCCTAATAGTAGAAAGGGGCAGCATTTTGGGTCTAGAATTGCTTTCGATACCAAAAATCGAGTATATTTTTCAATTGGAGATCGAGGAAATAGAGAGGTAAACCCACAAGATATAACAAGAGACTGTGGTAAAATATACAGATTAAATGATGATGGTAGTGTTCCAAAAGACAACCCTTTTATTGGAAAAGAAAATATAAAAGAAGCTATTTTTTCTTACGGACATAGAAATCCCCAAGGTATGGAAGTTAATCCATTTACAGGAGAAATCTGGGAGCATGAACACGGACCAAGAGGTGGAGACGAAATTAACATCATTCAAAAAGGAAAAAATTTCGGTTGGCCAGTTATAAGTTACGGAATCAACTATTCAGGTACAAAATTTACAGAGATTACAGAAAAAGAAGGAATGGAGCAACCTTTACATTATTGGAATCCTTCAATAGCACCAAGTGGAATGGCGTTTGTAAATTCAGATAAATACCCTGGCTGGAAAGGAAATCTTTTGATAGGATCTTTAAAATTTAAGTACATTGCTAATTGCTATTTAGAAAATGGAAAGGTAATTAAAGAAACAAAAATATTAGAAGATATCGGAAGAGTACGTTCTATAGAACAAGGGCACGACGGATATTTATACGCTGGAATAGAAGGAGTAGGAATTGTAAAAATTATACCCAATTAATATGAAAATTATAAGTACGTTTATTGTTGTTAATCTATTTTTAATATCAGGAAACACGAAAGAAGAAGTATACAATACTGTAAATCAAAGTAACGCTTTGCAAGAAAGTATTAAGAGAGGAAAAGAAGTGTATCTTGATATGTGTGTAACCTGTCATTTGCCAAATGGTAAAGGTGTTTCAAAAGTATATCCTCCTTTGGCGACATCTGATTACTTAATGGAAAAGAGGGAAGAAAGTATTAGGGCAGTAAAATATGGGATTCGTGGTAAAATAGTTGTTAATGGAGTAGAGTACAGAGGTATCATGTCTAATTTGGGCTTGTACGAAGACGAAGTTGCTGATGTTATGAATTACATTAGCAACTCTTGGGGAAATAAAAATACCAAAATGTTTACCGAAGAAGAAGTGCTACAAATCAAGAAAATGTAACTTTTAGTATGGTAGCATATTTTTCATCAAATTTTGTTATTAACAAATTGCTATAATTCATAAACAACTTATTTTATAAGTAACTCAAAAAAATTAGATTTGTAATCTAAATATGATACAAAACTTATGTCAGAAAATATAGAAAAAATTAAGTGCTTAATAATTGGGTCTGGTCCTGCAGGTTACACAGCTGCAATATATGCTGCAAGGGCAGATATGAAACCAGTAATGTATACCGGAATGCAAATGGGTGGTCAGTTGACAACTACAACAGAAGTAGATAATTTTCCTGGCTATCCAAATGGAACAGATGGTACTATGATGATGGAAGACCTAAAAAAACAAGCAGAACGTTTTGGTACTGATATTCGTTTTGGAATGGTTACTTCTGTAGATTTAAGTGCTAAAGTAGGTGGAGTTCATAAAGTTGTTGTAGATGAATCGAAGCATATAGAAGCAGAAACAGTAATTATTTCTACTGGTGCAACTGCTAAATATTTAGGTCTCGAAAGTGAGCAACGTTTAATTGGTGGTGGTGTTTCTGCTTGTGCAACCTGTGATGGTTTCTTTTACAAAGGACAAGAAGTTATCGTTGTTGGAGCAGGAGATACAGCAGCAGAAGAGGCAACGTATTTAGCTAATATTTGTAGTAAAGTAACCGTTTTGGTTCGTAAAGATCATATGAGAGCTTCTAAAGCAATGCAACATAGAGTTCATAAAACTGAAAATATAGAAGTTTTATATAACACAGAGCTTCATGAAGTACTGGGAGAAAATGTTGTTGAAGGAGTAAAAGTAATTAACAATCAAACTCAGAAGATTAGTGAGATGTCTACGATCACAGGAGTGTTTATAGCCATAGGTCATAAACCAAATTCAGACATATTTAAAGGTGTTTTAGATATGGATGAAACAGGTTATTTAATTACCGAAGGAAAAACAACTAAGACAAATTTGCCAGGAGTTTTTGCAGCTGGTGATATTCAAGATAAAGACTATAGACAAGCAGTTACAGCTGCAGGTACTGGGTGTATGGCTGCTTTAGATGCAGAACGCTATCTAGGTGCATTAGCATAGAAATTTGCCTATTTTTAAACATAAAAAAAGCTGAAAACAAACCATGTTTTTAGCTTTTTTTATTTCCTGTGCTTTTTAGTAAAGCCCTAGTTCTTTTCTATATTTCAATCCATTTTCTCCTTTTTCATTCCAATAAGCAGATTGTATTGTTTTTATTCTTTTGGCTGAGTTGGTATAAGTTGTTCCGCTTTTAGAAAAGTTTTCTATCCAACTTTCTATGATATAAGGCGGTTTGTTCTCTAGGCTAATGATTAATTTTCTATCCAATTCTTTATACTCTATAGAAAATACCAAATAGTTCTTTTTTTTAATAACTAAGATCACAGCAGCGTAAGGTTTAACCTCTTTATGCTGAAGTGCCAAATATTCAAAAGAGGGAATAACTTTATAATTTCCTGTTTTTATTGCCTTTGGATTGATACGGAGTAAATTCCAAAAATCATTCTCTAAAGGTACTTTGTTTAGTAAAAAATCTGTATCAGAGTTGGTTTCAAAATATGAACGCAAGTGTATTTGATATTTTTCTCTATTATTTAATTGTATATAAGTATTGCCACACCATTCTTGGCTAGAGTAACTTATTTTGATCGCATTTTTTAATAAAGAAGTAGGAGTAAAAGTACTTGTCATTAATGAATATGGATAGATACCTGTAACAAAATTCTTTGTAGCGTTTAATTTTAGGATAGGAATATTGTTTTCATTTAGACCATCTGCTTTTACTTGTTTTTCTGGAAGAAAATCTTCGGTCACAAAAATATTTACAGCTTTTCCTTTTCTAAGTTCACCATATCTATTTTGTATTAGCTCGTATGAAGTTATTTCAGCTTTACCACGATACCAATATTCACTAAAACCCACATGTTTATGTTTATTTTTTTTAATAGGTAATGTAATATCTTCTTTATTTTGGGCGTTGTTTTTAGTACAAAATAGCATTAGAAAAAAGAAAGAAAGGATTGCAACTAATTTCATAAAAAATTGATTTTCAATCAAAAATACAGTGAAATAAACAGAAAGTAACTTTGTTAACAAGAATTTAGTAAAAAGGTTGCTTTAGTTTTTACGCCAGAAAAATGGAGAAAATAAAATTAAAACGGTAAACAATTCCAACCGTCCAATAAGCATTAAAAAGGAGCAAAACCATTTTGCAGATATGGTTAAATGCGAAAAATTATCCACAGGACTTACAGATCCAATTGCAGGGCCTATATTACCTAGAGATGATGCTGCGGCCCCAATAGCAGACATAAAATCTAATCCAAATAGAGTTAAGATTACAGATGAGGTCACAAAAATTAACATGTAAATGATAAAGAAAGAAATAATATTAAATACAATATTATGGTTTATAGCTTTTCCATCTAAACGAACTGGAATTATGGCATTTGGATGCAATGCTTTTTTAAATTCTAAAAAACTACTTTTTAGCATCACAATATGCCTAACTACCTTTACACCTCCACTTGTGGATCCTGCAGAGCCACCAGTAAAAAATAAAGCAAAGAAAATTCCTGTAGCAAAAAAGTTCCACATTGTAAAGTCTGCACTAACAAAACCAGTTGTAGTAACTACAGAAGTAACCATAAATAAAGAGTGTCTAAATACACTTTCAAATTTACCCCAAACTAGAGGGTGTGCTATAGAGGTATTTAAATTTTCATCCTGAAAGAAAAATGCAATCACAATAATTATACTTGTGATACCTAAAACACCAAAAAAGTAGTAATTAAACTCTTCACTTTTAAACACTTTAGTTACTTTTCCTTTCAAAGCAAAATAGGTGAGTACAAAATTTGTTCCTGCAATGAGCATAAATAAAGTAATAATGTATTGTACTACAGGTAAGTGATTGTAATGTGCTACACTTGCATTTTTTGTAGAAAAACCTCCAGTACTCATGGTTGCCATTGCATGGTTGATCGCGTCAAACCATGTCATTCCAGCAACTTTCAATAGTAAAAATTGGACTAGAGTTAATGAGATATAAATTAAATATAGCCTTTTTGCAGTGTCTGTAATTCTAGGATGTAATTTGTCAGCAGACGGTCCAGGAGCTTCAGCCAAAAACAATTGCATGCCTCCAATACCTAATAAGGGAAGGATTGCAATGGTTAGTACGATAATTCCCATCCCACCAATCCAGTGTGTTGCACTTCTCCAAAAAAGAATCCCTTTAGGTACGGATTCTATATCTGTTAAAATGGAGGAGCCTGTTGTAGAATAACCTGAAATTGTTTCAAAAAAAGCATCTGTCAAGTTTGGAATTGCTCCGGAAAAAAGATAAGGAAACATTCCTGTAAAAGATAGAATTAACCAGCCAAGTGTAACAATTAAGTATCCCTCTTTTTTTTGAATGTTTGTATGTTTTGGCTTGTTTAAAAAAAACAGTAATAATCCAATAACAACCGTTATAAAACCAGCTTTAAGAATACCCCATTGCGCATTTTCATTATGGTAAATACTAAAGGGGTAAGCAATAAACATAAAAAATCCGTTTAAGGTGGCAGTAATGCCTAAAAAACGGTAAATTATCTTTAAGTTTATTGATTTCATGTTATGACTTAAATAAGCTTTCTACAATACTTATTGTTTCTGGTAAACAGAAAACGATTACTTTATCTCCAGCTTTTATCTGCTCATTTCCTCTAGCCATAATTGCTTTTTCATCTCTTATAATGCCTCCAAAAACAGCTTCTCTAGGGAAACGTAAATCTTTAATTCTCTCTTTAGTAACTTTAGCGTTTTTACTTACCTCAAATTCAAAAACTTCTGCATCTATATTGTGTAAGTTTGCTAAAGCTAATATTTCTCCCTTTCTAATATGTCTAAAAATATTACTAGCTGCAATTAATTTTTTGTTAATCAAAGACTGAATTCCTATCGTTTGAGAAATATCTATGTAATCCATATTTTCTACAAGCGCTACAGTTTTTTTAACTCCTTTAGATTTTGCAACCAAGCAAGACATAATATTTGTTTCAGAGTTGTTTGTAACTGCTACAAAAGCATCTGTTTCTCTAATATTTTCTTCTTCCAATAATTCTAAATCTCTACCGTCTCCATGAATAACTAGAGCATGATCCAGTTCTTCTGCTAAACGTTCAGCTTTTTCTCTATTTTTCTCTATAAGTTTTACCTTAAAGTTATCTTTACAAAGGTTTCTAGCTGTCTTCTGTCCAATACTACTACCCCCCAGAACGATTACATTTTTTATGTGAAATTGTTCTTTTCCAATAATAGGATACAAATCTTGCATGGTGTAGTTAGGTACACAAAAATAGACCTGATCGTCAATTTCATACACTGTATCACCCCTTGGTATGATCGTTTGTGTTGTATGTTCTCTTTTTATTGCAATAGTCGTAAAATCTACATCAGGAAACTTCTGTTTTGCTTCTTTAACGGATAAATTTACAATGGGAGATTTATAGGTTAGGACAGTTCCCATTACATTAAAAACCCCACTTTCAAAAGAAACGGTATCGTTAAAAGAAGATTGGTTTAGTAACATTTTTATTTCATTAGCAGCCAGCTCTTGTGGTGAAATCATAAAATCTAAACCAAACTTTGTAAAATCAACTTCACAGTCATTTAAAAATTCAGGGTTATCAATTCTAGCAATTGTTTTTTTAGCACCAAGAGATTTACCAATAACAGAAATTGTAAAGTTCGTGTTTTGACTATCTGTAACAGCAATTAATAAATCAGCATGTTCAATACCAATTTCTTTTAGTAGCTTGATAGAAGTAGCATCTCCTTTCTTAGTAATAACATCTAAATGATTGTTGATGTATTCTAATTTATCGCCATCAAAATCAATAATATAAGTGTCTTGTGCTTCGTACGAAAGTAATTTGGCCAAATGAAATCCAACATCTCCTGCACCAGCAATAATTATTTTCATAATACATAAATAGTGTACAAAGATATAAAGAGTTTGATACCAAAAGCAAAAAATTGTTTTAGATCTCGTAAAAGTTTGAAAAACAGCCTAAATGTCTTCATGGTAATATTGTTGTTAACTGAGGTTTTTAATTTTTTTTAGTTGTATTTTTTTAATTGTTAATATGTTGTAAATCAATATTAAAGTGTTTTTTTAAAAATTTATATCTAGAAAATAAAGTACAAAAAAAGTAAATAAATTGATTAAAATTTAAAATAAAAAAATTGCTAATTCAGAATTTTTAGGTGATCAAAAATGGAATAACTACCTTGAAAAATACTAAATAAACAGCAAGGACCTTGCTGCGATAAAGCTATGCAAATGAATAATAGATTATTTTGAGTAATATTTACAATGTGAATTTTTTAAGCGAAGCAGTAATTCCATGTTTGTACGAGAAGGCTGTAGTTTTATTATATGGATATAAAATGTAGCAATGAAGGGGTAAAAAAATACTAAAAAAACGATTGGCAAAAGGCGTAAGAATTTTTTAAAGACTAGGATTTTATATTTACATACAAAGAGATAGATAACGCAGCAGAGATTTTATCATAGCAATTTAAAATAATATTACAATACAGCGTTCTAGTTTACTTTACAGCAATCAATATTTTACAAGTACAAATTTAAAAAACTCAAACAATTATAGAAGAATTGATGTTTTAGTTTCAAACAATAATAAATGTTAGTCTTTCTTAAATTATCTGTTATAAGAATTGGCAAATTCGTTTTCTATATGTTAGTTTTACAAAAAAAAAGTTAATGAAAAACGTAACCATAAAATCTTGGGCTTTCGACGATAGGCC
>Ga0209136_1001767_pt1 | contig 13894 bp, 21 predicted proteins | sample SaaInl0LU_22_DNA_FD_184640 | JGI IMG/M metagenome (GOLD analysis project Ga0209136, IMG submission 184640) | Marine microbial communities from expanding oxygen minimum zones in the Saanich Inlet - ESP_90LU_22_DNA (SPAdes) (version 2) | ecosystem: Environmental > Aquatic > Marine > Intertidal... | reverse complement strand
GTTCTGCTACGTCAGTGAAAAAGGTTCTCACGAATATGGAAAGAAGGAGTCTGGTATCCTTTATCAATCAGAAACGACAAAAACTCACTAATCCTCGGGCAACGATGTATAAATTGCGGGTAGCTAAAGCTGAGACAGGTAAGGATCTTGCCAAGATACGAAAGAATGTTGAGGATGAAATAATTAATCGTAGCCTATAATAATGATCGTGAGGATTCCCATAAGTAATTCTGGTATAATGAGTGAACATGGTTACGAAGGTGTTCGAAACAAGAGTATAATCGCCAGACATCGTGCGTTAGCTCGTGTCATCCGGTCGGGTGAACCACCGTTGGGGCTTTTCAGGCGTCTTAATGTGTTGATGATTCTATTCAAACGAAAAGATCCAACCCTATCTAAGATATTTAAGCTTGATAGAGATTGGGTTAAAGAAAAATACTTAAAGTAGTGTAATGGACAACTGTGGTGTATGTTGTGAAAAGTATAATAAAACAATTCACAAAAAAGTTTCCTGTCCTTTTTGTGATTTGTATGTGTGTAAGACGTGTTGCCAGACGTATTTGATATCATCTATGGAGGATTCACATTGTATGAAGTGTAAAAATCTGTGGAATCGTGAATTCGTTGATGATTTCTGTACAAAACATTTCAGAAATCGCGAGTACAAACGACACCGAGAAGATGTTTTATTTGATCGTGAAAAAATACGAATGCCCGAAACACAACCCGAAGTTGAGCGAATACTACACATGCGAAGACTCAATCTAAAAGTTGACAATTTGAGGGATCGTTTGGTTGTTTTACATAACCACTACACTTCACAGGGTATTTCCATGGAAGAGCGTCGAAGGTTTACTGAATTGAGGGAACTCAATGACGAAATGACAGCCGCTTTCAGTGAACTCATGGACCTGCGTCGAAGAACACACGTTGTAGAAGATAGGCAAAAGTTGACGAGAAAGTGTCCATCTGAAGAATGTAAGGGGTTCATAGATGAAAAGTGGTATTGTGGTATATGTCAAAACACCTTTTGTGAAAAGTGTAACGAGTTGATAGAAGATGGACACGTGTGTAATCCAGACTCTGTTAAGACGATGAAGTTATTGAAGCGTGACACGAAACCATGTCCCAAATGTGGAACGATGATTCATAAGATTGACGGGTGTGCACAGATGTGGTGTATCGATTGTCATACCGCATTTAGTTGGGACACTGGTCGTATAGAGACTGGGCGAATACATAACCCTCATTACATGGAATTCAAAAACAAACATTTCACAAGTCGTGAACATGGGGATATCCCATGTGGTGGTGTTCCCGGATTTGAGGAACTACGATACAATCAGTTTATGACACATATTCGCAAAATTATATCACAATACAATCGTGACATGTATTATCGATACGACGAAATTTATGATAATGACAACATGTGGTTGAGGGTCTCGTACATGTTGAATGACATTGACGAGTTTCGGTTCAAGAAAGAATTACAGAGAAGGGATAAACTCCGTGAAAAAAATCGCGACATACGAAACATCCACCAGATGTTTATCGATACGGCTGGTGACATGTTGAGACAGTATGTATTGAACCCCAATGATTATAAGAACCTTCGAGGTGTATTAGTAGAACTGGTAGAGTATGTAAATAAGGAAATCAAGAAAATCCACAATCGCTATAACTGTGTCGTTCCTCACCTACTCGATATACGTCATTAAAGGTTCGAGTTGTATTCAAACAATGGATATAGATGGTTTCGCAAAAAAGATATATAACGATCTTGGTCCCGGTTACAGTGAGCGAGTCTACCATAATGCGATGGAAGTTCTTTTACGAAACGCTGGTGTACGTTATGAATCTGAGAGAATCGTACCTGTACCCTTCGAAGGTCATGTGATTGGGAACCTTCGAGCAGATATCATCGTGGATTCTCAGATCGTCCTGGAATTCAAGGCGATCAAGACACTCAACGACCAAGCTGAGCTACAGGCTCTCAACTATTTGAGACTCCTTGATCTAAAGGTTGCCTACTTGATAAATTTCCCACCATTTTCGAATCGGGAGGTTGAAATACGTAAAGTCGTTACCTAAGTAGACATTGATGTTGGCCATTGTCATATCACCACAATGCCCAAGTTCAACTACAGTCACGTCTGCATTTCCAACCTGGTCTTCCAGGTTAACGAGAAGATCATTGATCTGTCTCCCCCGTATCAGCGAGGTGATGTGTGGTCTCTTGAAGATAGGCACAACCTGATTGCATCCATTCTTGACAAGTCCTACCCCATCCCTTCCATCAGCCTAGCGACCAATCCTCGAAACATTGGTATCTTTGAATCAGAGGTGCTCGATGGTCGGCAGAGACTCACGACATTGTCGATGTTTCAGAATGACATGTTCAGGTACAATGGACGTCTGTATTCTGAATTGGACAAGTGGGAGCGGAACAAGTTTGACATTACACAGATTCAATTGTGTACGGTCGACAACCCCACGGATGCCGAACGTCGTGACTACTTCCGAACTCTCCAAATGGGTCATGCTCTCCGGGTGACTGAAATTGCTTGGTCCTATGATGATCACCCTGTCATGTTGATGATCCAGAATATTCGGAGTGACAAGTTGGAAGAGATTGAAACATTTACACCGACTGACAGGCATGCCGACGTGACGATCCTTGTGAACATGTACGACATTTTCACGAGTTCGAACCCAAAGACTGCCGGACGCTATCACTCCAACAGTCTCAAGACGTACATCGAGAAGAATACTGACAGCCCCGGCTTTGACGTGGAGATGAGAATGAAAACCTTCATCAACTTCTTGCACGCGGTCTACAAGATCACACAACCGGTTGATAAGAGTTCGATCCGATCACACTTTCCTCTGGACATGGCTCGAATTTTCGCAATCAACGACTTCAAATGTGATGAGCGGGACATTGAAAATGTTGCACTGTTCGTCGACAAGATGAACTCTTTCGTGAATGAACATGGCGAAGACTCATGTAACGTGGCTGAGGAATACTTTTTCCGTCTCATCGACATCAAGACGTCGTCCTCGTACACGAAGAGGAACATCGATGAACGAATGAGTTACCTCACTCGTCTCTTTTAGATGGTTGGTATGTATTCCCAATGAAGGTCTTTACATATTTTCTTCCACATGACGTCTTGTTGGTACAACTTTTCCTTGGACTTGAGAAGTGGGAAGTATTTGAGGTAGGAGTCCTCACTGAGTAGTTCACAAAATTTGTAAAGAACATAGGAGTAACTCAAAAAATTTTTACGATCCTTCGGGCAATTGTCATCGAACGGTTTTTGAATATCCTTGAACATGATACGGAGACGTTCTTCCAATTCTTGTGGCATGTTGGGTGGCTTGATACCATTCAAAATGTTTGTGATGTATGGAACATGTTCGTAATATTTGTTCCACTTCAACTTTTTCAGTAGCTGTCGAACCTTCGTATGTGTAATTTCATCAAGCTTCTTAATTTTCATCTTCTTGAACTCGGCCCGCAACTGTTCAACGACCTCGGGTGGTATCGTTGTCATCTCTTGAGCCTGAAATTGGCTCAACCATTCATTGAAATGGTTTTCGCGTTTGTACGAATAGTTGACAATTTTTTCAAAGATTTCTTGTTCTTCTTTGTATGTCGGTTCTTCGTTGGTAAGTATAGAAACAACAAGTCCACACGAGTCACATACTGCATCACTCGTATCACTGAAATAGATGATGTTGCTATAACTACACTGTGGACACACCTCTTCCTCTTTTTGGACGTGTCTGTATATGTTTTTCTTTTCGACGTCTATGAGATAGTCCGTGAAGATATCCTTACGTTTGATACCATTCGTCTCGATAACGTTAAATACATTGTCAGTGTTTGTCTCTTCTTCTGCATCCTCGACGTATCTATTCATATAAGGCATGCACTTGATGATGTAATCACTCATCTCGGATTCGTAGCGAGACTTATTTTCTGAATCTTCTTCGATTGATTTGGACCACTGTGCTAATTTATTTTTATATCTACTTAAAAAGTTACCTTCCATTAGTATAAATGATTCGTAATCTTTTAAGTAATCTCATAATATGGGCCTATAGTCTTTACCGTAAACTCACTGACAAACCCGATTTTAAGATTGAAAGTCGGTCCCTCGAGTACTCCGTCGATCACAATAAAGAATATCAGGTGGAAACAGGTGGATTCTGGGACCGCGAGTCTCGCTCGTGGGACGATCAGGTGTTGGATGGGTATTGGGTTGACGTGACGGGCGTGTCATATCACGAAGAACGGATTCCGGAAAATGTGTACAATATCATTCTTCGGATTCGGTATTGGTATGGAAATAAACAGTACAAATTTATTACTAAGAAGGTTGACGTCGACTGGCCTACTCCTATGAATGATGGTATATCGTTCAACATACCACTCACGAGTGCTATGCTTCTTGACCATAATAATAAACCTGTGAGAGACATCACGAGTAAGGTTAGAAAGTATGCAGGTCCTAAGAGTGATTTTCACGGAGAAGACGTACCTATTCGTGACATGTTACGTTATGATCCGATGGATTTGAAAGAGTTGTACCCCAAAATTAAATTGACCAACGCGATCGGAATGTCAAAGATTGTTTCAAGTTATGAGGATGAGATTACAAGTCTTCGGATACCTTAGACGCGAGATAGAACTTGAGGTCACCTAGATCAGCGACATTGTATTTCAGGATTAAAAATTTACTGTCTGGTTCTTGCATGAGCTGGACAGAAGAGCACATGCTTGTCGCCTTGGTAAAGGTGTTCATATATTTCAATGAGTAGGAACCTGCAATATATGGACTTTCTTCAACACACTCAATTGCCGTCTCCTGGTTGGCAAAATCGCCATCACACTTCAGTTTCAGGATGTTCTTGTCACGTATAATTTCAATCGTACCGCCGATATTGGACATGTCACGACACATTCTCTGAAATTCGGCAGACTGCATCGTTGTCACCGTCGTCATAACCTGAGAGGGAACTTCGATACGATTTTCGTTGATGTCAAGTAGCTTCAGTTGAAACTGGGTCGTCGTCTTTTTCGCGTCGCTACGAATTTCGATATCCATAAACTCCTTACTGCTCACACCCAGTTTAAGAACGTCATTGTTGGTGATTGTCTTGAGAAGTTTGAAGGTGTTCGTGATGTTGATCCCCGCGATGATTGGTTGTGTACATTCATACTCATCAAAATTTTCAGCTGCGAGAAAGACATCCACGAGTGCGACTCGTGCAGTGTCTAGACTGGTGATATACACACCATCTTCCTTGAAATAGATGTTCACGTCGTTGAGAATGTCTTTGAGAACTTCAAATGTCGATTTTATGGCTGAAGCTTGGATCGTTACAAGTTTCATGACTACAGATGAGGCGAACTAACTCTTTATATTATTGTATGCTTCATTCACGCTGCGATTAATCCTCTCTTCGAGTTCCTTGGTCATCGCCGGTTGAAGAGAAACACCATAATTGTCGAGACTGAACACCGAGTCATCAGAATCCTTGCCGTCTATGGAAGACATTGATGTTCCAAAGGCACCGAAATCGTGATGTGAAAGATCATTATTGGGTAGCAAAGATGTCAGCCAGTTCTTGATCTCTTTTCCAACAAGAAGCTTACCATTCTTCGTCAACATGGTCGGCACCCTATTGATGCTCGACTTATAGTTGTAGGGGATACCATGTGTGTTGATGTTGTGAAACTTTATCAACTGCTTGAGTTGAGGATTGTTTTTTACGTACTCGATAATATCAATACTGTGGGGACAGTTTGGACTATATACCAGAAGAGACATACTATAAATATCTCATTTATTTCTGAAAAAAAATTAACGCATATAGTAATAATGAACAGTGTCTACATTCTCATCGCTCTGGCGATCGCCCTGGTTGTTCTGTTTCTTCCAGGAACACAAAAGACCCAGCGGGAAAAGGAAGTCGAGAAGATGATGAACATTGACGAGTACGTCGAAAAGAAGGCTGAGATTGGACACGACCTGATGAACAAGCTTGTGATGGCGACAAACAAGCATGTGTCTGAGAAGTACAAGAAGCCCACCTACATCATCGAAACGATCGCGGCGAAGAAGTTCGAACACCCTAAAACGAATGACTACTTTTATCGATGCATGTTTATGGTGATTTCGAAAGTTGACTTCGTGTCTGGTTTTAGCGTCACGGTTGATGTACGCGTTGAGCCCATTGTCAAGGTTATCGGATCTACCAGGCAACCCATCGATGTCGAACTCCCCGGCGACACTCGCCCCTACGAAGAAAGTGATGTGAAGGCTAAAGAATTCTTTCAGTACAAGCTAGTAAAAGAGCGTGTCGTCCCGACCGTCGCTGAGTTAGAAAAGGCGAAAATTAAATTACAGTAATTATAATGATCAATGTTTCTGAAATAGTAAACATTGAATCAAGTAGAAAGAAGAACAAGAAGGAACTGTACAAGAAAATTTACGAACAATTTTCTAGAAAAATACGCCACACCGTTGAACTGGGGGGTAAATGTGTATTTCTTCGTGTACCATCTGTAGTGTTTGGATTCCCAACGTTTGATCGTTCTCATGCATGTACATATCTAAAGAGACAACTCGAACTCGGTGGTTTCAGGGTACAGGTGCTATCCCAAATTGATCTATGTGTAACATGGTCTTCTCAACAGAGGGATAAAATACCAGAGACTCCGAGTGATGATGGTGATTTACCTTCCTTCATCAATCTCAAAAAGATGGCTAATAAATATAGAAGTGGTGCGTAGTAGTTTTGATAATTTTTGTATCCTCCTTTAGTATAACATGTCTGAACCACTTGGAATTCTAGTTGAAGCCAAGAAGGAATACCTTGGACAGCTTTCTCATGTCATGTGTCCTCCCATCATTGAAGTATTCGCCGAAATGTATGAAGAGGCTAACAAGCTCTCCAAGGGTCGCAAGGTTTTGATCATGTTCCAGAAACTACTCAAGGAAGTTCCAAACTGGAGTAACGCGATGTCGAAGCGTCACAGTGATAACATCACGTCCCGTTGTGCATGGTTCGGGGATCTTTTGGCTGCGGTATTCGTCAGTTGTGTCAAGATTCTCTCATCTGTGCGTCTCAGGGCAGAGAACAAAAAGATTTCCTTGAAGGTTCCCACCAACGAAGTCTTCATTCAGACGTGCTACGATAATGTCGCGAAAGAATTGTACAGAGACCCCTACATCTATCATGAAGAACAGTCTGAACACATCCGCGACGAAAAACTCTACAACCGAATCACCATCTGCATCGAAAACACTGTCAAGGAGTTGATTCCCGTTCAACAGATTCTTCAGACGTACATGTCTCAGACTGATCGTAACATCAGCATCGATGACGATGAGCAACTTGCCGACACCGAAGACCCCGATGTGTATGACGAACCCCCGATGGAGCCCGATCCCGAGCCGGAGCCGGAGCCCGAGCCCATCGTCGAGACCCAACCAGAGGCACCCCCACCCTTCGATCCAACGACCGAACCCAGCGGTCTTGCCAACGAATTCAAGACGATTCACAGTGTCCAGTCTCCAGACCCTGAACCGGAACCAACAGGCGAAGATGACGTCTTCTTCAATGATGCTGCCGATGAGAGAACAAAAAAAGTTGGGTATAATTAAATGGAACTCTCAGACTATCTTCGCGACCCAATGTGGGCCGGTCTCATCGCGGCCGCGATCACGGCTGGCTACATTCATGCCAAGGCTCGAATCAACAACGAAGGAAAACTCCCCAATAGCAGCTATGTCAAGCCCGCTGTGCTCAATGCCATTCTCGTGTACTTTATCGTCGCGAATGGTTTAGCACAGAGGGAAGTCATATCGAGTGAGCCCTTCTAAACTTAAAGATTAAACCACACAAGTTACTATAAATATGGCTTCCGTATCGGCATTCAATGATATGATGGGTCAATTTCTTGTGGAATTGCATAAGACCTTCCCCAACGAGAAGGGTATCAAGAAGTTCATGACTTCCTTCGATCTTCTAAAGTCTACGAACCCTCGCAAGTGTGTCGAGGCCTACATGGGTGGTGTAGGTGCGTACGCCCAGAAGATTACCCAGAAGGACGAGACGTTCTTCACCGAGGACATCAAGGGTATTGAGTTTCTCCAGGATCTCAACATCGAGGAGTACTGGAAGGACAAGATGTCTGATGCTACGAAGAGTGCTGTGTGGCAGTACCTTCAGACGCTTTACATGCTCGGAACGACCATCACTGCAATCCCCCAAGAGACGTTATCCGTCATCGAGTCCGTCGCCAAGGATTGTGCCGACAAGATGCAATCCGGTGACCAAGAGACGCTGTCTGTCATCGAGTCTGTCGCCAAGGACTGTGCCGATAAGATGCAATCCGGCGATGGTCAGATTGATGAGAAGGCTCTCATGAGCATGTTTAGCAGCATGATGAAAAAATAAACTCACCCTATATAAATGAAGGTCTGGTTTGACAACCCACAAGAACTCATTAATCGCGAAAAGGTTCTGCAGTTCTGGCCCACCAACAAGCAGACAGCGGCAGAACGTGTGAACGCTGCTTCACGTTTTATCATCTACGCTGCGTGCTTTATCTATTTGATTCGTCGAGATCCTCGGATCTTCGTTTTAGCTGCGACCGTGATTGGTGTGCTGTATGTCATGTACAACTCTGACATGGTCAAGGAAGGGTCTGCTCGCCCCACGATGGTCACCGACGATGCTGACCCCAACTGTCAGTTGCCCACGGATGACAATCCCATGGGTAACATGTTATTGTCGGATTTCGTGGATCGCCCAGATCGTCCTTCGGCCTGTTATCATTCCTCTGTTAGAAACGGTATCAGTGATTCTCTTGAGAGGCGTACCAAGTACGCCCCGGGTCGTTCCAGGACAGCTCTTCCCGAGTATCAAGCTAATGCGTTGGCCAGGCAGTTTGTTTCGAATCCCGTGACCACTGCTGCGGGTGACCAGACCGGCTTCGCGGAATGGTGCTATGGTAAGAAAATGGCACCCATGTGCAAGACGGATGGAACTTTCTGTAGCCCCAATGCCCGTGGTGTTCAGCTCGAAGCTTTCGGGGGTCTGGATCCAAGTGGTAAGCGAACAGGTATGCACAGGGGTTCCGGTTTGAGGGCTGGTCATTCAGCTTAATTTTCTCACGTAATAATAAATGGCGTATCAACTCCAACCAGGACTGAACATCGTCAATGGTGGTGGTGTTCCCACTAACAAGGCGACTGATGATGTTTTCGTGTACCCACAACCCAGTGCCCTTAATTACTGCTGTCGTCCTTCGACGATGGTGTTCGGGACTGCTCCCTATATGGCGGGCAAGGGTTCCCCAGCTCAACACATCGAGGTGAGTGACCAACTTCGTCCCCAAGCGACGACTCGTTTCAACAAGGTTGTCGTCAAGCCCCATGAAAGTGGGTTCTTCCCTCTCAATGATGTAGCATGCAAGGTGCCTCTTCGTACCCGTACCTATGAGCCACTCAGCACACGTGCCCACATCCAGAACAGTATGTTTAACCAAAGATATTTACCCCAATAAAAATATTATCATCAAGTAAGAATGGCAGACCCCGTGTCCGTATTGGCTGTCGCCGGTCTCATCTATGCCGGTCGTAAACTGAGTGAGGTTCCAGAGCAGCCCAAAAAGGTTGTGGAGAAGGAGCCCGAATTATATGATACCGAATATGAAGAAATCGAATTTTCTGATCCATTCACTGATCGTAAATCCGAAGTTGATTCTTTCTCGGTTATCGCCCCACAAAATAGAACTGGTGGTCAAGAACTTCTCGAGATGCGTGGTCGTCTCTACGATCAGGGTCGGATGAACAATCTTTCTCCAGTCGAAAAGAAGTTGGTCGGTCCAGGCCTCGGTGTCGGTGCCGACGTCGAGTCGGCTGGTGGCTACCAACAGGTTTTCCGAGTGAATCCTGTCAATACTGGTGCGTATCGTCTTACCACGTTACCCGGTCGTTCCGGTCCTGCCGTCGACACGAAGGGTGGTCGCCGTGCGGAGATTGGTAAGGTGAGCTACAATCACCCCGAAAAGACTGCGTACCTTCCCGAGCGTCGCCCCCCGACCCTCGGTCGTGCCCAGGGTATGAGTGGCGTTGTTCCCCGGGCTTCGCATCAGAAGGCGATGCGAACGACCAATCGTTCTCAGACTGGTCAGCGATGCGAACGACCAATCGTTCTCAGACTGGTCACCGGGCGGATGGTCTCGACAAGACACCGGGTCGTCGTTTCATTCCGGGGCAGACACTGCCCCAGAACCCCACTCGTAACAAGGAGGACATCCACGATGCTCAGTTTATGCACGTGAACAACCCTTCGCCGGGTATCACAAACTTCTATGGTGGCTACATGATTTCACCAGCGGCTCGCATGGGTGTCGAAGGAACCAATGGTCAGGCTGGGTACAGTGTCGACCAGCAATTCGCCTTCGGTATTCGACCCGACGAACGTCGTGCCAAGCCTAACCGTATGGGTAACCCAGGCCGCATGAACGTCCGTGAGAAGCCTGTCAACCAGCACGGTGCCTTGACGACGATTCGTCACGATAAGACTCGGATCGATGGGCGTACGGGTGCCGCGAACGGTGGGTGGACACAGAACTACCAGGTCAATAAGTATACTGAGCTTAACCCCTATAAGGGTGCTCCCAATCCCCATGTCATGGGTAACCGTTTAGATTTAGCGAAAAACCAACTTGCGAACAACCCCTTCAGCAAGTCCATTAATTAAATAGAAACACTCATTAAAATTATATACCTAAATTTTAATGGAGGTCCACACCTTAGAAATCGATAGTAGCGAACGCGACTATTCGAAATACCCAGACCCACATGACTATGTGATCGACTTGAAGAATGAAATCTACGACATCCAGAAGATTACGTTGTTATCCGCTCGTATACCCAACAGTCAGACACTGATTCATGGACACAACAACACGTTTAGTGTGAATACGTTCCAGGGAAGTGCGGAGGATGTGCAGATAGCCCAAGGGTCGACCATCACCGATGTGAATACCGATTTCACGACGAATGATCTACAAGGACAATTCAATGGTCAATCGTTTGTAATAACCAACACGAGTTCGAGTGTCACCAAGTATCTCGATTTTACGGGAACAGAATCTCCACAAATTGGTATACCGACACAGTCCATAGAAATTATTCCGGGTGGTACGTACACCGCGGAGAGTGTGATTTTGGGAACTATATCGAGTGTGAATTTTGACTTAGAGTATGTGGATATCACGCGTCAAGTGACTACCCAAGCGACAAACTCAACGAATCGGTCACAATTTGCTGATATGTTATCCTATCGTCTAGGTGGTGACTTGGATGTTGAATACATCGATGACACCCTTCAGATAACGAATACCAGTGTGTACACGTACGCGATTACATTCACAACGAACAGTATCGGTCTTCCGACTGGACCTACGACGATTGCTCCAGGGGGTACACTGACTGGTCAACAATTTACAAATACGATACCCGAGGTACTTTCTCTGGATTTCAATGGTGGATATTATAGCAGTGGTACCACGTTAGCGTCCGACCTAAACATCGCTTTCGGGGGGAGTTTACAGGTGACGTTTACCAGTGGTCGTTTGTTTTTTAAAAATACTTCGGGGTCGAATTATCAAATCAGATCTCTAAGTGACGCGTTTGGGGTTTCGGGTACACCATTGGTTCTTCCTGGAGAAACGTATGAGGGTGAAATTTTAAACCTGAACCCTGTACCTTCCATGACTATATCGTATACCATTTCCAATGATACTAAATCAGTCTCATTTCCGGGTGGTGTCTTTAAGATGGGAGAATCACTCGCATCATCATTCTCCTCATCGTCTGGTTTGCGTACAACGTACGTCGACGACAAGTTACGAGTATTCAACGACAGTATTTTTGATATCACGTTGAGATTATCCGGAACGACCGTGGGTGAAATCGGGCTCGGTGCCAGTGACATTTTGATCTCACCGTCGTCGTATCACGATGGCACCACGAACATATTCGGTATCATACCCGCCATTACTTTCACGATCGAAGATATTGAGACGGCCGCCATCAGTTTATCGAACCGCTCCTTCGCGAACGGGGACGACCTCGCGTCGAACATCACTGATCACGTCAGTGATCACGTCAGTGATCTCACCGTCACGTATGACTCTAACACGAATGCGTTGTCGTGGTTGAATGGGGGCAACGACCCAGTGGTTCTAAAGTTTGGTGACGGGACGAATGCTCGCTACGGACTGGGTACGTTGGACGATGTTTCCAATCTTATCACGTCTAATTTTACGACACCTCATCAAGTGTTTGGATTACCACCTCAGAACATAACGATCGCACAAAACGAAAGTTTTACGGGTGGTAGCATCAATCTAGAAGGTCCGAATGCCATGATGTTACGTTTGGGAACTGGATCCGAGACGTTCAATAAGGATGTATACATTCGCGAACCGTTCTTCACCGGGCAGATTCTTTTGAATGGTGACTACGTCAACTATACATCATCTGAAGACCCCATCGAACATACATTCTTTTCTGGATCACAAAAGAGTCTGAAACAACTACATATCACATTCTTCACGATGAGTCAAGGTCGACTCATCCCCTACGATTTTAGAAATCAGGAACATGTACTGAAATTTAAAGTCGAGTGTAGCACTGGAAAGTTTAAAGCCATCTCGAAGCATACAGCTTCAGATGTTGGGGTTTTACCACCGCCTATAAGCATCCCCGAAATAGAGGATCCGTATAGATGGAATCAGCAGTACATACTGATTTCTATCATCGCATTCTTGGGTATATTCATCCTGTTCATCACTCGTAAGAGAACTTAGCGGGTGATGGCGTACACGGGGGCGACGGGCTTCTTCACAGAGGGGGAGAAGCGGGAGATCACGAGGTACACGACGACCGACAGAAGGGTCGTGAAGAGGGCGGTGAGACCGTAGTGGAGACCACCGTTCTTCTGGACGCGGACGATCTGGTTGATCGCCCAGCGGACAAGGTCAAGCCACGAGATGGCAGCCGCGAAGGAGAAACCCGCGACGACAGAGTTGAGGGACTGGGTCTGGAGTTCCTTGGTGAGCACCTGGACAGTTTCGATGGCGGGGCCGGACATTTATTGTAGACATAGAAAATTATTCTGGTAACAATTCAACCTCTGTTAGGATTTTTTGATATTTTTGTATGGAATACCCCCTCGTCACCTGGAAATTTTCTTCGGTATCACAGTCTGAGTCTGAATCGGAACTTGAATCTTCATCGATGATTTTAAATTCATTGCTCGTCCATCCCTCTGGGTCCATTACTATTAACAGCATTTTTTAACATCTCTTCTGCCGGGCTTTGAGGGATCCATTCATCCCAGTGATCATAGGCTTCGTTAACCTTAATAAATCTAGAATCATCCCCTGAGTACCTGATAAACGGTGGACACTCATCGTCATTCACTTCTTCCAAAGAGTCATCGTCATCCTCCTCCTGGTTGTCGTATATTTCTGGAAAAAATGAACCGATGTGGTCACCCACAGTATTCATAGCACAATACTTTGTGGCATATTCAACATCTTCTGCCGTGACGGTGTCACGACCTGTTGCTTTACAGTATTCACATGCGATGAGCATACTTCGTTCGATGACGGGTGTCATTATATCAATCATTGACGTAATGTATTGTTGTTCCATTACGTATTAAATATCATTCGCATCATACCTTTATCCAATCTAAGTATGTTATAACTTAAGGCGTAGACGTGAAGTGTTCGGTCATAGGTTGTATTTTCGGTGACATTGGCCGTGATCAATTGATTATTGATGAGGCT
>Ga0209136_1001757_pt1 | contig 13942 bp, 26 predicted proteins | sample SaaInl0LU_22_DNA_FD_184640 | JGI IMG/M metagenome (GOLD analysis project Ga0209136, IMG submission 184640) | Marine microbial communities from expanding oxygen minimum zones in the Saanich Inlet - ESP_90LU_22_DNA (SPAdes) (version 2) | ecosystem: Environmental > Aquatic > Marine > Intertidal... | reverse complement strand
CACACCAGTTGTCTAACTCTTCTTTGAAGATGAAGACATACCCTCTGATAACAAAGAGGGCAAGGGCAAGAGGTGCTACAAAACCAATAACTTCTGACATTAAACAACTTCCTTGATCTGAATATCTGAGGTGAACCGAGACTTCTTAGCGCCATGTACTTCTATGACGATATTCTGTTTAGTGCCGTCACATAACATGCACTGTTGGCATGTTAAGCCTTTGGTATCTGCGAGGCATTGTATTTCATCTTCTTGTATATCTGAGATATCATCAGTAACACGGAAGTAATGACCATTAGGATACATTTCTTTGAACTGTTTAGCTTCCTCTAGTGAATCTACGGACCCTTGGCAATACTGCATAGCATGTTTGAGTCTCTTATTCTTCCACTGGTGAGAGTAACCTGTTGTACCACGGGCTACTGATTTGACAGCTCGTAGGTGGTCTTCTGGGAGCATTGCGGGGTCTCCATAAGCACCTAGCCTTAGTTCCTTAAGCATAAGCTTTAGGAGAGCCTTAGGGTTCGATTTAGGGTACAATCCACGCTTGTATGAACGCCATACAGATAGAGGGCCCTGGAATGGTAGAACATAACAGGCACCTCCTAGATTGTGTCGATGCTGGCAACCACCACAGACAGATTGGTCCTTCCCGGACTTGACTGCTTCATGGGGTGCTACGTCTTTAGGAAGTATCCATAGTTGTGCCATGTTCCCTGTCTTCTCATTGGTTGAGCTGAAGGTCACGATGGCTACTATGGGTTTCTTATCGAACATTGAGGGGCCTTCATATAGAATAAAACCTTTCATAACTAATCCTCTAATTCTTCTTTAAACTCATCAATGATGATACGCTTTACATCCATAGCATACTTGGCATATTTGATGGAGTCTTTACATAAGCGCACTACATCTTCATGGTCACCATTCTCCCTCGCTATTTCCGCCATGTCGTGGAAGGACTCTGACAGTGATTGATAATGGAAGTACAAGTTAATTGTTTTTACAATATCAATTAATTCTGCGTGTTTGTGTGATTCTCTCATTCTAACCACTCCTTAATGACTTGGTAAGTGTTATCATCAACCTCACCACCATCGGGAGTAGTGAAGCGTTCACAGATATAGTATGCTGCATCATTAGCAACCTCATTGACAGCGTATATTAGGTCTATATTACCATAATACCCTTGTTCTTCGAGGTATGAGACACATTTGTATATTAACTTAAGTTCCTGACTCATTACATTTCCTTACATGATGTTATCTTTGTATGCATACCTTTGAACTTTCCACGAGTTATTAAGTCGTTCTCATTATCCATACGTCTAACTGTACGTAATGCTTCAGCGTGTTCACTATTATGTACGCTAACGGTATACTCTGTGATAACTTGGAAGGACACTTCATATAATCTTTCCTGTCTATCAGGCATGATTACGGACTTAGGTATTTCCATGAAACCTGCTTCGCTTTCTGTATCTGTTACCCAATTGGTACCGTCCATTGAAGCGATACAGTTGTAGATTGTTATACGAACATTAGTATCAGATGGGTTTTCATGATAGACGTTGATGTCATATACTTTAGTCTCATTAGTGGTCATACTTGTCCACCAATCTTCATCACCATTGTATGTACCGTCATTTAATATTGCTTCAAGAGCCAATCGTTCTAGGTTAGGTATTTTAATCATAGTAATATTTCCTTAAGTTCTTCTACAACTTCATCACCATGTTGCTCAGCTAACCAATTAACAGTGTCTGGTGGAAACTCTGCATAGCCTTGGTCATAGTAAACCTCAATGAGGTCATAACTTATAATCGCACCCTCGAAGTTATCACGTGGGTCTGTTGCATTATTACTAGGAAGGTAAGCAACTTCTACCTCAAAGGTTAAGTCACGTAGCTCAACATGCACAGTTTCTTCAATTATGTTACTCATAGTACCCTCCTGGGTTTTTTTTGATTAGTTTAGTTTAGATAGTTCACGCAATCCTACACCATATGCCTCACGGACTTTTTTCATTTTCTTTTGGTACTTACGCTCACATGAACGACAGTAACGGTAGTGACCATCTACGGAGCTTTTATCAGTAGCGAACTGGTCTAAGGGTAACACACCGTTACAACCATTCTTACCTGTACATAGTTTATATAGCTTACTCATCTTATAATCCTTCGTTTTCTAGGTATTGGGTTTGACATAAGGTATTGAAGTCATGCTCTGGAGCTAGGACCTCAAGAGTTTTACGTGCTTTATCTGCTGATATGTCATTTTGAGAATACACGATATCTTTGTGGACTACCTGGGACTTCGAAGGTGTTCCCTTATGGTAGTGTATTGTATACTTAATCAGTTCCATAATACTTAGTGTACTCGATATCTTTAGCATGGCACTGGCAATCCTCTACTAGTTGAAAGAGGAATTGTGCAGCCATACGTGGTGTATACTCACCAGACTCTAGGTTGGTCAATATTTCTAGGGCAATCTCGATGTTGTCATCAAGAGTCTCAATGGTTAGTTCATCTATTCTACTATTCATATGCTTTGGAATCCTCCAGTTAGCTTGCCATGGCGGTCAAGTGTGGCCATACGACTATTCAGTACTAAGTTCTCAGACATCTTCTTGACGAAGTGAGTGAACCTGTAGGGGTTGTATGTGAGCTCTTCTAGGTATACTTTATCGGAGTATAAGTTAGGGTACACTCCATGAGATTGGAATGACCTACCTTTGAAGGAAGTGAAGCCTGAGACTGATACAATCTCACCCTCAACTACTGCATGGACGCTCTTACGCTGGTCTCTTAAGACTCTCTCACGACCTGCTTTACTTACTTTATATTTCACTTGGAACAACTGAACAGTATCAGCATGACCAACAACATGTTTGGTTTTAGCATCTCTGATAGACCAGCAGTTTTTGTGTAGGTTTTTGTATACCTGATAGCGTTTCATAATGTATCCTCTAGTTGAACTCTTCTTGAAGCACACTCTTGGAATGTACTTGAAGAAAAGCATGGTCCGGCAAGACCATACTGTTCCCGAGGGCGGCAACCCTCTACATCTTGTAATGCATATAACTTAAGAGAACGGCAATCCTCCTTATGTTATAGTTTATCGTTTAATGATTTTGTCAATAAGACCGAACTTCAATGCTTCATGTGATGTCATCCAACTATCACGGTCCATTACCTTTCGGAAGTCTGACAGTGTCTTACCTTTACTGTTGTGTTTGACATAGATTTTAGCCAGATCATCGTTAATACGACGAGCCTCTTTAACTGCAATTTCCATGTCTGAGCATTGACCACTAGTGCCTGCTGACACTTGGTGAACCATGTGACGTGCATTTGGTAACATGAATCGTTTACCTGCTGCACCAGCATTAGCTGTGAAGGAACCCATGGAGCATGCTTGGCCCATGATAACTGTAGACACATCTGGTTTGATGTACTGCATTGTATCATAGATAGCCATGCCTGAGCTAACAGAACCTCCAGGACTGTTGATATACATAGTGATATCTGCCTTTGAGTCTTCAGCCTCTAACAAGATAAGCTGAGCACAGATTGCAGAAGCCATGTCATCATTGAAGTCCGTGTTAAGGAAGATGATACGGTCCTTTAGTAACCGACTGTACACATCCCATGAGCGTTCTCTTGAACCTTCTTTCTCTACAATCATAGGTATCATAGGTTTTCTTCCTCACTCTTAATGAACTCTTTAATACTGACCATTGCATCTGCTACTTCGTGATAAGCTGTCATGTATTTACTCTCACCTGTCTTACAAGACATCATGGAACAGTAGTCAGCCAGTTTTGATAACTCTGTAATACTTGCTTGAGATTGTTTTCTTAGATCACTCATAGGAATCCTACCTTTTTCTTATTAACTAAGTCTTTACCGTTACGATCCTTTGCTTCTTCTGTGAGACGCTTGAGGATGAACTTGCGGTTGATTGTCTTATCTTCTTCGAACAAGAAGGAGTTCTTGACGATATTGAAGTCTGCAGGGGCGAATGTCTCGTTAGGTAGGTTCATAGGGGCTATGCGCTTACCGAAGAACAACTTAGAGAGTTCATTAGCTTGTTCTGAAGTGCAGTTCTTGAACTCTTGCTTGAGTAAGAACCGACGTTTGACTGCTGAGTCTAACTCATCACGATAGTTAGTGGTAGCTATGAAGATACCCTTGAACCTATCGAGGCATTGTAACAGTGTGTTGCACATCTTGATCTCATGACCTTTAGACTCATCGTTACGTGAACGGCTGAGTGAATCAATCTCATCAATGTGTAATATGTGACCATTCTCTTCTGCTTTATCAAATGCTTCAGCAATCAACTTTTCAGACTCACCAACATACTTGTTCTGTAGTTCACTCAATCTGTATGACTTAACAGTCTTACCGAGTTCCTTACCTATGTATGCAGCAGCTAGTGTCTTACCACTTCCAGGAACACCTTCGAATAAGATAGAGATACAATCAGGACGTTCTGTCTTTGACTCTGCAATCTTTAGCTTTTTAACGAGTACTTCTGGTGAGATAGAGGTATTACATAGCTCTGGTCGGTATGTATCAGGCACTTTGATCACTTCACCCTCATCCTCTGTGTTTTCTTCTTTCTTATCAGAGGTAGTAGGAGCAGGTATTTCTAAGAAACCGAACATGTTGATAGCATTTTCACCACCTTTGCCATTGATTGCATCTGTGAAGAAACTTGACAATGCTTCTTCTGTCTCTTGTACAACTTTACCTTTCTGGATAAGATCATCCATATCGCTGTCTGAGAGAGATACAGCTTCATTGGAATCCATAATGAATACCCAAGATATTGTATCACTGTCTCTATCAAGCATATAGAACAGTGGTTCACAAGTGTCTGCGAACATATATTTAGTGTTTTTATCAGCCATGATTACTCACCTTTGGTTTTTGTGTAAACTCGAGTAGCAATACCAGAATCTAGAAGTTCTTGAGGGGATGCAGTATAGAGTATCCCACTGTTTGTTTTCAAGTTATACACATTGTGCAACAAGAACTTAACAACTTGAAACTCTTTGTTAAGCTCAACAAGTGCCACTGAGTGTGCTATCTCGATTGCTGTTTGGTTTTGAGCACTTAACGCTATATGCTCCATTGTCCAACCTTGAGGATATTCCTCCATGTATGGCGGATGGTACATCATTCTTGCAGATGACTCAACTATACGCACTACACCACCTAGGAACATAGAAGTACAAGCTGATGCACATATGGCATTCTCTTGGACTACAGTAGTCAGTAGTGACTTTCTTAGTAGGATACCTATGTTACGTCCCTCTTGAGCTGACCCACCTCTTGAGTTAAGAGATATGTATAGGAGTTTAGGATTCTTATTAATCAGATCTTTTAGCCTATGGTAGTCACCCCATTGAACAGCACCGTCATAGTACAGGGTTGTGCCTTTATCAGATATACGCATGGTAGCTGCATCGGCATTATTTACATATGTTATGAATGACATCAGCAATATTATAGTTATTGTAGCTTGTGTCAACACTTTAGCTTTTTTATCTAGAGACATAATGAGTGCTCCTCATAGTGTTTAGTGAAGGTATTTATCTTGCAGAACATACGGTTTTTAGATGCCTTAGCTGAACCTGCATCTGAACGTATATCCTCTGGGACTAGGAGGGGCCACATGCGATCATTCTCGCTTTTGTATCGGACATGGCTAGTCTGTTTAGGAAGGGCTAACAACTCATTGACAGTTGCCATCTTAACTTTATTCTGATTTTGATTGAACATAGAATTTGTGCTCCTGTTTGAGTTTCTTTTGATAAGTATAAATCACTAATACTCTAGCCCAACGATGGCCTTTCATAGAGTAGTTTGTGACAATACGGTAGATGTGGTGCTTTATAAGTGCTAACTTTGTTTTGATGTAATCCATGGGGGCCCTTGTCGGTATCCTCTAAAAGGGGTTACAAGGGGAATCCCCTTGAGTTAACACAAGGTCCGTAGGGGCCTTGGGTTGACATATCAAAAAAAACCAATGAGCCCTAACAGGACTCACTGATTGCTTCTTGTAAGAGTTTAAGATGACTGAATGCTATTTCTAGCTCATCTACTGCTAAACCCTCATTACCATTCTGTATTAACTCTTGTGCTAAGAGAACCCCATCAAGGGCCTCTCTGAGCAACGTATGGACATCTTCAGTTCTATACCAAGGGTTCATTAGAACGCTGCTCCAGCGTCCTCTACAGTGCTATCTCCAGGTGCTGAAGGTAAGTCGAACCCATCAGTGATAGAGCCCATACCTGAGTACTCCACAAGGTCTGTGATTTGGATTGCTGTTAATGAACCAGCGATACCAGAACGACCACCAGCACTGTAAGGGTATTGGAACACCTTAACATTGCCTCTAGAACCGTTACCAATCTTAGTAAGGGCTTCACCCTCGATTGGCTGCAAGTTCTTATCGAAGACTTTAGGAGCACCGTTATCTGAACCGTCTGCACGTTGTGCTTTACGTTTCAATGACACAATGAACTTACCGTCTTTCTCTTTAACATTGAAGAAGTTAGCTTTCAATGTCTCCGCTAACTGACGATCAGTAGTAGCGATTTGTACTTCATATTGCTCAACACCGAAGGGGCTGACTGGCTTAGCAACTTTAGCGTAGTTTAATTCAACATCTTTGATTACATAGTTGCGTGGTTCATTGATTTGAGTAGTCATAATATATTTCCTATTTGGATTAGATTTGTTTGGCATTGTGCCATTTAAGACCTCGAGCCTGCGAGAGGTCATGTACTTAAGGTGTTACTTTAGGGTTCTTAAGGGAGAAGTAAGAGTCTGCTACGACTCCCTCAAGGTTGTATGCTTCGATTTCATGTGGTTGTTGTGAGTAGGGTAGGCTGTGGTCGAACTTATCACCTCTAGCGTACTGTACTGCATGTATTAACTCATGAGAAAGCATGGTTATAAGAGCCCTCTCGTCTTGCTCAAGAGAGGGATGGTACGTGATTGAGAACCAACGCACACCGAATGAATCACCTAAGTATTCACAGTATGCTTGATTCTCAACCTTTATGGACCTATCTGCTTTTGCATCAACAAGCATTGGTTTTCTACCTGCATACTTCATGCATTTTGACACAATTGGCAATAAATCACCTATTATATCGTCAATATTTACCATGTTGTTGTACCTGATGAGCAGATTAGCATGTTGAAGACACACAAGCTGACTGCTACTAATCTTATTGTGAATCTGTCCACTCTGTCCTTGGTAAGGAATAGAAGTGGGATTGTTACTAGGTTTATAATTAATAATACAGTTAGCATAAGTGTGCCCTCTTGGATTAGTTAAAAATAAAGCCCTCCGTGAGGAGAGCTAAGTTATTGATTAATCTTCCATTTCTGGATCGATTGTGTATTCTTCTTCTTCGAAGTAGCCTAGGTCGAAGAGTTCTTGAAGAGTTATTTCATCCTTGTTTAACTCTTGACCATGGATTGTAGTGATTTCTTGATAGTCTTGATTATACATAATATGTATCCTTTTGGTAATGAATGGTGTTTCTCACGGGATAACTCGAGCCTGCGAGAGTTTATTATGACAGGGTGTGATTAGCTATTAACACTAAGACAAGAGGTATTGACATTATTGACATTGACCATAAGACTGTCTTAACTGCGTTTATTCTTCTATCCCTTATCTTTTTAGCGTGTTGCTCATAACTATACATAATTAGTCCTTTAAGTTGTCTTTGATGTTGAAGATAGCTAGTGCAAATGCAGCCCCTAGTGCGGCAGCTATTGTTAGTGAGATAAGCACTAATAGTATTGACATGATAGATCCTCTTTGATTTCTTTATATATTTCAATCAGTTGCGTCATTGTTAAAGTGTCATTGTTCTTAGCTCTACTGTCTAATCCATAAGCGTAAGAATTGTTACGATGTTCTAAGACATCAGCTTCTGATTGGCCATAGTAGAATGTGACAAGACGTGTCTCATCACTGTGTTCATCTGCTTTTAGAATAGCCATGAATGTGAACTGACCAGCTTGTACTTGGTAAAGGTTGACATTACGATTGCTTCTACGTATGACAGAAACAACATATCTACCAGCCTTTAACAATACACCCTGTCTCAATGCTGCTTGTCTCAACGTATGACTACCACTAATAATAACAGTGATAGTCTTACCTGAGAGGTTTGCTAAAGTGTTTGAATCACGCATAACATATCCCCTTGGATGTTAAGAGGGAGCCACATGGACTCCCTAAGTGTCTCTACTATTCAACGATACCAGTATATGTATCGCAAATGTCCTAGTGAGCCCCGCCAGAGCCCCTCAGCTTATCTACCCACAAGTACGCAACGCTTGCAGCCGTGAACCCAAAAGAGTTCCAAGAGAGTCCTCGAGCCTGCGAGAGGTCATATCACTACCGTGCTATTTGTAATCAATCAATCAGACTAACCAGCAGTACAAACCAAAGAACGAGAGAATAAGAGAGCCGAGCGAAGCGAGAGCCTTATGAAGGGAGTGACTAGTGTTGCCTGATATGAACTAGCTACGAAGAAATACTCTAGCGCAACACCTAGCTGAACTAGACCAGGATACCTTAGGGATTCAGAACACCTCCTCCACTGCTACCACCACTAACTCTACCAGTATACTACCACTATCTACAAGACTACCACGTACATACCACCAGATACTACACCACATAAGAGATACCTTAGGGATATCTTAGGGATAATCTGTACATACTATAGGATAGATAGTCTACCCCCACGGATTACTCCTATAGGGGACCAAGTGAATAGAGTCACTGAGAGAGTACTCATGGGGTCAATGAGAGTCCCTATGGGGATACTATAGATGTTAGCCCACAGGACCCCACAGATCCCCCACAGTCCCCACAGTATCCCCACGGTCTCACCGTAAGAGTCCTAAACCTACATGAAGTATCTTTAAGGGTACTTTCGGGATTCTCTAGGGGCTCTCTAGGGGGACTTAGGGGGTACCAAAAGATATAAGGGTACTTATATATATTGGTTATTCTTATATGTGTCTTAAGAGCTCTCTACTGTAGACTACTATTAGTACTATCCCCAAGGACCCCTAGAGACCCCCAAGGACCCCTAGAGAGTCCCCACAGATCTCCCAGTACCTAAGAGAGCTCTATCACAACAGAGGGTACCCCAAATCATATACGACTATCACTTCTCTACAAATATACCACAGATATACTCACAGGGTCTCACAGGAGACACACACAGAGGTGTTCTTATCCCACCCTGCTGCTACTATCCACTTGGTCCCCTAATAGAAGACATATGGTTTGAGGGATTCCCTGGGACCCGGACACCTCCCTAGGGGGGTACTCAATTATATACCGAGGGGGACTTAACGTATATGAAGGAACAAGATTTCTACAAAATAGTAGAGGCATTGCAGAAGAAAGAACAGTTAGAAGAATACCATGGGGACTTTGAGAAGTTTGCTAATGAGCAGATAAAGATTGTCACTAAGGATGCTTCTAAGGGATTCGTCCCCTTTGAGTTGAATGAAGCACAGAAGTATATAACAAAGCAATTAGACAAACAGATAGCTGAGACTGGTAAGGTCAGAGCTATAATCCTTAAGGCACGTCAGCAGGGTATTAGTACCTACTGTTCTGCTAGGGTATTCTGGAAGTCATACTTCTCACCTCACTCACGTTCTGTTGTAATGGCTCATGACTCAGCTACATCTGATGCCTTATTCAATATGAGTAAGAACTTAATCAGGAATATGTCTGGTGAGTTGAAACCTAAAGAGCATATGAGTAATGCTAAAGAGATTAAGATTAACACACCTTGGTATGAAGACAAAGAAGCTATAGGTTCTTATCGTCTTTACACTGCTGGTTCACCAGAAGCTGGTCGTGGTACAACACCCACAATCGCACACCTATCTGAGGTAGCCTTCTGGACACATGATGAGAAGATATTAGCTGGTATGTTCCAGGGTATCTCAGCAGCAGAAGGTACAGAGGTAATCTTAGAGTCTACAGCTAATGGTGCATCAGGAGAGTTTTATCGTCTCTGGAAGGGTGCAGTAGCTGGAGAGAATGAATATACCCCAATCTTCTTACCTTGGTTCTGGACAACCGAGTACACACGGACACCTCCTGAAGGAATGGAATTGTCTGTAGAAGAAGAGAAGGTCATGAGAATGGCTAAGAATGACTATGGTGTTGATTTAACATTAGGTCAGATGTATTGGCGTAGGTTAAAGGTAGCTGAGGGTGGAAGCCTTAAGTTCAAGCAGGAGTATCCACAGACTCCCGATGAGGCATTCTTAGTCTCTGGTGCTAACGTCTTTAACATAGAGAACTTACAGAAGCTAGTACCACAAGCTGTTCAAAGAAGAATGGACTTTGATGTTGCATCTAAGATGTGGGATGAGAGTCGAGAAGGTAAGTTAGAAGTATGGGATTACCCTCAATGGGATTCACCCTACGTAGTAGCAGCTGACGTTGCATTAGGTGTAGGTCAGGATTACTCAGTAGCTGTTGTCTTAGATAACCAGTACAGGGTAGTAGCTATGTATAGGGACAATAGGATAGACCCTAGTACCTACGGTGAGCTTCTATTCTACTTAGGTCGTTACTTCAACAATGCATTCTTATGTGTAGAGAGTAATAGTATGGGTATAGCTACCCTACAAAGACTCGAACAGATGAACTATGTTAACTTATATAAGCAAACTAAGATAGCTAACGTCTCGAATGAAGACGGCATGCGCCTTGGGTTCAGGACCACTTCTGCATCTAAGCCAGCTATTATAGGTAATCTTAAGAACCTTATAGATCATGAAGAGATAATGATACCGTCTAATACAATCATACAGGAATGTAAGGACTACATCTCCACTGATACTGGTAAGACAGAGGCAGCCTCAGGTTGTACAGATGATTGTGTCATGGCATTAGCTATGGCATGTGAAGTCTTACGTACACACTGGGATAGGTTACAGACCACTAATGTTTCTTGGAAGCAGAGGTTAACCGAGTTCAAACAGGATGATACACCATGGCTTTAAGACATAAAGAACTAGAGTTTAGAATACTATGCTATGCAGCAGGGGCTACCCCTTATAACGCATGGATGGTTGGAAAGAAACGTAAGAGGCTTCTAATCTCTAAATGAATTGCATCACGTCCTCATGCATGGCCCGTGTAGATGCAGTGGGTAGACCTGAGTAAGTCTAATAAACTACTCCTTATTCTTAAGCTAGCACCTAGCGTACCAGCCACCCAATGGGGTTTCTTGCAAGGGCTGCAATACTGGGTGCTGCCTTAAGAGTAAAGAACACTTCCTTAGGACCGTCATAGACGGCTTCGCAGGTGTCAAGGTAGGCCACGCCTTGTCGCTAAAAGGTGGCACCAAATTCAATAACGATAGATCGATAGAAGATTCCGAGGAGGAACTATGAGATACAATGAGCACACACTAAACCAGAAACCTCCTGCAAAGGAGAAGAAAGAACGTACATTACCTACACCAGGCAGCTATGGTTCAAAAGAACTAGAGAAGTCTAAGAATATTCCTTGGAGAAAGTAATGAAAAAAGGTTCTGATTACAAAGGCAAGGTAACAGATGAAGAACTAATCAACCTAATTGAGTCTGGATCAAACCAGTCTGTGGGTGATTGGTTAAACTCTTCTGACCTAAGCCGAGAAAGACTTAAGTCTACCTATGAGTTCGCTGGTGTTGCACATGACCACCTTAAACCACAAGGTGTTTCATCTATCGTAGATACGTCTACAACTGAAACAGTTGAGGCATACACTGCTATTATATGTGAGTTGTTCCTAAACAATGGTAAGTTAGCTAGATTTCTACCTACTAAGGACAACCCTAAGTCCCACAAGGACGCTCATACTGCTTCCATGCTTACCAATCACTGCATCTTTAAGCAGAATAAAGGTTGGGAGAAGCTACAAACGTGGATCAAGTCTGCGTTATTATGGAAGAACAGCATTATCCGTTGGGATTACCAAGAAGACTTCTCTGTCGAATTTGAAGAATACGAGAAAATCTCGCAGGCTCGGTTGGATGAGATACTATCTGATGAAAGCTTAGAGATTGTTGGTGATTTAGAGTATGAGAATGATGTAGACCCTGATGGATCTGCAGAGTTAGTCTTTGTTAATGTACGATTAAAGCGTACCACAGACAAATCAAAAGTTAAAATAGAGAATGTTCCCCCAGAGAACTTCCGTATTTCTCGTGAAGCCAGTAATATAGATGACGCTGCTTTCATTGGTGTCCAAACACAGATGACTCGTAGTGAGATCCGTAAGTGTTGGCCTGATGTTGCTGCTAATATCAGTGAAGATGACTGGAATGAGTTCGAGGACAGCAACGGTGTTCACTATTCAGAGGAACAAGCTGCACGTAAGTTTGTAGTTGGTGAGGAATACTGGGATGGTGCTTCAACAGACTTGTTGGAAGCTAACCGAGAAGTAACAGTCACAGAGTGTTGGTTACGAGTTGACCGAGATGGTGATGGTATTGCAGAGTTAAAGCGTATCATATCAGCTGGTTCACACATCTTATTCGAAGAAGACGTAGATATGGTGCCATTGGCTTCATTATCTCCTGTAGATATCCCTTATGAGTTCTATGGTCTGTCTATTGCAGACATGACACGTAGTTCTACACTAGCATCTACAGCAATCCTACGTGGTTTCGTAGAGAATACGTACTTAACTAACTATTCGCCTAAACTTGCTGATCCAAACGTAGTAGACTTCTCTGCATTGCAGAATATGAAGCCTAAGCAGATCATTCCAACCAATGGTAACCCTCAAGGTGCTGTAGCAGCCCTTGCCCCAGAGACTATCTCTACGGGTACTGTACCATTACTTGGTCATTTGCAGACTATTAAGGAACAAGCTACTGGTATGTCTAAGGCAGCCCAGGGTTTAAACGACACACTCTACGTATCTGGTAACAGTGCGGAGAAGATGCAGTCAGTTCAGTCTGCCTCACAGCAACGTGTACAGCATATTGCTCGTAGGTTTGCAGAGACAGGCCTTAAGCGTCTATGTAGTGGTGTGTATCACTGTATTCGTAAGAATATGAAAGATGTTAGTGTACGATACCAAGGTGTCTTTGCAGATATCAACCCAATGTCTTTACCTAAAGATATGGATTGTGAGATATTCATTGACCTAGGTGAGAACTCTAACTCTAATAAGATACAGAAACTACAGCAAGTAGGTCAAAGTATACTACCTCAGTTAAACCAAGCAGGTGCAGGTATGACTGTTAAAGTCGATGCTGCTGCAGTATTAGCTACACAGTTGATAGAAGCTATGGGTTTAGATAGCAGTGACTTCCTAGAAGATTACACTACTGATGAGTTCAAGCAGAAGGCACAGCAGGCTTCTAAGTCTCAGAGTGAGAAAGCTAAAGCAGAACAAGAGATGGCACAACGTAAGATTGCAGCAGAGGCAGCATTGGCAGAAGCTAATGTTCAATACACATCTGCTCAAACTAAGAATACGTTTGATGACAACGCTAAGCAATTAGCAGTCTCTATTGACAAGCACTTCCAAGAGTGGGCTGGCTTACAGATTAAAGCAACTAAAGAAGGTGCAGCATTACCTGAGCATCCTGGTTATGATCAGATAATAGCCTTAGCTAGAGACTTAATTAAAGGACAATAGATATGATAAACCCTTTTAACCCTACAACAGTACCAGGTCTGATGGGACCTCTTGCTGGTTTGTTAAAAGGGCTTTCAGATGACAATCCTAAAAGTCCTCTAGGAGCCCCAAGCATGGTACTTTCTGAAGATGAACTGAATGTTGATCCGATATCCAACAGGGATGTCTTTAAGGATAAACGATACTTCAGTGGTAATCGTGCGGTAGCTGAAGTTGAGCGTA
>Ga0209136_1001748_pt1 | contig 14006 bp, 13 predicted proteins | sample SaaInl0LU_22_DNA_FD_184640 | JGI IMG/M metagenome (GOLD analysis project Ga0209136, IMG submission 184640) | Marine microbial communities from expanding oxygen minimum zones in the Saanich Inlet - ESP_90LU_22_DNA (SPAdes) (version 2) | ecosystem: Environmental > Aquatic > Marine > Intertidal... | reverse complement strand
AGCCTAAAGCCATAAAAGCAGCCTTTGCATACTCTTGTGCCTGCTCTAGCTCCTGCTTGGACAATTCAGCCGGCACGATCAGCTCTGCTGCATTGGATAAATACTTAGCCTGGTAGTCATAGATTCTGCCTCCGCCAACCCGTATCTCACCGCCAACCGAGGTCCGTAACTCACCGCTGTTATCTTCTAATACTGCTATTTCAATCTCTCGCCCCACAAGTCTTGGCTCTATTAGAACTCTTTCGTCTTGCTCAAAGGCACTCTTGACAGACTGCAGAAGCTCTTGAGTGTCCTCGGCAACGCTCACACCAACGCTGGAACCGCTTCTTGCGGGTTTCACTACCACTGGGAAGGTGATGCTTTCCTTGAGTAGGTTGAAGGTCGATTCAGGATCGTCCAAAAACTGGTCGTGCTTTAGGACCTGCTCATCACAAACAGGGATGCCCGCTTCTCGCGCGAGACTTTTAGTCAGCTGTTTATCCATCGCCACGGCGCTGGAGGATATGCCATTTCCCACATACGGGATATGACACAGCTGCAGAAGCCCTTGAATTGATCCATCTTCGCCATTGTCTCCGTGCAGTAGAGGCAGGCAGACGTCTATCTGTCCGATTGGAACAACCTCGCGATATTCGAAATAGGCAAGGTTACCTCCGCCGAAAGGCCAGAGAATTTCGAGATCGTTGTCCTCCAACTTTGGGGAATCCGCAAGATTCCAATCTCCAACCTCAGGTAAAAGTATGTGCTTACCCTCTGGAGTGATTCCCACCAGAATGATTTCGTGCTCTGGGTCAATGGACTCTAAGACTGCCTTTGTTGTAACCAAGGAAACACTGTGCTCTGGTGATTCCCCGCCGCAGATAACCAACACCCTCATTCGATTTCCGCCTCTTCGGTTTCATGAGTTAGCTGATTACCAAATTCTGCAACCGGCATTTTGCCGTCAATTACCAGGCTCAACTGTTCGATTATGGGAAGCGATAGCCCGTGCTCCTTCGCAAGCGCCAGAACTGGTGCAACCGAGGAAAGTCCCTCTGCAGTTTGGCGCATCAGCTTCAAAACCTCTCGCTTCGAGTAACCCTTACCCAGCATCTCACCAGCTCTGTGGTTACGCGACAAATTTGACTCGCCTGTTGCCACCAAATCTCCTAACCCCGCAAGACCGTACATCGTCTTCCTGCTTGCCCCCAGGACAACAGCGAATCTGGTTATTTCACTCAAGCCTCGTGTAAGTATGCTCGCTTTAGTATTTTGGCCGTGGCCAACCCCGCTGACGATTCCCAAAGCTAGAGCAATGAGGTTTTTCAAAACTCCGCCGAGCTCCGTGCCGATTACGTCCTCATTAGCAAAAACCGTGAAGTAATCGTTGGAAGATGCTTTTGCAACAGCCATCGCGTTTTCAAGGCTCGAACAGGCCGCCACGCTAGCTGCCGGTTGCTGCTGGGCAATCTCAAGCGCCAGGTTAGGGCCACTGACGACAACAACTCGGTCTGGGTTTATACCCGTAGCGTCGATGATCACCTGACTCATACGCTTCTGCGATTCAGATTCCAAGCCCTTCATCAAGCTCACTAGCAAGGAATCTCCGAATAAACCTTTGATTTCTTCCAAAAAAGCCCTGAGGGTGTTGGACGGGATTGCAAGGTAAATTTGCTCAGCCTCTCCCAGCGCTTCCTGGGTATCAGCAGTGGCGACAATTGAGTCTGGAAGAGTTATGCCAGGCAGGTATTCGGAGTTGCGCCGATGGGTGTTGATCTCCTCAGCCAATTCTTCTCGTCGGGCAACCAGAGCCACTTGGTGACCACTGTCCGCCAAAACCTTGGCATAAGTTGTGCCCCAACTTCCCGCTCCGATGACGGCTACTTTCACTTTTTCTTCTTTCGATAATTACCAAAAGCCGCTTGACCGCTTTCTTTTGGATCCCATCGTTTCTCAGGAGGAGTTCCCGCCCTAATCTTTTTGAGTTCCTCGGTTATTGCCTGCATAACAACCTCTGTCGCCTCCGCCATCTTTGCCGGACTGTCGCTTGGTTTATACGCACTGAGATCAACTTGTGGTCCAACCTGGATCGCTACCTTCTTGAAAGGAGATGGCCTAAAGCGACCACTGTAGCGAGGTAAAACCTTTTCGACCCCGTGATGAGCAACTGGGAAAACTGGAACACCGCTCTCAATTGCAAGCCTGATGGCCCCGGACCTCCCCCGCATAGGCCAGTAGTCGGGGTCTCTTGTCAGCGTCCCCTCGGGAAACATGATGATTGTGTGACCGGCTGAAAGATAGGCCTTAGCCGCAGAAAGCGAATCCTGGTTGGAACGACCTTGTCGATAAATTGGAACCTGGCCCAGGTGGGGTAGCCAGCTGCCGAAAATGGGGATTCTGAAAAGGCTTTCTTTCGCAAGAAAATGAGGAGCACGTCCCAGTTGGACAAAGATGAAATATGCCATTGCCAGCGGGTCCGCGTAACTTGTGTGATTACTGACCAAAATATAGGCACCCTTTTTGGGTAGGTTCTCAGTTCCTTTAGGCACAGTGTTGAAGAAGAGTCTGAAAAGTGGAGCGAGAATGCACGCCACCGCCCACAGGGCTAGGTTCTTCTCCCTGTGTTTAGGAATGGGGGGAAGTTTATGCTCACGCTCGGGCATCTTCTTTGACCTTATAGTCAGCCCCCAAGGCGGTTAGTTTTTCCAAAAAGTGTTCATAGCCTCTGCTGATTAGCTCAATATTAGAAACTGTTGATTTTCCCTCCGCAGCCAACGCTGCAACAACGTGAGAGAAACCGCCACGTAAATCAGGCACGACAATATCCGCTCCAGTTAGTTTTGTTGGGCCGCTGATGACAGCAGAGTGGTAAAAATTCCGTCTTCCGAACCGGCAGGGGTGCCCACCCAGGCATTCCCTGTAAATCTGAATCTCCGCCCCCATTTGTCGAAGAGCGTCAGTGAATCCAAAACGGTTCTCATAAACCGTCTCATGGACAATAGAAAGACCTTTGGCTTGAGATAGAGCAACCACCAGTGGTTGCTGCCAATCAGTCATAAATCCTGGATGCACATCCGTTTCAATCACAACTGGCTTCAGTTCGCCACCCGGGTGGAAAAAGCGAATGCCGTCATCTTCGATGTCAAAAGCCCCGCCAATTTTTCTGAAGACATTCAAAAATGTGGTCATTTTTGTCTGCTCTGCGCCGGCAACAAAAATGTCTCCCCGGGTTGCCAAAGCAGCGGCAGCCCAGCTCGCAGCCTCATTGCGGTCAAACAGTGAACGATGACTGTAACCATCCATACGATCAACGCCCTCGATGCGAATTACTCGGTCAGTGTCCACCGAAATGATCGCACCCATTTTCTGCAGTATTGCTATCAAGTCAATAATTTCTGGCTCGACTGCAGCGCCAGTTAATTCAGTGATTCCCTTGGCCCTAGTGGCACTAAGAAGCACCTGCTCTGTTGCCCCAACACTTGGGTAGGGAAGCTCAATTTTGGTTCCAACTAGTCCGTCTGGCGCACTCAATCGAATTCCGTCCACCTGCTTTTCTACCGTGGCGCCAAAGGCCCGGAGCACATCTAGGTGGAAATCAATTGGTCTGTCGCCGATTTGACACCCTCCAAGCTCCGGAATGAAAGCCTCCCCGAGCTGGTGCAACAGTGGGCCACAGAACAAAATAGGAATTCTTGAGGAACCGGCGTGGGCATCAATGTCTACAACACGTGCCTGTTTTACCCCGCTTGGATCCAGCTTCATGACACCGTCGTCGCTGTGCTCAACCTTCACCCCGTGCAGATTGAGAAGACCGGCAACTACCTCAACGTCGCGAATGTGAGGGACGTCTTTGAGGACACTGGGGCTGTCTGCCAAAAGAGAGGCCACCATTGCTTTGGTCACCAGATTCTTGGCTCCCTTTAACTCAATTCGTCCCTTGAGTGGCTTGCCCCCGTTGATGACCAGCTGACCCATCAGTCTCCCTTAACCGGAAGCGTCTTGGGTCTCCAAGCCGCTCGCCGGGATTCAAACTCGGCAATCTTGTCCTCGTTTTGAAGGGTAATCCCGATATCGTCAAGCCCTTCTGAGAGACGCCACTTAGTGTATTCGTCTATCTCGAAATTTATCTCCAACTCACCGCATCTCACTGTTTGACTGGGTAGGTCAACTTCCAATTCAATCCCAGGATTCGCCTCCATGGCTTCCCAGAGCTTTACGGTATCCGAGTTTGCAATCACGCCAGCTATCACTCCCTGCTTGCCGCAGTTGGATCGGAATATGTCTGCGAATTTAGGAGAAAAGACTGCCTTGAACCCGAAATCTCGCAAAGCCCAAACGGCATGTTCTCTTGAAGAACCGGTTCCAAAATCACTTCCCGCAACCAAAACCTGCGGGTTCTGATAGGCATCTTGGTTCAAAACGAAGTCAGGGTCCTGTCTCAGAGTCGAAAACAAACCGTCTTCATAGCCGGTCTTTGAAATCCTCTTCAAGTAAATAGCAGGGATAATTTGATCCGTATCCACATTGCTGTAACGAAAAGGAACGCCGATTCCTGTGAAATTTGAAATTTTTTCCAATCCCTAACCCTCCAAATCGCTAGGTGAGCTGAGCGTTCCCCGAATGGCTGTTGCGGCAGCAACAACCGGGCTCACCAAGTGAGTTCTGGCATTTTTTCCTTGGCGCCCAACGAAGTTTCGGTTGGAGGTGCTGGCAGCTCTTTTGAATTCGCCAACTTTGTCGGGATTCATACCCAAGCAGGCAGAGCAACCAGCAAATCTCCACTCCGCTCCAAAGTCCTTAAATATCTTGTCTAGACCCTCAGACTCTGCTTCGATACGAACTTTTTGAGATCCGGGAACCACCATCATTGTGAGGCCCTCTGCAAGCTTTTTACCCTTCAGTAATTCAGCGGCAGCTCTTAAGTCTTCGATTCTGGAATTCGTGCAAGAGCCCAAGAAAACGGTGTCGACTCTAATATCCTTCATCTTCGTTCCAGGCTCAAGATCCATATACTTCAGTGCTTGTTCAGCACTCTCCCGATCCGATGGGTCTTGATAAGTGCTGGGGTTAGGAACTTCACCGAGCAATGAAACTCCCTGTCCTGGGTTTGTACCCCAGGTTACGAATGGGTCCAGCTCATCGGCATTTATAAATACCTCTTCATCGAAGGTCGCCCCCTCGTCAGTTTTCAGAGTCTTCCAATATTCAATTGCTTCATCCCAGTCTTTGCCCTCAGGAGCGTGGGGACGACCCCTCAGGTACTCAAAAGTTATTTCATCAGGAGCAACCATCCCGGCTCTTGCACCGGCCTCGATAGACATATTGCAGATAGTCATGCGGCCCTCCATCGATAGTGCTCGAATTGCACTGCCGCGGTACTCCAACACGTACCCCTGCCCTCCACCTGTTCCGATTTTGGCAATGATCGCCAAAATGATGTCTTTGGCACTAACTCCTGGACGGAGGGTTCCCTCAACATTAATAGCCATTGTCTTGAATGGGGTGAGCGGAAGAGTCTGGGTCGCAAGTACGTGTTCGACCTCGCTTGTGCCGATTCCCATGGCAAGTGCGCCAAAGGCTCCGTGGGTCGAGGTGTGACTGTCGCCACAGACAACTGTGATTCCAGGCATCGTGAGCCCCAGCTGGGGTCCCACCACATGGACGATCCCCTGATTTTTATCACCAAGCGAGTGGATTCTGACGCCGTATTCTTTGGTGTTTTCTCTTAAGGCCTGCACCTGCTTTGCGCTGGTGGGCTCGGCAATGGGCAGGTGAATGTCTTTAGTAGGAGTGTTGTGATCCTCAGTGGCAATCGTGAGGTCTCTGCGCCTTATATCGCGCCCAGCAAGACGAAGACCGTCGAAAGCCTGCGGAGAGGTAACTTCGTGAACCAGGTGGAGATCAATGTAGATGAGATCAGGCGCACCATCTTCACCTTTGACGACTAAATGATCGCGCCAAAGTTTTTCTGCAAGCGTTAGCGGTTGTTCTGCCAATTTCACCTCACTGGTCTTAGCCTCCCTATTTTAGCGGAGTGCTATCCTCCCCACATGGCTTCTGCCCCAACTATTAATCCACGCAGTGACTTCCCATTTGAACAGCTCCAGCGAAGAACCGTCAAGGTATTGGCATTGGGTCAAGTCATGGGCGGTTTCGGACTTGGGGCGACACTGTCTGTTGGCGCCCTGCTAGCGGCCGAGATAATTGGCCCTCAGCTGAGCGGACTGGCTGCAACACTGTCCACTTTGGGAGCGGCAGTGTGGGCAATGCCGCTGGCAAATTTGGCAGGCCGATATGGGCGCAGAATTGCATTGGCAACAGGTGCAGGCTTGGCGGTCAGTGGTGCGTTTCTAATCGTTTTTAGTGCCGCTATTGAAAATCCTTTCACTTTGATGCTGTCTTTATTTTTATTAGGTTCAGCCTCGGCGGTTCAGTTGCAGGCAAGGTTTGCAGCAACCGATCTCCCCTCCAGAAAGGCAACCGGTCGTGATTTATCCCTGGTTGTCTGGGCAACCACCGTGGGGGCCGTCATTGGTCCAAACATGTTCGGCCCCGGTGAGTGGTTTGGGGGATTATTAGGCATGCCAGAACTTACTGGTCCTTTTGCATTCACGGTTATGGCTCAATTGATTTCCACCTCGATTTTCTGGTTCGGCCTCAAACCTGACCCATTGCTAATTGCAAGACAAGAGGCCGGGATCGAACCAAGCAGAAGATCCGTGAGCTTCAAAAGTGCCATTGAGGTAATCAAGAAATACCCGCTGGCTGGCTATGCGGTTATGACTATTGCCCTGAGTCACATGGTCATGGTCTCGGTTATGAGTATGACCCCGGTGCATCTTCACTCTTCCGGAAGCGACCTGACGGCGGTCGGTTTCACGATTAGCATGCATATTGCTGGCATGTATGCCTTTGCACCGCTATTCGGAATGATGAGCGACCGAGTCGGCACTGTCAAAACCGTGCTGCTGGGGCAGGTCATTTTCTTGATTTCGCTAATAATTTCGGGGTTTGGCCAATATGACTACTGGCTTGTGTTCATCGGACTTTTCTTTTTAGGACTTGGCTGGTCGGCAGCGACGGTTGCAGCGTCGGCCCTGATTAGTGAGGTTGTGCCAACAGGCGAGAGAACCAAGGTGCAGGGCTTTAGCGACACCCTAATGAACCTCTCCGGTGCTTTCGGTGGTGCGGTTGCTGGAATCATTTTGGTGAATTTCTCTTTCGGTGGACTAAACGCAGCAGCATTGATTCCTGTAGTACTAATCGTTATTGGCAGTAGTTTTTCTACTCGCTGGCAAAAATAAAAAACTCGCTCCCAAGCTTTTGGCGTTGAAAGCGAGTTTGGTGACCCCAGCGGGATTTGAACCCGCGCTACCGCCGTGAGAGGGCGGCGTCCTAGGCCGCTAAACGATGGGGCCGTGAACTAGGAAAGTATTCCATAGATTGCACCCAAGTGCAAAGGCTATATCGCTATCTTCAAAGCCTTCGAGACTACCTCAGCCTCGAATCCCCCGAACCCCAGTGGCTCTCCATCTGCAAATATTGGCACTGGGGCCGAGACCCTAATTTTGCTAAGAGTTGACAATTCAACGGCTGGGTGGGAAAGATGCGTACCCCGATAAACACGAGGGAAAACTTTCAATAACTCTGGTTTGGAAATTTTCGAAACAGTGAAAAGCTCAAGTTCACCGTCATCGATCGCTGAGTCAGGAGAGATTTTCATACCCCCGCCAAAAACGCCCGAGTTTGAAACAGAGCAGAGCATGCCTTCAAACTCTTTAGTCTCCCCGTCTATGGTGAGTTGGTAGGTGATTGCTGAAAAATCTGGAAGCTCTCTTAGTAGTCCTACGGGGTATTTCAAAAAACCGCCAAAGCGATAATTGTTGGTTCTTTGATTAACTTTCGAATCCAAGCCTGCCGAAATCGTACCTGTGGAGAAAAACGTCCCTTCGGCAACAGTCACACGCATGACATCGATATTTCTGAACTGGCCCTCAGTTAGGCCGGAACTAAGTATCTGTTCGGGTTTTTTTCCAACTAAGCCGAGTTTTCTTGCACTGTCATTTCCGCTCCCCGCAGGCAATAAAACAACCGGTATCTTTTTTTGGATTGCGTAGTCGGTTAACGAATGCAAAGTGCCATCTCCGCCCACGGCCACAATTTTGTTGGGCGCTAACTCGTTGATTTCGGCCATGCACTGAGCAGAATCAGTGGCGGAGACAAGTGTGTGCTCGATTTTGTGCGCGGCAAAAAAATCTTTCGCTGCGAAATATGCTCGAGCGACTTTGCCACCGGCATTTGGATTCACTACCAATGCGAGCATTCATTCTCCAATCAATGTCACTAAATTTAGACTGAATAGGGAGAGACAATTATGAAAATCACGAAATTCGCCCATGCATGTCTGAAGCTTGAAAATAAGTCCAGGGTTATTTGGATAGACCCGGGAAACTTCAGTTCGGATTTTATTGCCGAGACATCAGAGGCAGTAGTCATAACTCACCTTCACGATGATCACTGCCACAGGCCTAACATTGAGGCACTTTTGAAATTACACCCAAGCACCAAAATCTTTTCGACTCAGGAGGTGGCGGACAAACTTGATGGCATAAAGGTAGAGGTTGTCCAGCATGGAGACTCATATGAATTGGAGGGCTTCACCCTAGAGTTTTTTGGTGATCAGCATCAAGAAATTCATCGCAGCATACCCTTGGTTCAGAACACCGCAGTGATGGTGAATCGCAAGCTTTATTATCCGGGAGACAGTTACACCGTTCCCGAATACAAGCCGGAGATAATAGCCGTTCCGGCAAGCGCTCCTTGGCTAAAAATAGCCGATGTGATGGATTTCCTAGAGGCGGTGAGACCGGCTAAAGCCTTTCCAACCCATAATGCTTTGCTCAGTGAGATTGGGCACCAACTGCAGAATTCGAGAATTCAACAGGTGGTCGAGGAAACTGGTGGAGAGTTTAGGTACCTACAGCCTGGAGAGTATTGGGACTTAGAGAGCGACAATTAGTGCGCTTGCAGACATTGCCAAAGTAATCGGACCCCAAAGTTTTCGCTCTGAAGCCGACCTCGAAATATTATTCAGAATCGTTCCAATCGCAAGTAGACCGAAAAATGCCCAGTTCGCAATAACCCGTCCCTCAATTTCTAAGAGGCTCTGGAAAATACCGATCTCGGCAAGGTAGTGACCCGCCAGAGCCAATGCGACGAAAGAGCTAAAAACGCTAGTTATGCGAAGGTTTTTTGGGAGTTGACCTTTGTTGGAACCGCCGTATGCGAATTCTCCCCATTTGGCGCCTAGTGCCAATGCAATTTGAAATAGGGAGAGAGAAATGAATGCAATTACAAGCACCCAGAGTGCGACGGTCTCAAGCATATTTTCCTTGCTGGGGTACCTGGACTCGAACCAAGAACAAATGAACCAGAATCATCCGTGTTGCCAATTACACCATACCCCAAGGGCTGAACCTCAAGGGTTCAGCGTCTCATCCTAGCGTGAAGCCAGTACTGAAGGAAACTCTCTTAGGCGCTGAAGTGAAATTTCCCTTCCAAGAATTTCTAAGGATTCGAATAGTGGAGGAGATACGCGTCTGCCACTAACCGCTGATCTCAGTGGGCCGAAAGCAATCCTTGGCTTGAGTTCCATTCTCTCTATCAGCTCCGATTGCAGTGTCTGCTGAATATGCTCAGTAGTCCAAGTTTCAAGTTTTTCCAAAACAGCGACTGAGGAATCGATGATTGCCTGGGTGTTCTCGGGAAGCTTCGCCAAAGAATCATCGTCATATTCGACACTGTCGACAAAGAGAAATCGAAGCATTTCAACTGACTCACTCAAGACCGTAATTCTTTCCTGGATAAGTGGGGCGCTGGCTCTAAGGGTCGACATCTGGTTCTCGGTTGGCTCCGCATCGATCAGCCCCTCGGCCTGCAGGTATGGCAAGAGCCGCTGTTCAAAATCAGCAGGATCTAAAAGTCGTATGTGAGCCGCGTTGATTGCCTCGGCTTTAGCCTGGTCAAACCTTGCCGGGTTAGGGTTCACATTTTCAACTTCGAAGTTTTCGCATAACTCCTTGAGACTGAAAATATCCCTGTCCGGACCAATAGACCATCCCAGCAAAGCAAGGTAGTTCAACAAGCCCTCGTGAATAAAGCCACGTTTTTTGTGAACGAACAAATCGCTCTCTGGGTCACGCTTGGAAAGTTTCTTGTTTCCCTCCCCCATTACAAACGGAAGATGCCCAAACTTCGGAATGAACTTTGTTATCCCAGCCTCAAACATGGCGTTGTACAGAACTATCTGTCTTGGCGTAGAACTGAGTAGGTCCTCCCCGCGTAGGACGTGAGTAATACCCATCAGCGCGTCATCCACTGGATTTACAAGAGTGTAAAGCGGTTCGCCATTTGGCCTGACCACCACAAAATCTGGGAAGGAGCCCGCGGGGAAACTAACTTCGCCACGAACCAAGTCGATAAATTTAATTTCCTCGTCTGGAACCCTAACTCGAAGAGCTGGCTGTCGCCCCTGGTCTCGATAGGCCTTTTTTTGTTCCTCAGTCAGCTCTCGCTCACTGTTGTCATAACCCAATTGCTTTGGTCGTCCATTAGCGATATTGCGCTGCTCAATCTCTTCACCAGTTAGATAGCTCTCGTAGACTTGGCCGGATTCCACCAATTTTTCAATTACTTGCTTGTATATGTCCTTGCGCTCACTCTGCCGGTAGGGACCGAAATCGCCTCCAACTGAGTATCCTTCGTCCCATTTAATGCCGAGCCAGTGAAGACCGTCCATGATTTGCTGCAGGGAATCATCGCTGTCTCTGGAGGCATCGGTATCCTCCACTCGGAATATGAACTTTCCGCCGTGCCTTCTTGCGTAAGCCCAATTAAACAAAGCGGTTCTAATTAGTCCAACGTGTGGGATTCCGGTAGGAGACGGGCAAAACCGAACCCTGATGTCGCTTCCGATTGCCTGAGTGATTGGAGCCAAGATTTTTGTCATAACTGGCCCAGTCTACGCAACAGGATTAATCAGGGTTCCGACTCCCTCAATCTCGCATTCAATTAGATCACCAGAGTCGATCTTTGAAATTCCCGCGGGAGACCCCGTGACAATCACATCGCCAGGCAAAAGGGTGACGTTCTCACTGACATAGCTAACGAGTTCCAGCGGCTTAAAGTTCATGTCCGAAAGCAGGGCTTTTTGCCTTACCTCCCCGTTCACTCGGGACTCGATCACTTGATCCTCTGCTTCAAATTCGGTTTCAATCCAGGGCCCAATTGGGCAAAAGGTGTCAAACCCTTTGGAACGTGCCCATTGCAGGTCGCTGAATTGCAAATCTCTTGCTGTTACATCGTTACCAACGGTGTAACCCCAGATGTGTTCGGCGGCCTCCGCTACTGAAACATTTTTGGTTAGCTTGCCAATAACAATCGCCAATTCGATTTCCAGTTCCACCTGATCACTTTGGTGGGGTAGCTGTATCTGATCACCAGGTCCAATAACCGCGGTGTTTGGCTTGAAAAACATCAGTGGCTCATCTGGAACATCCTGCCCAATTTCCATTGCGTGAGCTCTGTAGTTCATCCCGATGCAAACAATCTTTGAGGGAAGAGTGGGTGAAAGCAGTTTCACTTCCTTTATTGCTACACGCTCCCCCTTGGTTTCATAACCATCGACCAGAGGATGACCCTGAAGAACTGAGAGTTCTGGTCCATCCACCACTCCATATTTGGGCGTGCCGTTATCGCTGAATCTTGCAATACGCATTTACTTGTCACCTAACTTGTGCATCCAGCCGTGTCGATCTTCAACCCTGCCATATTGAATTCCAGTGAGTTCTTCTCTGAGGGCAACGGTCATCGCTCCGGGTTCTGAATCAGCGTGACCGATTGTCTCCTCAGAAGAAATCAATTGTCCGATTGGCGTGATCACTGCTGCGGTTCCGCAAGCAAAAGCCTCCACAATTTCCCCAGAGTTCATCCCATCCCTAACCTCGGAAAGGCTTATTTTTCTCTGTTCTACCAGAATTCCTTTGTCTTCAATCAGGGTCACAATGCTATCTCTGGTGATGCCTCTGAGAATCGTTCCATCAAGGGAAGGGGTTAGAACGCTTCCATCCTTTTTGACAAAAAAGATGTTCATTCCACCAAGCTCTTCGATGTATTGACCAGTTTCTGCGTCTAAAAACAATACCTGGGAGCAACCATTCTCCTGACCCTCCTGTTGCGCGAGCAAACTGGCAGCGTAATTCCCACCGGTCTTCGCCTCACCAGTTCCGAATCTTCCAGCCCTTGCACTGCCCAGAGCAATCCAGATTTTTACGGGTTTGAGTCCCCCGGTGAAATAGGGGCCAACGGGAGAGGCGATGACGCGGTACTCGGCCCTGTTCGCCGCTCTTACTCCAAGGTAGTTTTCAGCGGCGATGATAAAGGGTCGGAAATACAGCGTCTTTTCATTCTCTGGCTGTGGGACCCATGCCCCGTCGATGGCGATTAATTGATGAAGTGACTGAACAAATAGATCCTCGGGGAGCTCTGGAAGGGCCATCCTCTTTGCGCTCTTCTGCAATCTCTTCGCGTTTTCAGTTGGCCTAAAGGTCCAGATAGAGCCATCATCATGACGATAGCCCTTGATTCCCTCGAAAACCTCTTGACCATAGTGCAGGACTGCAGCGGAAGGGTCTAGTTGGATAGGGCCATATGGAATAACTTCAGCCTGGTGCCACCCGCGCCCCTTTTCCCAATAAATGGCCACCTGATGGTCAGTGAAGTGGGTACCAAAAGTTGGGTTGGCAAGGATTGCCTCCCTTGCCTCATCCGGCAATGGGTATTGATTTAGAGACTGGTGAAACTCAACGCTCATGATTTCCTCATTAAATTCTGGACAGAATACTTTCTGCGATTTTTTCGGTGGACTTTTCCTGTCGTCCCTGTGCAATGTAATCGCTCACGGCAAGGTTGATTTGCTCAGCGGCAATGTTGTAGCCAAGCTGTTCGGCCAAGAGACCTGCGGAGAGGATAGCCGCAGTTGGATCTGCCAGATTTTTGCCAGCGATATCCGGAGCCGAACCATGAACGGGTTCGAACATGGAAGGAAAATTCCCAGTGGGATTAAGATTAGCCGATGCCGCTAGTCCAATGCCACCACCAATTGCAGCGGCCAAATCAGTAATGATGTCGCCAAATAGATTGTCGGTGACGATAACGTCAAATTTCGCTGGGTCTGCGACCATGTGGATGGTTGCTGCATCTATGTGCATATAGTCTGTCTTGACCTCTGGGAACTCCGAAGACACCTCATCGACGATTCGCTGCCACAAATTTCCCGCAAATGTCAAGACGTTTGTTTTGTGGACCAAAGTTAGCTTTTTATTTCTCGAGTTAGCTTTCGAGAAGGCAAAACGCACGACTCTTTCAACGCCAAATGCTGTGTTCACACTGACTTCATTGGCTACCTCTTGGGTGGTTCCCACTCTAATCGCGCCTCCGTTACCAACATATGGTCCCTCGGTTCCTTCTCTCACCACCACAAAATCAAATTTGGGATTTCCTGTCAGTACACCCTCAACGCCGGCAAATGACTTTGACGGACGAACGTTGATGTGGTGATCGAATGCAAACCTAAGATTCAGCAGCAGCCCTCTTTCCAGCACACCACTTGGAACTCTGGGGTCGCCGACCGCGCCCAGTAAAATCGCATCGTGCTTGGCAAGCGCGGACTTGTCACTCTCAGTGAGTGTTTCGCCGGTTTTTAGATATCTATCTGCACCGAGATTAAATTCCGTGTGAGAGATTTCAACCCCTTTTGGAGAAAGTGCTTTCCGAAGCGCCTCCAGCGCCACTGGGGTGACTTCTTGGCCGATTCCATCTCCCGGAATAACCGCCAAATTTAGCTTATTCACCTGTCACCTCTCAGTTGATTACTCAACTTTAGTGCAGATATCTCAGTGACGCTAAACCTCTAGCTGACCAAACAGAACTACATCTATGGCCACCCGGTCGCCATCTTCAGTCCGGAC
>Ga0209136_1001745_pt1 | contig 14035 bp, 10 predicted proteins | sample SaaInl0LU_22_DNA_FD_184640 | JGI IMG/M metagenome (GOLD analysis project Ga0209136, IMG submission 184640) | Marine microbial communities from expanding oxygen minimum zones in the Saanich Inlet - ESP_90LU_22_DNA (SPAdes) (version 2) | ecosystem: Environmental > Aquatic > Marine > Intertidal... | reverse complement strand
ATTCAGGCCCATCCGTCTAGGGAGCATGCTTCCATGCGCTTTGCGGAAGGTTATCCCGGTTACTCCGACCCGAACCACAAGCCCGAAGCCATTGTTGCTGTTAGTGAGTTTGAGGCGCTCTGTGGTTTTCGATCGGTTGCAGTGATTCAGCAAGATCTGGAGGCTCTCAGCGAGGCCGATGCCGCATTCTCACCCTGGCTAACGGCTCTGGCGAGCGAGGGACTCCGCGGTGCTACCAGTTGGGCGCTAGAGGCCTCTGGCGAGCACGTAGAGCGGCTCCTTGCTGCAGCTAATTCACTGAGAACTCACGGCGAACTTCTCAAGAAGATTTCCCAGGAGCATCCAGGGGATGTGGGGCTAATGGTGGCCCTACTGATGAACCATGTCTTACTCAGACCAGGCCAGGCGCTTTACCTTCCTGCGGGCAACATTCATGCCTACCTCTCAGGTCTGGGAGTGGAGGTGATGGCAGCTTCAGACAACGTGCTTCGCGGTGGCATGACCGAAAAGCCGATTGACAGGCCAGAGCTAATGCAGGTACTGGACTTTAGTGAGCTTTCGAAGCCACTGGTTGAAACCCGTGAGCTAACTAGCGGCCTTACCGAGTATCAATTAGCAGCCGAAGACTTTAGCCTCTATCGCCTTGAGCCGAGCGGGGCAAGCATGCTCATCGACGTTGCCCTAAAGGGTCGAGCAATTGCGGTCTGTGTCGCAGGTGAGATTGTCATCTCAACCTCAAAAGAAGAGTCTCTGAGCCTGAGGCAGGGGGAAGCTGCGTACTTTGCAGACGCCGCCTATTTCTCGGTTCTCGGTAGTGGCACCGGCTACCTAGCTATGGGTTAGCGGTAGTTCACAAACTGCAGGTCAACATCGAGGTCTTTACCTCTTAGAAGAGCAATTAGCTGCTGCAGGTCATCGCGACTTTTTGAGCTAACCCTGAGCTCATCACCTTGAATTTGGCTCTTTACACTCTTAGGACCCTCGTCGCGAATGATCTTTGAGATCTTCTTGGCATTTTCTTGATCGATGCCGTTTTTCATGTTCGAGGTGATGCGGAACTCCTTGCCCGAGGGTTGGGGCTCTGAGGAATCCAGCGACTTTAGAGAGATGCCGCGCTTGATTAGCTTGGTCTGGAAAACATCGAGCGCAGCCTTTGCGCGCTCCTCCGAGTTTGCCTTGATGAGGATGCTCTCTCCGCTCCAGGAGATCTCAGCATCTGTGCCCTTGAAGTCGTAGCGCTGCTGAATTTCCTTGGCTGCCTGGTTGAGCGCATTGTCAGTCTCCTGGCGGTCAACCTTGCTGACGATGTCGAATGATGAGTCTGCCATTTCTCTCCTAGGTCTTTGATTGGCGGGCGGTTGAGGAGCGCACCGTTAGGTCGATGGGCCAGGTGGTGAGCTGCTCGATGTTTGCAAGTTGCTTGTCATCACCAGACTCGAGGATGTCGACGATCCAGTTGGCACCAAATTCACCCTGCTCAGCGGTCTTTTGGTCAATAGTCGAAAGTCCATAGAACGTTCCTAGGGGGTGGCCATCGAGCCCGATTACAGAGATGTCTTGGGGGACTCTTAGACCCAGGTCTCTGGCTGCCTGGATTGCGCCATAGCCCATCTCGTCGCTTGCGCAGAAGATTGCGGTTGGGGCGCTTCGCGGATCACCAAGCATCTGCTTGGCGGCGTGGTAGCCGCCGGCGACGGTGAAGTCTGCCTCTGCCATCCACTGCGGGACAAAGTCAAGGTTGGCATCGAGAAGTGCCTCGTGATAACCGGTTTTCCGGAGGTAAGGCTGGTGAAAGTCCATCTCGCTTGCAGGGTTTCCCGAGATCATTCCAATCTTGGTGTGGCCGAGCGAGATTAGGTGCTGAGTGGCAAGCCTGCCGGCCCCCTCATCGTCGATGCTTATCGATCTAGCTCCCGGTATTGGCCCACCAATTCCTACGATCGGCTTCTTGAGATCCGCTAGCCGCTTCAGCTCCTCATCGGAGACCTTTAGCGCAACGGTCAATACGCCGTCCACTCGCTTTCTAAGGACAAGGTCCTCAAAGACGCGCTTTCTGTGCCCAGAACCACCCGAGAGGTTATAGAGGGTTACGTCGTAGCCGCGATTTACAAGGGCGTTAGCCGCACCTTCCAAAACCGTTGAAAAGAACCAGGTGGCAGCAAACGGCATCACGACCCCAATGTTCTTGGAGCGGCCGGTGGCAAGTGTGTAGGCGGAAGAAGATGCTACATAGCCAAGTTCCTGAGCAGCCTTGAGCACTCGCTCGCGCGCTCGCGCGGAGACGTGAGACTTGCCATTTAGTGCGCGAGAGACCGTTGCTGTTGAGACTCCGGCGCGCTGAGCTACCTCAACTATGCCGACCATGTAAAAGACTGTAAACGGTTCTGGGTTTTACCGCCACTTTACAATTCCAAAATCGGGTAGTCTTTCTGATTGCGCCTAGCGCACGGCAAGTTACCCAAGCGGCCAAAGGGATCTGACTGTAAATCAGCTGGTGTATGCCTACGGGGGTTCGAATCCCTCACTTGCCACTCAAGACTCCGCTCTGTAGAACTGGAGAAACATGAACGGGCTGCTCAAGTACCTAACGGGAAAAGCCACCGCACCACTGAACATGTTGGTTGCACTGGGATTTGCCGTATTCGCATTTGTTGGACTTCCTCTCGAGGCCACCGAAACAACACCAACCAACGGACTTCCCGATAGTGCCGAGAGCGTTCAGGTTGCCAAGATTCAGGAGAACTTCGATGTGGTCGAAGGCTCCGCAGCCTTCATCGTCTATTTCTCTGACACCGAGTTCACGCAAACTCAACTTGAGTGGATTCAGGGAGCCTTTGATCCCCAAAAGATGATGCCCTCAGGCGGCGCGAACGAGAAGTTCTTAGAGTTTTCAAACGCGGAGGTCATGGGGGAGAAGTTTGTTCCACCAGCTGCCATCTCTGAAGATGGCACCACCGCTCTAATTACGGTCCCGCTAGATGCAACCGATGACTTTGAGCTGACAACGGAGCGCGTTGAGACAATGCGTGAGCTAGCGCCCGAGGCGATGCCTGCTGGCATCGATGTCTACGTCACAGGTCCGGAGGCTTTTATTAAGGACGTCGGTTCAATCTTTGAGGGCGCCGACTTCCTGCTTCTAGCTTTTACAGCTGGCGTTGTTGCGGTGCTTCTCTTGGTCACCTACCGCTCGCCGGTGCTTTGGCTGATACCTCTGGCCGTCGTCGGCACCGCCGACGGTATGGCTGGAATTTTGGCTCGCAGGGTCGCGGACTTTTTGGGTTTTGTCCCAGATGGTTCGGTGACCGGAATCCTCTCGGTTTTGGTTTTTGGTGCTGCTACTAACTACGCGCTGCTGTTGATTGCTCGCTATCGCGAGGAGCTTTTGAACTTTGAAGATCGTCGCGAAGCCATGAGAGTTGCTATTCGCGGAGCGGGACCTGCAATCCTTGCCTCCGGGTCAACGGTTGCCGTTGCCCTGGCACTACTTCTACTTGCTGAGATTGAGGGTAGGCAGGTGCTGGGTCTGGTTTCGGCTGTGGGAATCGTGGTTGCCATGGTCGCTGGCCTGCTCGTTCTCCCCTCTGCGTTGGTGGTATTTGGTCGCTGGATCTTCTGGCCCTTCGTGCCAAGAGTTGGTGGAAAAAACCCCTACGAGAAGTCCATCTGGTCAAAGCTCGGCAACGCGGTTTCTAAGAAGCCGCTGGCCGTTGCCGCAATTGGTGTGGCGATTTTAGGTGGCCTGGCCTCCGGCGGCTTGGGCATCAAGAACGGCCTTAGCGCAACCGAGATTTTTATTGAGAAGCCCGAGGCAGTTCTCGGTCAGGAGGTCCTAGCGGACGCCTTCCCGGCGGGAAGCGCCACCCCGACCTTTGTCGTGGTTGAGACCGAGTATGTCGACGAGGCAAGAGAGCTGGTGGACATTCCGGGCGTCGCGGAGATTTCAGATGGCCAAAGTGACGCCAACTACTCCGAACTTAGGCTCGTGCTCGATGCCGATCCCGAATCCAACGAGGCTCTAGAGGTAATCAGGGACCTCAGGGTGATTCTCGATGAGCTCCCCGACGGAGCCATTGCGCTCGTGGGTGGGCAGGATGCATCGACGCTGGATGTGACGGATGCAACAGCAAGAGACCAGGCACTTCTTGTGCCACTGATTCTGGTTTCTGTGTTCTTGATTCTGATCCTGCTGCTTCGGTCGCTAGCTGCTCCGATCTTCCTGATGATTGCGGTTGTCGGTTCGTTCTTCTCGGCGCTCGGTGCAAGCTGGCTGATTTTCCAGTATGTCTATGGCTTCCCGGCTCTTGACCTCACGGTTTTGATTCTGGCCTTTTTGTTCTTGGTCGCTCTCGGCGTCGACTACAGCATCTTCTTGGTGACAAGAGCTCAGGAGGAGGCTCGACTGCTCGGGACAAGGGCGGGGATGAGAAAGGCGCTTGGTGCTACAGGTGGCGTCATTACCTCCGCCGGAGTGCTGCTAGCCGCCGTCTTTACGGTCCTCGGCGTACTGCCGCTTATTGCGCTGGCTCAGGTGGGAACGATTGTTGGCATAGGTGTCTTGCTGGACACCCTCCTGGTTAGGACGATCATCGTTCCAGCGATTGCTTTTGTCACTGGCAAGAAGTTCTGGTGGCCTAGAAAAGAGTTTGCCGACTAAACAAGCCAAGCGGTCTCGTTAGGAAGCAGGGTCTCACTGCCGTCACCTGAGCGAATGATCGCATTGCCCTTAAGAGGCCAGGGTTCCTGGCCAAAGTTGTGAACTACGGTGATGTTTCCGTTTTTGTAGCTCAGGACATCTCCGGTTAGTACCCAGTCGAAGCTACCCTCACCCAAGGCAAGCTTTTTTCTGAGCCTTAGTGCTGACTTGTAGAGCTCTAAGGTGGAGCCTTCTTTGCCCACTTGGCTCTCACGAGCGAGCTCTGCATAACCCTGTGGCTGTGGCAGCCAACCAGAAACACTCGAGAACCCGTTGGCTTCACCACCTGCTACCCAAGGCAGCGGAACCCTGCAGCCATCGCGGCCAACCCGCTCACCTTTAGTTCTTGCAAAGGTCGGGTCCTGGCGGTGTTTGGGTTCCAAGGTGGTGTGCTCTGGTAGGCCAAGCTCCTCTCCCTGGTAGAGGTAACTGGCTCCCGGGAGTCCGAGCATGAATAGTGTTGCGGCACGGGCTTTTCTGAGACCAAGTTCGCTGTCAGGCTGGGGATTACTCGGACCAATACCGTCCGAGGCGGTCGCCCTGCCGTACTCGCCACCAAACCTGGAGGCATGCCGAATCACATCGTGGTTTGAAAGCACCCAGGTGCTCGGGGCTCCGACTGCGTCGAAGGCCTCGAAGCTCTCGTCTATTGCGGCCACCAAGGTGTCCTTTTGCCAACCGGCATCGAGGAAGCGGAAATTGAATGTTTGATGGAACTCATCTGGCCTAACCCACTTGGCCATCAAGCTCAGCGGCAGCACATAGGCCTCTCCACACATCGCGCGGTCACCGGGGTATTCGTCGAGAATGCTTCTCCAGTCCCGGAAGATTTCGTGGACCTCATCCTGGAACCACATCGGTGGAGCCTCACGTCCCTCAATGAACCCTGCACCGGCCTCAGTTACATAGGGGTGGTCTGGCAGACCCTCCTTCTTTGCCATGGCGTGGGGCTGGTCTACTCGGAAGCCATCGACTCCGCGATCTAGCCAGAAACGCAGAATCTCCTCGAACGCCTTCTTGACCTTTGGGTTGGACCAGTTCAGATCCGGTTGGGAGGAGTCGAAGAGGTGGCAATACCACTGGCCATCGGGGACTTGTGTCCAGGCGGGACCGCCAAACATTGATACCCAGTTATTTGGCGGTAGTTCCCCATTTTCACCCTTGCCGTCTTTGAAGTGGTAGAAGTCTCGCTCCGGGGAACCCTTGGGGGACGCAAGTGCCTTTTGAAACCACTCATGCTGGTCGGAGCTGTGGTTGGGGACAAGGTCAATCATGACCCTCAGGCCAAGCTCATGTGCCTTAGCGAGCATTTCGTCAAAGTCGTTCAGGTCACCAAACAGCGGATCCACGGCCACATAGTCACTGACGTCATAGCCCGCATCTTTTTGGGGGGAACGGTAGAAGGGGGAGAGCCAGACGGCGTCAACCCCCAGCTCCTTTAGTGCCGGAAGACCCTTTGTGATCCCGGCAAGATCGCCCATGCCGTCGCCATTGGAATCCAGAAAGCTGCGGGGATAAATCTGGTAGATAACGCCAGAGCGCCACCACTGAGAGCCCTTGGTTGGCTCGTGAACTGCCATTGCTAGAGCTTAATCCAGGCCACCTGGTCGTGCTCCAAGACTCCCTCGATGCTCAAATCATGCTGGGTGGTAACGAGAATTTCTCCCTCGGGCAGAGCCAGTGAGTCCGGTCCAAAATTCGCCACCACCAGGACGGAGTTGTTTTTATAGGCGAGTGTGGAGTCCGTGCAGAGGCTCTCGACCCACTCAAGATTTCCATCGCCTAGAGCGTTGCTCTTGCGAAGGCTAAGCAGGCGCTTGTAGAGCTCCAAGGTGCTGCCAGCAACGCCCTGCTGCCTGTCGCGGCTGTAGCCGCGGTAGTTTTCAGGCTGCGGCAGCCAGCTCTTACCGGTCTCGCTAAAGCCAAACGCGGGAGAGTCGGCCTCCCAGGGAATCGGAACCCTGCAGCCGTCGCGACCGACCCGCTCACCCTTTGTTCTAAAGAATGTTGGGTCCTGTCGGTACTCAGATTCCAAGGTGGTGTGCTCGGGAAGACCGAGCTCTTCTCCCTGGTAGAGGTAGCTGCTGCCTGGCAGGCCAAGCATGAAGGCACTGGCTGCGCGCCCAATTCTTTGACCCTTGGCTTCGTCCGGCTGCGGGTAGTCGGGGCCAACGCCATCGCCCTGCTTGGGGATCTCTTTATAGGAAAGCCTGGTGACGTGTCGAATGACGTCGTGGTTGGAGAGCACCCAGGTACTTGGAGCCCCTACCGCACCAAACTCGAACAAAGACTCGTCGACCACCTCTTTCAGGCGCTTTGCCTCCCATTCGGTGGCCAGGTATTCAAAGTTGAACGCCTGGTGGTATTCGTCCTTGCGCACCCACTTAGCCATCTTGCTCAGCGGCAATATCCAAGCCTCTGCTGCCATGGCGCGGTTGTCATACTCGTCAATAACTTTGCGGAAGCCTCGGATGATGTCGTGAACACCCTCCTGGCCCCAGTGGGGATGGGGCTTCACGTCCTTCGGATCGCTATCGCTGCCGGTCATGGAGCTTGAGAGCTCTTCGACGTCAGGTAGTCCAGGCTCCTTTATGAGAGCGTGCGCCACGTCGACTCGGAAACCATCCGCACCGCGGTCAAGCCAAAACCTCAGAACGCCGTGGAAGAACTTCTCAACCTCGGGATTGCCCCAGTTGAAATCGGGCTGTGAGGAGTCAAAGATGTGCAAATACCACTGGCCATCGTCAATCCTTGTCCACGCTGGTCCACCAAACACCGACTGCCAGTTGTTCGGTGGTAGCTCACCATCTTCTCCTTTGCCATCGGCGAAGTGGTAGTAGCTGCGCTCAGGAGAACCCTTGCCTGCCCTAAGCGCGGCCTTGAATAGGGGGTGCTCACTCGAGGAGTGATTTGGAACCAGATCCACAATCACCTTGAGTCCCAGGTCATGAGCCTTTGAAAGAACCGAATCAAAGTCTTCAAGCGTTCCAAAGAGCGGGTCAATGTCGGTGTAGTCACTGACGTCATAACCGGCGTCCCTTTGGGGAGAGCTCATAAAGGGAGAGAACCAAATGGCATCAACACCGAGCTCGCTCAGCGACTCCAGTCTCCCCTCAACACCCTTGAGGTCCCCCATGCCATCGCCGTTGCCGTCAGCAAAGCTTCGTGGGTAGATCTGGTAAATAACTGCGTTGCGCCACCATTTTCCAGGCGCGTTGGTCGATGCATCGGCAAGGGTCATGAGCGAAATTGTATGGGTTTCAGATTCCAATTACCTGACATTGAAAAATCGCTGTAAATGGCAAAAAAATGGGGGTTTGGCCAGTATTTGAGCATCTGTAAACGATTACAGAAAACGCCGTCGTTACTGGCTCTAAGTCGCTTTGTTACTGAGTTGTTATCGTTGTAAACGCTTACAAGTTTGCGTCTAACTTTCGCCAGGAGTGAACTAGAGGGGCTTGCCGTTGCAGGCATATCTATTTCCGTTTCAGGTACTGAAAGGTGCTCTATTGAAAACCACTAAGCGCAGCCTGTTTGCTGTCGGCGCGGTCGCCGCAGTTTCAGCGCTAGTTCTATCTGGTTGCGCAGCCGAAGAGGCTGAGCCAACCGCTACCGCTACCGCAACCCAGTCCGAGGCTCCTGCCGAGGACACCCCAGACATCGAGACTCTTACTGTTTGGGCAGACGACATGGTTGCTAAGTCCCTCGAGGGCGTTGCTGCACAGTTTGAGGCCGACACCGGCATCGCTGTCGAGCTCGTTATCAAGGACTTCGGTTCGATTCGCGACGAGGCGATCACAGCCATTCCAACCGGTGAGGGACCAGACATTCTTGCTGGTGCTCACGACTGGACAGGCCAGCTTGTAGCTGCAGGTGTTGTAGCTCCTGTTGAGCTCGGTGCCGCACTTGGTGACTTCCGCGAGAACGCAATCTCTGCCTTCTCTTACGACGGCGCTCTATACGGCCTCCCATTCGGTGTTGAGAACATCGCTCTGGTTTGCAACAGCTCGATGGTCCCATCGCAGCCTGCAACCTGGGATGAGGTAGTAGCAGCAGGTGTTGAGGTTGCAATGGGTGAAGACTCAGGTGACCCATATCACATGTACTACATCCAGACTTCGTTTGGTGCTCCAGTGTTCGTTCAGAACGCTGATGGCTCCTACACCTCTGAGCTGGGCATGGGCGGCGACGGCGGCTTTGCTTTCGCAGACTGGCTAGCTGCTAACGGAGATACCTTCTCCTTCAAGGACTACGGAACCGTTGAGGCCGAGATGAAGTCCGGCGAGCTTGCTTGCTGGATCACCGGTCCATGGGCCGCACCTTCAATTGCTGAGGGCCTAGGTGAGGATGGCTACGCCATTTACTCACTACCTTCAGTTGGTGGCGAGACCGCTTCCCAGTTCATGGGTGCTCGCGGCTTCTACGTCTCCAGCCAGACCGACGACCCACTGTATGTGAACAAGTTCCTTGGTGAGTACATCGGTAGCGAGGCAGCTCAGACCGAGATCTACGAGATCGGTGGACGTATCCCAGCACACAAGGGTGCGTTTGAGGCTGCATCAGCTGACAAGATCACCGCTGGCTTCGGTGCAGCAGGCGCTAACGCTGCTCCAATGCCATCGATTCCAGAGATGGGTAGCGTTTGGGCCTCATGGGGTTCAACTGAGGCTGCCATCATGACTGGCAAGATCAGCGCAGCTGAGGGTTGGCAGAAGATGATCGACGAGATCAACGCCGCCATCGCTGGCTAATCAGCAACATCATCTGAGGGAGGGGGCGTCCAACAAAGGACGCCCCCTTTTTCTCTGATTAGGTGAGGATCACTTTGAGCACAGAAACCCGGGGCCCGACTTGGCAGCTACCCAAGGGCACAAGGAAGTCAAACACCGCGCTAAACGACGGCGGCACACCGTCTCTCTTCGGCACCGTGGTGAAGATTGTTTTGCTTGGCCTGATGTCCGCAGCCATGGTTTTTGCGATCATGATTTTGATCGGAAACGAGGACTACCTCTTCGCGGGCATAGTTGCCGTGGCAACCCTCTTGGTGAACTGGGTCTACCTAAGGCGTGGAAGTCTTCCGGCTAAGTATTTGGCCCCCGGCCTGATTTTTATGGCCGTATTTCAGGTTTATGTTGTCGGCTACTCCGGCTACATCGCATTCACGAACTACGGTTCGATGCACAACAGCGACAAGGACGATGCAATCAATGCCCTGCTATTGAATGGGCAAACCAGGATTGCCGGAGAGCCTGTCTATCCACTCACCGTTGTCACCGACGATGCTGGTGAGCTGAACTTTCTTGTGACCATCACCGATGAGTCGGGGGCGACTCAGGTGAAGGTAGCGGCAGATGGTGAAGTGCTGCAGCAGGTCACCCCAACAGAATTTAACTCCTTCGGAGCTGCCAAGGCAGCCGAGGGCTATACCGAGATGCCCTTCAGGGAGATCGCGGCAATCCAGGAAGAGGTGGTGAGGGCAAAGCTGTATCTGAGCGATGACCCAGAGTCGTACTTCCTGATGACCCCGGATGCTTCACAGGCTGTTGTCTTTGGGCCAAGGCTCGATTACAACCAAGCCTCAGACACCATGACCCGCGTCGAAGATGGAAAAGTCTTCTTTGATTCGGGAGAGGGAAGCTACCGCTCAGCCGATGGCGAAGAGCTGGCTCCAGGTTGGCGGGTCGAGGTCGGCCTTTTGAACTTCGAGCGGGCCATCACCGACCCAGGAATTCGAGAGCCACTCGTTAGGGTCACCATCTGGACCTTTGCTTTTGCAATTCTCTCTGTGATCTCAACCTTCATACTTGGCCTGGGACTGGCCCTGCTTTTCAATGATGCAAAGCTTCGGGGTCAGCGTTGGTATCGGGTGGCAATGGTTCTGCCCTACGCCTTCCCAGGCTTCCTTTCCGCCTTTGTTTGGCGAGCTCTCTACAACAAGGACTACGGCTTTATAAACGTGGTGCTGTTTGGAGGCGCGGAGATACCCTGGCTAACCGATGAGTTCTTGGTGAAGATATCAATTCTTCTCGTGAACCTCTGGCTCGGGTTCCCCTACATGTTCTTGATTACAACCGGTGCCCTGCAGTCAATACCTAGCGACCTTATGGAGTCGGCCAGGATTGACGGGGCTTCTGCGTGGCAGCAGCTGAGGCTTATCAAGCTGCCGCTGCTGCTGGTTTCAGTTGCACCGCTCTTGATTACCTCGTTTGCCTTCAACTTCAATAATTTCAGCCTCATATATCTCTTATCCGGGGGAGGGCCGAAAGACTTTGATGCGACTATAAATGTGGGCCATAGCGACATCCTGATATCCATGGTCTACAAGATCGCCTTCTCCACGGGTGAGGGCCGTGACTTTGGTCTTGCCAGCGCCTTCTCGATTCTGATCTTCTTCATCGTGGGAACCATCTCCTACTTCTCCTTCCGTAGGACCAAGACCCTTGAGGATGTGAACTAATGGACGAGCTTTCGAAAGAGGAACTCAAGGCCTACAAAGAGGCAAAGTCGCTTCTCACCGACGAGCGCAGGCTCAGCTTTGGGGGTTGGCTGCGCAAGAAGGGTTGGAAGCACCTGGTTGGTTGGGTGATGGTGGTCTACTCGATATTCCCCATCGTTTATGTCATCTCCGGCTCCTTTGCAAATGCCGACCAGTTCACCTCGACTTTGTTCTCCTCGTTTACCACTCAGAACTACGTCGACCTTTTTGAGGACCCCTACAGGCCATTCGCCAACTGGTTTGTGAACACACTGTTCATCTCTGGCACCGCGGCCATTGGTTCGGTCTTCCTCTCGGCGCTCGCGGCCTATGCGTTCTCAAGGCTGCGCTTCACCGGTCGCAGAGCTGGGCTTTTGACTTTGATTTTGGTGCAGATGTTCCCTCAGCTACTTGCCCTGGTTGCCATCTACGCGCTGCTGGTGAACATCGGTAACGTCTTTCCGTTCCTAGGTATTGGTTCGCAGCTGGCTCTGATCATGGTTTATCTCGGCGGAGCACTGGGCGCGAATACCTACTTGATGTACGGGTTCTTCAACACCATTCCGAAGGAGCTCGATGAGGCTGCGAAGATCGATGGTGCTACCCACACCCAGATCTTCTACGGCATCATTCTCAGACTTGCTGCACCGATTCTTGCGGTCATTGGGCTACTTGCCTTTATCGGCACAAGCAGCGACTTTGTCTTGGCAAACATCATCCTGACCAAACCCGAGAGCAAGACCCTGGCGGTTGGTTTGTACATGTATGTCTCTGACCAGTTCGGGCAGCGTTGGACGATATTTGCCGCAGGTGCTGTGCTGGCTGCGATTCCGATCGTTGGCCTGTTTTTGTATTTGCAAAAGTACATCGTGTCGGGTCTGACCGGCGGCGCGGTCAAGGGTTAGTAGGTTTGTCGGTAATGACCAGCCTCGCACTTCAGCCACACCACGACGGATCTGCACTGTATGTAGCAAATCAAAAACCAAAACTTGGTGACAAGGTAAAGCTGCGGATTCGAATCCACTCATCCTTTGGTGCCATCAAGCAGGTCATGGTGCGCCAGAGCGACTCGGGTGAGGGCTTTCTAACCCCCAAGTTCAAGGTCTTTGCCAAGCGCCACGGCTGGAGCTGGTTCGAGGGTCAGGTAGTGATGTATAACCCGGAGATCCACTACCGCTTCTACATCGAGCTCAAAAGCGGCGAGAGCTTTTGGCTAAACGGTGTGGGCCTGCATGAGCTTGACCAACCCGATCGCGATGACTTCAAGATCAATACCTACAACTCAGTTCCGAAGTGGGCATCGGGTGCAGTTTTGTATCAGGTATTTCCAGATCGCTTTGCGAGAAGTGCAGAGGCTGACAAGATGACACCACCAAAGTGGGCCATCCCTAAGAAGTGGTCAGATCCTGTTATCGGCAAGGGACCGGGAACCGCTGAGCAGTTCTTTGGCGGTGACCTCAAAGGCATCGAGGAGCACCTTGATCACCTGAAGAAGCTGGGCGCCACCATTTTGTATATGACCCCGTTCTTCCCCGCAGGCTCTAACCACAGATATGACGCATCCAACTTTGACTCTGTCGATGAGCTCCTTGGTGGGAATAGGGCCTTGCAGTCGCTTGTCCAGAAAGCCCACTCAATGGGCCTCAAGGTCATGGGCGATCTGACCGCCAACCACTCGGGCGATAAGCACGAATGGTTTGTTCCTGCCTATAAAAACCCCAAAGCCTTGGAGAGCGAGTTCTACTACTTCTCCGATGCAAACAAGAAGTATGACTCTTGGTGGGGAGTGCCATCACTTCCCAAGTTCAACTGGAACTCTGAGGAGCTAAGAAAGCGCTTTATTCGCGGCAAGAGCTCGGTGGTTGCAAAGTGGCTGAAGGCGCCCTACGGGTTAGATGGCTGGCGCATTGACGTTGCCAACATGACTGGCTGGATTCGCGATGACAACTTCAACAGGGAAATCGCAAACACCATCAGGGCGACCATGGACGAGGTTTCCCCGGAGACTTTCTTGATTGGCGAATTCACCTCAGATGCTGCGAACCACGTTGAGGGTGACAACTACCAGTCGACAATGACCTACTCGAACTTCACCCGTCCCACCTGGCGCTGGCTCTGGAATCCCAAGGAGAAAAGAGACGAGGGCCAGGTTGGCGTTGGCCGCAAGGGAATTGGTGCTCACGAGCTGGTTCAGCTCCACCAAAGATTTGCAGGCATCTTCCCGTGGCACGTTCGCATGCACAACCTAAATGCTTTGGATACCCACGACACCGGCAGGTTCAAGACCTTCGCGATTCCAGGTGCTCAGCGGGTAGCAGCGGGCATGCAGTTCACCTTCCCGGGCATCCCCATGATCTTCTCGGGCGACGAGTTTGGGTTGGACGGTTGGAACGGCGAGAGCTCGAGAACTCCAATGCCATGGAACCTAGAGCGCCAGGCGGATCCGACCATGATCGAGACCTACGCAAGGCTCTCTCAGATTCGCAAGAAGCACCGCGCTTTGGTTGATGGTTCGATGAGGTTCCTCTACTCATCGAAGGAGGCCCTTGTCTACATTCGCGAGTCCAAGACCGAGTCTGTTTTGGTCTGCGTGAGCCGTGGTAAGGACCGCAGGGTGGAGTTTCCGAAGGATGCAATTGCCTCTCCAGAGCGAGCAGAGAACCTCTTTGGAAATGGCAACCTAAGGGTGGTTGGGTCCAAGGTTCGCTATGACGCAGTGGCCCTAGATCTGCAGATTTGGCGTTTGCCTAGCGCTGTTCGCTAGTGCTAATCTGTCTCGGTTGCAGAAGCGCCCCGATAGCTCAGTGGTAGAGCACTTCCATGGTAAGGAAGGGGTCGACAGTTCAATCCTGTCTCGGGGCTCGATC
>Ga0209136_1001738_pt1 | contig 14066 bp, 30 predicted proteins | sample SaaInl0LU_22_DNA_FD_184640 | JGI IMG/M metagenome (GOLD analysis project Ga0209136, IMG submission 184640) | Marine microbial communities from expanding oxygen minimum zones in the Saanich Inlet - ESP_90LU_22_DNA (SPAdes) (version 2) | ecosystem: Environmental > Aquatic > Marine > Intertidal... | reverse complement strand
AGTCACGAACCTACCTAATCTAGACACTGGAGTACGTAGGTGAACAACGACGACATCCCTAACTGGGCAATCGAGCTAATCCGCCAAGTCGAGCGACTAAACGAGAAGATTCCGACGCACGTTGATTGGGTGGAGAGAAACATCAAGGATCACGAAATGCGTATCCGCGCACTTGAGCGCAAGGTCTGGATAGTCGCAGGTGCAGCCGGTGTCATTGCTTCGGTAGTTACATTCTTCGCGCAGGTGCTTCGTGGCTAAGCGTGTCTCTGACTGGCGCTTGCCTTACCCAGACAAATACATCACCGGACACTACGGCACGATGAGCGACTTCCGTCGTAAGAACGGAATGCAACCACACTCCGGTACTGACTGGGCACGTCCTCGAGGAACACGCATTCCTGCGATCGCGAAGGGAACAATCAGACTCATTCAGTATTCACGCGTCCTCGGCTGGGTTGTAGTCCAGACCGCTATGGATAAAGACGGCCGCATCTGGTATCTCGGCTACTGCCACATGGACAAGCGTCCAGGCTATGAGGTCGGGCAGAAGCTAGTCAAAGGTCAGACGGTCGGAATAGTATCTTCGTCGGGACTCTCAAGTGGTCCGCATCTCCACGCAACCGCAAGCCGTAAACTGAAGGGAGTGTTCGGTGTCACGTCCGACAAAGTCGATCTCTACAAACTCATTCTCGAAAACACCAAAGGGACTCAGACAAAACAAACGGACGCGAAAGACGAAGCGGTGGTGGAGCCGAAGCTCTGTAAGTGCTGCGGACAGGAAGTGAAATGATAAAGGAATACCTAAAGCAATTCGGGCTTAGGTCGCTAGGACTTACCCTCGCAACATTCTTCGGCGGTACTGCCATCGGTGCAGTTGCCGGTGACTGGCTAATGGGTTCAATCATCGGTGTTGGTTCTGCCTTCGCGGTCGTACTGACAACCATCGGCGTTAGCCTGGCATGGCGAGGCACACTCGAACTCACTGACATTCAGAACGCTTACCGCGCTGCTGTAGCAAAGTCTGACTCGGAGGCCGTGCAGGATGCACTAGAGGTCAATCAAGACGGCGACTTTGACTGGGACGACCTTAGCGACACGCCGGACACCGACGAGGAACTAGCGAAAGACTAACGCTCGCTCGGGGATGTTCCTCCCCAGATACCGTGACGTTGGTTTGATTCAATCGCGTAAGTAAAGCAAGCCTTTTGAATAGGGCACTCTTGGCATAACCGCTTGGCTATCTTCGTCACTAGCTTGCGGTGATCAGGGTTAGGCAAGTCCTCGGGAAAGAATAGATTATCTCTGCCCTCACACGGCACGCGACCGGCTTCGTGAATCTTGCGAAGGAAGTTCACGTAGGCCGTGTCAAAATGTCGGCGGTCCATAATAGGTTTAGCCTATAGACGAAAGAGGGCAAAATGGACCTACACGCTCCGCAAACGTTCAATGAGGCAAAACTACTCGGGGTCTTTGTGAACGGCTCTCCAGAGTGGCATCACGCACGGCAGGAGGGCATCGGAGGCTCAGAGATAGGGACGGTTCTCGGACTCAATCCCTGGGAGTCTGCTTACGCGCTCTGGGCTAAGCGATCGGGACTCATCCCTCAAACCTTCACAAGTAATTTCGCCATGAGGCTAGGGCAGGTTCTTGAGGAACCAATCCTGCAACTCTGGCAGGAGCAGAATCCTGAGTACCAGGTATACATAACCGGCACGTATCAGAGTGCCGACGTTTCTTACCTTCACGCGAATCCCGATGCGCTCGCTCGACACGTCGAGACTGGCGAGTGGATTGTCTTAGAGGTCAAGACCTCACGCAACTACTGGGACCAGATACCTCCGCAGTACGAGGCGCAGGTGCAGCACTACCTAGATGTTCTCGACCTCAAGCGCGGGAAGATTGTCGCTCTGGTCGGGATGGACTGGGTCGAGGCTGACGTAGAGCGTGACGAGTTTCAGATTAGGGAACAGCGCAAGGCTGCCGAAATGTTCTGGGAGTCCTTGCAGTCCGGTGAGAAGCCAGACTGGGACGGTAGTGAATCAACCTACAACGCGGTGAGACAAGAGAACATGGAAATCACCGACGAGGCAGTCGAGATCGAGGGCGGTCACTTATTAGTCTTAGCGCAAGACGCTTACGACGAGGCGAAGGCAGAACTTATGAAAGCCAAAAGCGCAGTCCTAGCTCAGATGGGTTCTGCTAAGTCTGCTTACCTTGAGCACGAAGGCGAGCGCTACAAGATAGCTCAGCGTCAAGCCAGAGGCAGCGGTGCTCCGTTTCTCGTAATCTCAAAGAGGACAAAGTGAACAGCATTTTTCTAGGCGACACCGTGACCATGCTCAAAGAGGTAGGCGACGACATGACCTACATCACCGGCAAAGTCACGGGCATAGTTACTAACGATGAAACAGGCCGTATCAAATACGTTACGGTCAAGGGGATAGAGCAACCAATCTGGCTAAGCGATGGTTGGAAGTTCGTGGAAGAAACAGAATACGAGGAAGATGAAGATGCCTAGATTCAACCTGGCTAATTACCAAGACGTACAGTCAAGACTAAACGCACTACACAAGGAGAATCCCGATGCAAGAATCGTCACCGAAAACCTTACGACTGCCAGTGATCGCAGTGTTCTTACATGGGTCGTCAAGGCTTCGCTCTATCTCACGGCGGGCGACCAGGCGAACGGTCTGGCAAAGGCTACTGGTCACGCTTTCGAGATTGACGGCGGAACCGGAGCGAACCAAACCGCAGCGCTAGAGAACGCAGAGACTTCAGCCGTTGGGAGGTGCCTCAGACTCGCAGGGATCGGCGAAGGTCCCTCGCGTGAGGAAATGGCAAAAGCAAACAGAGGTGATAACTGGCTGACTAAAGCAGATAGTATTAGCGACATCACCGAACTGAGAAGGGTGTACGCAAATGCCAAAGCAGCCGGAGCAGACTCCGAAACACTCGCCACTATCCAAGCGCGAGCAGAGGCACTCGATTCTGGAAGCAAAGATTCGGGAGCTGGAGGAAGCAGCGATAGTAGCAAAGCTAACCGGAAACGCTGATGAGTACGACATCTTTCAGCACGCTCTAATTAGACACGTATTGGATCTTTATGCTGCCATCGGAACTGACTCAGGAAATAGCAAGCCTAACCGCTGAGAATCGCAAAGGCGCTGAGGCGCTATTCGTCGCTGAGGTTGCACTAGCGGAAGCAGAACACGAACTCGACCTAATCGAGCAGCGTGCCTTCATAAAGGCTCAGGGAACCGTAGCGGATAGAACTGCCCTAGCACGCCTAGAAGCCGCTGACGCTCGATTACAGCGCGATTTACGCAAGGCTGAGGCTAATCGTGTGAGGGTGAAAATCAAAAGCCTAGAGAGCGCACTCATGGCTCTAGCGACTCAAGCAAAGCTGATCGGGGTCGAGGCTAAACTTTAGCCGTGAGTAAAGCTAAGGTCTATCAAGCAGTCAAGGAACGCGATGCCTGGTGTTGGCACTGCGGAACAGAAACAGAACTCGTCTTACATCACCGGCGCAATCGAGGCATGGGCGGCTCAATCAAGCTCGACCGGCAGGACAACCTCATTCGTGTTTGCTCGCGGTATAACTTTGAGATGGAATCAAACCCTAAGACCGCAGCCGAGGCCAGAGAGCGCGGTCATAAGTTAGGAAGCTGGGACGGATTCGACACGCCAATACTTGACGTTGGACTAGGGAAGTGGTTTATACTCACGAATGACGGAAGGAAGGTCCCTAGCGGTCCTCCGATGTTTCTAATCTGAAGGGAACCAGATGAACCTAGAACTAGTAGCTCGCGATGCACGCGGGCGAGCACTCGAGAACTCAAAGCACAAAGTCCTTACCGATAAGGATCGAGTAGACATCACACAAGAACTCAAGCAGCTTTACTTTCATGCGGGTAGAGCAAGTGCTGGCGCGAGAGATTACCTTGCTGTCGAGGCGTATAAGCGTTACCAAAGGCTAGAACGCCAATGAAGATAGGGTCGTTGTTCTCTGGTTACGGCGGACTCGATCTAGCGGTAGCCAATGTTCTAGGCGCGGAAGTTGCGTGGCATTGTGAATGGGATGATGCACCATCGAAGATTCTTGAGAAGCACTTTCCAGGCGTGCCTAACTACCGCGACGTGTCGAAGGTGGACTTTACTCAGGTTGAGCCAGTAGACATTCTCACCGGTGGCTTTCCTTGCCAAGACTTATCGATGGCAGGCAAGCGAGCTGGACTCAAAGCAGGAACACGCTCGGGACTATGGAGTGAGTTCGCAAGAGCAATAGATGAAATCAAACCGAAGCTAGTTGTAATTGAAAACGTAAGGGGATTACTAAGTGCACCAGCATCTAATGGAATGGAATACGACACTGAAACTATGGCAACACTCGACGGCAGGCCAGCTGTTCGAGCTATGGGAGCCGTTCTTGGAGACTTGGCAGACCTCGGGTACGATGCGGAATGGCAAGGTGTACGAGCGTCAGACAACGGAGCGCCGCATAACCGATTCCGAATCTTTATCGTTGCCTTTTGTGCCAACTCCGAACACGATGGAGCACTTACCAGCACGTGAAGGTGAGGCTAGAGATCGGCAGCTACGACGTGGAGGCGACGGCTCAGTAAGAAAATCAAGTGGCAACTTACGCGAGGACATTTTGCAATTGCCAACGCCGACGGTGCAAGACGGAAAGAACAACGCAGGTCCCAGTCAATACAAGCGAAACACGAAGCCTCTAAATGTTGAGGCGGTGCTACTTGGCACTCCGCGCACTAGCGCAGCCCACACACCTACGCCTAAACAGGTTGCTGCTGGCGCACCTAAGCAAAGATTAGAAGATCAAGTTGCGAGCGCAAGAAAAGGAATTATTGACTGGGGCAAGTTCGAACCTGCCATAAGACGCTGGGAGGAAGTCCTGGGACGATCTGCACCTGCTCCAACTAAACCCGATGGCAAGGACGGTGCTCACCGACTTTCCTCAGCCTTCACTGAATGGATGATGGGTGTTCCCGAGGGCTGGATAACCGATGTCGGACTGACACGCAATGAGGAACTCAAGGCTTGCGGTAACGGCGTGGTCCCGCAGCAGGCTGAGCTGGCGCTACGAGTCTTGTTCGAAGGCTTGACAATCGAGAGCGGGGGGGGGCAAGTGAATTTACCAACGCCAACGGTTAGTGATACCTTTACCGGCAACCTAAAGAGCACGCAACAAAAGCCAGGCTCTATGCACTCAGTCACGCTCCCGCAGGCGGTAAACATGGTTGCGGTAGAATTAGAAGAGGACAGGCCGTGATACGCGACCTGCCCTCGAAACCGATAATCACACTATCGGCACTCTCCAGTTTAGGCGATTGCCGAGGAATTGGAGAGCAATGCCAGTCGTAAGAGGCCATCATGCCTTCGACAATCACTTCACACAAATCCCTAACGAATGGCTTAGGGACGATCGACTTAGTTTCAAGGCTCGAGGAATACTCGCGCTCATTATGAGTCACAGTCGCGGCTGGAGCTTGAGCATCGCTCGGCTAGCGGAACAAAACAAAGAGGGCAAGGATGCCATCCGGTCGGCCATTGGAGAGCTAGAGAAGTTTGGCTACCTCCAAAGAAGCCAGGTAAACCAGAACGGAAAGTTTGGGGAAGCAGTTTGGATTACGACTGACCCTGCGGATTTACCGTCGTCGGGTTTTCCGCCATCGGATAATCCGACCCCTAAGAATAACAATCTTAAAGAAGAACAAGTTAAGAAAAACATAGAAGCGTGCTTTGAGGAATTTTGGAATGCGTATCCTCGCAAGATAGACAAAGCTAAGGCGTTCAAAGCATTTAGGTCGGCACTGAAGCGAGCGAAGTTTGAGGACATCCTCGCCGGTGTCATTGCCTACCGCAACGATCCGCAACGCAACCCAGACTTCACTAAGTATCCAGCAACCTGGCTAAACAACGACTCATGGGAGAACGCCGCAACAACGCCCGAGGTCAGGGCAGGGATCGAGGCGCGAAGGGAAAAAGAACTCAAGGCATCCGATGACTACCTCAACCAGCTCAAGGAGCTAGAAAAGAACGCAGCACCTCCGCCCGAGAACATTCGAAAAGAGCTAGGCTTATGAGGTGGCAGAACAGGTTTGTGTCAGATGCGGAATCATCTGGGAGGTCAATTCGACTCGTAAGAGCAACGACACCTGCTTCAGCTGCCGAGCACGCAAACAACAGAAAATCGGGGACTGCCTTCCCTGGCACGGAGGATTCGCTGAGGACTTGGTTACACCGGTGGACGAAGATGGAAATCAAGTCTTACCTGGTATCAGGACTTGCGGGAATCACGATTGCGTCAATGGCTCGCACATTGTCGGAGGGTAGTCCTAAACTCAAATCAAAACCTACGGAGGCATAAATGGCACAAGGCAAAGTAACAGGCGAGGTCGCTCGCATCATTCCGAACTACGGATTCAAGCTAGTGGAGACACTCAAGAACCGTGACGGATCAGAACGCAAGAACTGGATTACCGTCTGGACCGACGCAAAGGTAAACGAAGGTGACCAGGTTGAGGTTCGCGGAGACATCTCGGTCAAGCTCGAGAGCTACACCGGTCGCGATAACGAACCACGTCAGAGCGCAGCGATGCACTTCAACAACGCCGAAGTCAAGCAAGCAGATGCGCCGTTCTGATCTGGCTAAGGCAATCATCTTGGCGATGGCTGCCACGTTCCTACTCTTAGCACCGCAGGCTCATCCGGTGTTGCAGTTCCTCGGGTATCTCTGGGGCATCCTGCTAATCGTCGCACTAGTCCTAAACTGGAACAGTGCAGCTAAGGATTGAAGGACTACCTAAACCGCAGGGATCGAAGCGCGTCTATAACGGGCGCGTAGTTGAGGCCGCAGGTAACGCTCTAAAGGTCTGGCGTAAAGCAATAGCCGATGAGTGCATGGCACAAGTCAATGAGGACCACAAGCTCATCCTCGGGCCGGTGAGGGTAGACATCGTGTTCTACCTTCCTCGGCCTAAGACCGTGAAGGAAAAGGACAGAGCACTCCCGATCGTGCCTCCCGACGTAGACAAGCTAGCCAGGGCTGCACTCGATGGCATTGGGCAGGGACCTTCCGGTAAGTCAGGTGATGGAGTTGTTTGGGGAGACGACTCGCAAGTCATCGAGCTGAGGGCAACAAAGGTCTACGCAACCGACTTCATAGGTGCAGACATCAAAATAACCGAATTGTAACGGTTCGATAACAACGCACAAAACACCCTTCCGGCGACTGAAATAGTTGCGTATTCTATAAATACCAACAGGGAAGGAAACAAAATGCAGAACCTAACCACCGCAGAACTAATCGAGATGCTAGAGGTCGCAAAGGCACAGCGCAAGCAGGGTTACAAGCTACGCGTAGGCCGTGACTTCATCCAAGCAGTGAACCACCAGATCCGCGAGTTCTCATCCGAGCTTGCAGAGCGCGGAGTGCAGGTGACTGCATAATGCGACTCTGGTACGCAGTTCGCCGACCTATTGGCTACGTGTTACTAGCGCTGATCTCGTATCTAGTGCTGGCCGTTATGCACGGCCTCCCGTTCTTATTCGCAGACCTACTAACAGGAAGGCTATAACCATGACAAAGGTCAAAGAACTATTTAGGCGCAACGCACCGGACACTTCACGCGAGGCTGCTCACTCGATCGAGGTTCCTCGACTTGAGAAGGTAGTCCTCGAGGCAATCCGCAAGACTAAGCGCAAAGGCATTACCCAGGACGAACTGCTTGCTCAGCTCCCGCACCTGAGTTACAGCTCAGTCACCGCTCGACCTGCTGCACTACGTCGCAAGGGACTCATCGTCGATTCTGGCGAGCGCCGCACAGGACGGACTGGACGTGCCCAGCGCGTTCTGATTGCAACGGAGTTCGCAAAGTGAGCATCTCGGAGGCATTCAAGAACTTCACCGACTCAATCGAGAGTGAAATGGACAAGCTCGGGTTCCGGTGTTACGGCATCGGGTTCAACGCAGCTTTAGAGTTGCTGGACGACCTATCAGACCAAAAGCACAACGACGGCGACACGGTCGCAGCCGAGGTCCTACGTTGGGCCGCGAAGGAAATAAGGGGAGACAATGAATCTTAGAGAAGCCTGGCGAGAGGTCAAGTATCAGATCGCAGACAAGGTATTTAAGTACGAGATGGACGAGGCGTTTCAGATGGGCATCCGTGAAGGCGCAACATTCGCAACCCGCAAGATTTCGTTCAATGTCGAGCTAAAGCGTGAACGCCAGGATCTAACTAAAACTCAAAAACTTGGTTATGACAAGGCCGTAGACATCCTCAAAGATGCGCGACAGGAAATCAAAGAACAGACGGGAGCGATGTTCTTATGATGAAGATAACAGTCTGGGAGCTGCCGAACTGCGTGCAATGCAACCAGACGAAGCGCGAGTTCGACAAGCTAGGCATCCAGTATCAGACACGCCAGCTCAACCGGTCACCGAAGGCCGTAGAGCGATTCAAGGAGATGGGACTGATTGCTGCACCGATAGTCGAGACAGACGACCGGCGCTGGTCAGGGTTCCGCATCAACCGCATCCGCGACCTAGACAACCACCTAAAGCATGAGCGCGATCTCGGTATCAACGTTCCGCTCGACCCAATTCGACACTTAGACGAGGTAGATGATGAGTGACCTAAACGACCTAATTGCACGTAGCAGCGTGCTCAGTTACCAGCAAGGCAGGAAAGACGAACGCCTTGCCATCCTCCAACTAGCCAAAGAAGCCAGCATGAGCAACGACAACGGCGACGACTACGTTTACCTGGAGGACCTGAATGATTACATCGACGAATACGACCAAGGGCATTATGAGAAAATCAATCCGCAAGAGAAGTAACGAAAGGCTTTACGCAGACTTCAAGCAAGCTGCCGGACTGCTCGACGATGACAACCTCATCTGGTCTGCTGATCTAAACAGCATCCGGCGCGACCTAGCCAGGTACATCGAAGTAAAGGCGACACTCGGAGCAGCAAACAACCCGCATCTCATCGCTATCGTGCAAAACTTGATAGCGGAAGAAAACGACATAACAATCTAAGGGGAACGATGTTAGAGGGACTTTCAAAGCCACAACCGCGCATCGGTTATTGCAAGGTAGCTGACATCCTCAGCGGCCTAAGCGATTCCGACAAGCAGATACTCACCGGCGCACTAGCTGACCTCAACTGGCCAGCTAAGGCTCTAAGCAAAGGTCTAAAGGATCAGGGCTTACAAATAAGCGACACAACAATCCTGCGCCATAGACGGCGCGAGTGTCCCTGCGAATAAGCTAGAGAAGATGCTAGAGAATCTGAAGCCAGCTCCTAAGGTCACGGCTCCCGCTAACTTCCGACCTGGAGTCGAGTTTGACGGGACCGAGGGCACGGCGACAACGCCAGGATACGAAACCGAGCCGCAGAACTTCGACGAGTTCCTAATTGATGCCGGACTAAACCCAGAGGAAATCGACATTATCCCTCCGGTCAGGACCTCACGTTGGCAGCAGCGCGAAGGCGGAGATTGGCTCACCTCATACCGGTTCACGTTTAGGCGTAAGACCGCAGGCATCGACCTCCCGTTACTACTTGCGGAGGCCAAGAAAAAGGTCAAGGCTCCAAAGGTCACTAGCACTCAGGAAAAGGCTCTGGTTGTTCTCTGGTCTGACTTACAGGTTGGCAAGGTCGATTACAGAGGCAACTCGCAAAGTCTGATCGAGCGTGTTCAGCTAATGCAGTCGCGCCTAGTCGAAATGGTCAAACGCGAGCGACCGGAGCAGATAATCTTTGCTGACCTCGGCGACACGATTGAGTCGTTCTATAACGCTGCCGACCTTCAGCAACTTGCCACTAATGACCTCTCACTTATGGAACAGGTCGATTTAGCGACTACGTTCGCTTGGCAAACCCTAAGCCTGCTCTATGAGCACGTTCCAAACATCACCTACGCATCCGTCGGTTCGAATCACTGCCAATTTCGCATAGGGAAACAGGTGATCGGCAAGGCCACCGACGACTGGGGCGTGTTCATAGGGCGACAACTTGCACGGCTCGCGAAGGAAAAGGAACTAAACATTCGCTTCCTCGAGCCTCAGCCTCACGACGAGTCCCTAGCGGTAGACGTATTCAACGACGGCTTCCACATCCTCGGAGTCGTTCACGGGCATCAGGCACGCCGTCCGGACCAGCTAGGAACTTGGTGGCGCGGTCAGGCGTTCGGTAGGCAACCCGTTGCAGACGCTTCGCTACTGGTTCACGGCCACTGGCATCACCTCAGAGTTACCGAAATGGGCAGCACGCCTCGAGGGACCTCACGCTTCCTCGTAATGGCTCCAACGATGGACAACGGCTCAGGCTGGTGGAAGAAGGTAACAGGCGAGGACTCAGTGCCAGGCTTAGCCACTTTGATACTTGAGAAGGGCGTGGACTACACCGGAACAGTGTTCAAACTATGATCACCGGCGAAACCTACACAGTTCACATCGGGTCAAATCTAGATGTCCTCCCGACTTTAGAAGATAACTCGATTGACTCAATCGTCACCGACCCACCTTATGAGCTGGGGTTTATGGGCAAGAAGTGGGACTCATCGGGGATTGCTTACTCGGTTGAGCTTTGGCGTGAGTGCCTAAGAGTCCTAAAGCCAGGTGGCCACCTTTTGTCTTTCGGTGGCACACGCACTTGGCACAGGGTCGCAGTCGCAATTGAAGATGCAGGGTTCGAGGTCAGGGACTCAATCGCTTGGATGTATGGGTCGGGATTTCCAAAATCGCTAGATGTTTCGAAGGCGATAGACAAGGGAACAGGCGAAAACAGGCAACGACAACTCAAGTTCACGGCTTGGATGAGGTCAACAGGCATAACAGCCGAGCAAATAAACGCTGCAACAGAAACGAGCATGGCTTCGCACTATTTGACGGACAAGGCTCAGCCCGCCATTGCCACCGCCGACCTGTTTGACAAACTCCGCCCTTATCTGCCCGAAGTGCCGGAAGAAATTGAACGCTTGGTAGCCGAGAGAACAGGGATTGAATGGACTGCTTACAAGAATCGTGAGGTTATTGGCTCAAAAATAGGGAGCAAGTCACCTGATGGAGCTGGTCACGCAAAAGTGCCAGGTGGAAAACCGATTGCAGTAGAAATAGACATCACAGCACCCTCAACACCCGAAGCCCAACAATGGGAAGGATGGGGAACAGCACTCAAGCCTGCCTTCGAACCTATCGTTGTCGCTCGCAAACCCCTAATCGGCACAGTCGCAGAGAATGTCCTAACGCATGGCACAGGGGCGCTGAACATAGATGGCAGCAGGATAGGAACAGGAACAGGAGAAAAGAAAACAGTTCACTATCCAGACATTAGGGGCGATAACCACCAACAAGGCAAAGAATCCTACTCAGAGCGTGGCACAGTAGAGCGTGAGGTGGTTGATCGGGGTCGCTGGCCTGCAAATGTAATCCTTGATGAATACAGTGCAGAGATACTAGATGAGCAGAGCGACGCATCTCGTTTCTTCTATGTAGCTAAAGCCTCAAAGCGTGACAGGAACGAAGGGCTAGATGACCTGCCCGAAAAGATAAAGCCTTACGGCAATCGAGAGATTGACGATGTGCCAGAGGAAGGCGACAGACCTGGCAGTGTGAACGACAAGTTCACTACTCAGCCAGCTAAGAACTTCCACCCAACAGTCAAACCAACCCAGCTAATGCGTTACCTAGTCAAGTTAGTAACCCCTCCGAACGGAACAGTCCTAGACCCGTTTACAGGCTCAGGCTCGACTGGCAAGGCAGCAATTCTTGAAGGCTTTCGGTTTGTCGGTATCGAACTGACCGAGGACTACATCCCGATCATTGAAGGCAGGCTGAAACACGCCGAGGCTACAAGAGCATCAGTGCAGGAAGCAGAGAAAGAGCAATTGTTCTAATGCCGACCTACGACTACAAGTGCCGCACCTGCGACCAGAGTGCAACACTCATCACTGCAATCAACCGCGATCTAAGCATTCCAGTCTGCTCAGGTTGCAAAGCCGAGATGGTCAGGGACTACGGCTCACCTAGTGTCAGGTTCACCGGTTCAGGTTTCTACTCAACGGATAACAAATGAAGATCGTCGCACTAACACCATTCAACATCATCCCTCCAAACTTCGGCGGGGCCGAGCGATGCTATAACCTACTCACTCGCGTCGGGGAGCTAACCACTATTGCACTCAACTGGCAAGGCGTTAGTCAGGAAGGCTCCGTAGGCGAGATGAAGTATCGACTCGTCCCTGCCGATTCCGCAGCAGTCACACAAGCAGAGAAGCTGCTCAAGCTCGGCGTAATGACTTACGACCCAATGCCTATGCTTACCAAGAACAACCTCACCGGCCTGAAGGATGCAATTGCGGAGGAAGAACCAGACCTAATCATCCTTGAGCATCCCTGGCTCTACCCGTTCGTAGGTGACGTGCCGTTTATCTATGACGCTCACAACGCCGAGGGCTACCTAACCAACACACGCTGGCCTAACAGTTACGACGCTCAGTTGGTTGAGGAACTCGAGGGCAAGGCGATCAGGAACGCTAAGGCCATCACCGTCTGCTCTGAGGTCGATGCGCTTATCCTCAAGAAGCGTTACCAGGTAGATACAGACATGCACTTCATCCCTAACGGCACTGACATCCCAGAAAAGCCGGCCGAAGGAAAGACAAAGAACCTAATCTTCATTGGCTCGATCTACGGCCCTAACGTCAAGGCAGCACAAGACCTAGTAAACCTCGCACCGGTCCTCGATGGCTACACCATCCAGATACTCGGTCCCTGCGCTCAGCTAGTCAAGACCGATGCCGAGAACGTCGAGTTAGTTGGTTCGGTGACAGAGGAACAAAAGGACGATTACTTCCGCAACGCTTACGCATTCGTAAACCTAGTCAAGACCGGCAGCGGAACCTCACTCAAGAACGCTAGGGCTATGGCTTACGGCTTACCGGTGATCGCGACTAAGGTCGGCGCTCGCGGTTACCCAACTGCCATTGTTGCCGACACCGACGGCCAAGTGCTGCACGCACTACGCAAGCTAGGCGACCCGAAGCTAACGCAACTTGACTGGCGAAAGGAATCAGAAAAGAACCGAGCCTATGCCGAGAGCATTAGCTGGGACGTAATAGGCGAAGCATTTAGGGGAGTAGTGCTTGCCTAAGTTTCGCAGACCGTGTTTGAAATGCGGGGGGACTACCTCACCTGGCGGGACCTACTGCGCTACACATGAGAGGGAGCTGGAGCAGGCTCGCAACCTCAAGCGTGATAGCGACCCGAAGCGCAAAGAAAAGAAAAAGATTCTTTACAACTCTGACTATCAAAAAAAGCGTAGGGAGATAGTCGAATGGGTACGGGCTAACGGATTCGTCTGCTATCTCTGCAAACAAAACATCGAACCGACGCACGAGATTGACATCGATCACGTCGAGGCAGGTAATCCAGACTCGCAGTTACTTCCAACTCACCGCACCTGCAACCGCAGCAGAGGAAACAGAACACATGACAACATTCACTAGAACCTGCCACTGGTGCAGTGCATCGTTCGTAACTGAGTACGAGACGAAAGAGTATTGCACTCGCCAACATAAGGAACGCGCTAGACAGTTCCGAAAGAATAACCGGCGCACCAAGCCTAAAGTTCTTGAGATTCGCAAGTGTGAAAATTGCCAGGGGGACTATGCAACTAAGAGGGCTAACCAGCGTTATTGCGGACCACAGTGCAGGGAATACGCAAGAGAGCAGATGCGTCGTGAGCGCGATGCAGAATACCTAAACCAAAGAACTCCAGCATTTCGTCGTCGAATTTATTTCAAGACGGAGGGGATGTGTGGGGTATGCGGGGAGTGGATAGACCTAAGACTCAAGTTCCCAAATCCAAAGAGCTACAGCATTGATCACATCGTGCCAAGAGCGGCAGGAGGTTCGCACTCCTATAGCAACCTTCAACCAGCGCATTTAGCCTGCAACAACGCAAAAGGCGTAGCCCACTAGGGCTAGGGCATTCTCCCCCACCCGGGTCAAACATCCAAGACCCTCGGAGCTAAAC
>Ga0209136_1001735_pt1 | contig 14074 bp, 14 predicted proteins | sample SaaInl0LU_22_DNA_FD_184640 | JGI IMG/M metagenome (GOLD analysis project Ga0209136, IMG submission 184640) | Marine microbial communities from expanding oxygen minimum zones in the Saanich Inlet - ESP_90LU_22_DNA (SPAdes) (version 2) | ecosystem: Environmental > Aquatic > Marine > Intertidal... | reverse complement strand
TCAAATCACACCAAACAGAACCATCTTCCTTTTTAAAAAACACACCTTTCTCTAATCCTGTTGAAACAACATCTTTCCCCAATAAATATGTATTACTTTCATAATACAAATTATCGAAATTTACTCCTAAGTTTTTGTAAGTTACCTCAAAACCATCATACACCCATTGGTTCATGGTTTTCCAAAGTGCTACAACATCTGATTTACCTTTTTCCCAATTCCTCAACATTTCTTGAGCTGCAATAAAAATAGGTGCTTCCTTTTTGGCTTCCTCTTCTGTTTTACCTTTCTCAACTAACTGAGCAATCTCTTTTTTATATTCTTGATCGAATTTTACGTAATAATTTCCAACCAACTTATCTCCTTTTAACCCCGTAGATTCAGGCGTTTCTCCATTTCCGTATTTTTGCCAAGCCAGCATAGACTTGCAAATATGAATTCCCCTATCGTTTATAATTTGGGTCTTATACACTTTTTTACCTGCAGCTTGTATTATCTCTGCTACGGCGAAGCCTAGCAAGTTATTACGCACATGACCTAAATGTAAGGGTTTGTTGGTGTTTGGTGAAGAATATTCAACCATAACTGATGTATCATTCGCCTTTGGCGCAATCAAACCATAGCTTTCATTGGTATAAATATTATTGAAAAAATCTAAATAATATCGATCTGCAATAACTAAATTTAAAAAACCTTTTATCACATTGAAATTGGTAACTTCTTCAACGTTTTGTTTTAGAAAAGTACCGAGTTCCTCCCCTATTTGCGCTGGATTTCCTTTTTTATAACGTAACATAGAGAAAACAACTATAGTAACATCTCCCTCAAATTCTTTTCGGGTGGCTTGAAATTCTACAGAAGGAATCTCAACATCGTATAAACTTTTAAACGCTTTTTTTACGTTATTTTCTATAGTTTTCAGAATGCTCATTGGCTTAAAAAATTGAATTGCGAAAATAACTATTTTATTTTTTTAATAACAGAAGTTAAGTCTAACATTTATTACAATTGTAGGATAATTGTATTTTTGTGTTATGAAGATAAACTTAGAACAACTACCATCAGAGGCCGAAAAAGTAAAGAAAGAAAATAAAAAGTATTTTGCTAATCTAAAAAGACGAACACCTAAAAACTTAGATTACGTAATGCAAGAATTGCACGAGGAGACTTTTGAAGAAGTAGATTGTTTGACCTGTGGAAATTGCTGTAAAACAACTAGTCCTATTTTTACAGAAAAAGATATTGAGCGAATTTCAAAATACCTAAAGATGAAAGTTGCTGATTTTACAAAAACTTATTTACAACGAGATGACGACGATTTTATGGTCTTACAATCTGCTCCTTGTACTTTTCTAGACGAAAGCGACAATACATGCTTTATTTATGATGTTCGTCCAAAAGCATGTGCTGATTACCCACACACAAATCGAAAAAAGTTCATTCAAATTACTGACTTAACTATTACTAATACAACTATTTGTCCTGCAACATTTGCTATTGTAGAAAAGTTAAAAACCATTATACCACTGGAATCTAAGACAAAAAAAAGAAGATAGTTGTTGTTGTTGACAAGCTTAGTTTAATCAAGTGCCTACAATTTATTACTTTGAAAATTGCTAGGCAATAAGTCTGTAAACAAGTACACAATACAATCACTTAAATAATAGATTCTCCATTTAAATTAGTCGTTAAAATACTACTGAACAAATTAAAAAAGGGTTTCATTGCTTTAAAAGTGTCATCTACTTTAGTTGTAAAATCAGCTTCAAAAACATCCTTGTCTTTGAATTTTCTAACGGCTATAAAACCTTTTTTTCGCAATAAATCTACATCTGGGTGATTTTTATCAAAACCTCTTGGAGCTGATTTTAACTCATTAAAACTATACAATTCACCACCAAAAAATTCTTGGAATTTTTCTTCATTTAAGGTGTCGCGTATTTCAGAAGCATCCAGTTCAATTTCTTTTCTAATTCTATAAATATCCTCTTTGTTTGGCTCCCAAAAACCCCCTGCTACAAAACAATCTCCAGGCGCTAAATTGATAAAATAACCTCCTCTTAACTCTTTTCCTAATCTACTGTAAGAGTTTGCAAATCTAGGTTTGTAAGGTGTTTTATCTTTAGAAAAACGAATATCTCTATAAATACGCTTCATTTTAGACTTTTCTATCTCATCATGTACTTCTAAACTACCTAAAATAGCTGCAAAAACAGTCTTTATCTCTTCATGCGCATTTGTATAACGTTTCTTATTTGCCGCGAACCAATCTCTGTTGTTATTGTACTTTAAGTCGTTTAAAAATTCAAATACATGTTTTTCTAAAGTCATTTTTTTATTTTTGGAACTACTAAATTACAAATAATATTTCTCTAAAAAATAGGATGATCTTTGACAATGCACTCTAAAGACAAAATACTACAACAACGTTATTTCGGATTTTTACAAACGCCAAATTTATGGAAAGAGCACACTGTTTATCAGCTAAAGCAACTTGAGCTAGATACAAATATAAATGCTATTTCAATTGCTGTTGATAAACAGCTACGTTTGGGAAAATATGTAGAACAATTTGTATTCTTTAATCTATCACAACAACAGCATATTGATTTGTTGGCTAATAATATTCAAATTCAACAAGAAAAAAGAACAATTGGCGAATTGGATTGTATTTATAAAGAAAAGGAAAGTATTGTTCATTTAGAAATCGTTTACAAGTTCTATTTATATATACCTGATAAAAATAAAGAAGAACTAAATTGTTTGATTGGTCCAAATAAAAGAGATGCTTTGATTGAAAAATTAGTAAAACTAAAAGACAAACAGCTTCAATTACTCTTCCATAACTCAACAAAACCTTATTTACAAAATTTAAACATTAGCTCAAATAATGTACAACAACAAGTCTGTTTTAAGGCACAGGTATTTCTTCCTTTTAAAAGTAAAAACATCATACTACAAGAATTGAATAAAAATTGTATTGCTGGCTTTTACTTGAATATAAATGAATTGGAAAATTTCAAAAACTGTAAATTCTATGTTCCAATAAAAAAAGATTGGTTATTAATACCTCATAAACATGTAAGTTGGTTATCTTTTACTGATTTTAAAGCCATGGCTAAACCTTTACTTTCTAATAAATATTCGCCTTTGTGTTGGTTAAAAAAGGGCAACGGACAAATAGAAAAGTTTTTTTTGGTTTGGTGGTTTGAAGATAGTATTCAATAGTTGTTAAACATAAGTATTCTTTTAAAAAAAAAATTGAACAAACCTATTACTCTAAAGCAATTAAAACCTAACATCTAGATATTTTATTATTCTTGGTTTCTTTCTTGTTTTTTGAAAATTTATTCCAAATTTTAATTTCATTACGTGTTTAAACTCAATAAACTTTACGAATACAAACAAGGCGACAAGCACTAATTTTTGCTGCAAAAATAAAAAGTTAAAGTATCTTTGCTTTTATGGTTATCATTCCAAACAATAAGAAGGTAATTTTGTTCGACGGTGTTTGCAATTTGTGTAATAGTGCTGTAAATAAAATTATAGTTCACGATAAAAAAAATAGCTTTCTTTTTACTTCTTTACAATCAGAAACTGGACAACATATTTGTAGAGAACTAGGTATAGATACTAAAAAAATTGATTCAATGATTTTATATGAGTCAAGTTTAGCATACTTTATAAAATCTACTGCTGCTCTAAAAATAATGAATGAATTGAGTGGTTTATGGAGTTTAACAAAGATTCTCTGGATTTTACCAGAAGATTTTAGAAACTGGGTTTACGATATTATTGCAAAGAATCGTTACAAGTGGTTTGGAAAGAAAGAAGATTGCAGGATACCTAATCCAGAATTAAAAGCTAAATTTTTAGAATAACATGGAGTTTCCAAAACAACTAGATTGCATTATATTTGATATGGATGGTGTAATTATAAATTCAGAAGAAATTCATAAAAAAGCTTACTATGAAACTTTTAAATCTTTAGGTGTAGATGTTGCTGAAGATTTATACAAAACATTTACAGGTTCATCAACAATAAATGCTTTCGAAAAATTAGTTATTCACTTCAATTTGAGTAAAAACCCTAAAGATTTAGTGTTAGATAAAAGAAAACGTTATATTTCTTTTTTTGAAAATGATCCTAATTTACAATTAGTGGAAGGTGTGGAAGAAATTATTCAATTCTTCTATACAAATAAATACACTTTAATATTGGCCTCTTCTTCTGCAATGGTAAACATTGATCGTGTTTTTAAACGTTTTAATTTAGACAGGTATTTTTCTGCAAAAATTAGTGGTGCAGACTTAACAGCATCTAAACCTAATCCAGAAATTTTTGAGAAAGCAGTTTTTTTAGGAAAAACGAGTAAAGAACGTTGTATTGTAATTGAAGATTCCGATAATGGTATAAAAGCTGCTAATGCAGCTGGAATTTTTGTTTTTGGTTACAATAACTTACTTTCTGAAAATCAAACTTTAGAAAATGCTGATGTTGTGATTCAAAATTTTGAACAAATTAAAAAATTTATACTTCCAAATGAATGATTTTTTCAAGTTGAGTAAATATATTTTTTTCATTTATATTCACTGAACCGTAGGCAAACAAAACGTTTTTTATGTCTCTTATCAACGTTTCTTTTTCTATTTGAGAAAATTTATTTTCTTGCAAATATCTCTGTATTTTATGCAAACTGACTTTAGTTGAATCTACAACAACCTCAATATGAATTTTACGAAATGTAGTCGCATTTACTTTATCTAAAATGTATGTACTCACCGGGGTCTTCAAAATCATTACAGTGTGCTGCATACAACAACACATATGCTAAAAAATATTGTCTAATCCAGTTACATGAATACCTAGTTTAGTAATTACTAAAATTTATTTTACTTTTTCATAATTATCATCCCAATTTTTAGGGGTAGGGTTGTCTTTTAACTTTCCTAAAGATTTTGCCACAAGCATAGATACAGCAGCATCTCCTGTTACATTAACGGTTGTTCTACACATATCTAAGGGTCTATCTACTGCAAAAATTAAAGCTATCCCTATGGGTAAAAGGTCTGCAGGAAAACCAATGGTTTCTAATACCACAACTAACATAACAATACCAGCACTTGGCACTGCAGCACTTCCTACAGATGCTAGAACTGCGGTTCCGATAATAGCGAATTGATTGGATAATGTTAACCCTTCTGGCCATAAAACCTGCATAATAAAAACAGCTGCAATAGCCTGATACAAACTTGTTCCATCCATATTTACAGTAGCTCCTAGAGGCAATACAAAACCTGAAACTTCTTTATCTACTCCTAAATGTTCTTCTACTCTTTCCATCGTTACTGGTAAAGTTGCAGCACTTGAACTCGTTGAAAATGCCAATAACTGAGCTGGACTTAATTGTTTTAAAAACCAAAATGGCGATTTCTTTGTGTAAAGAGCAATTAAAGTAACGTAAAAAACAATCATTAATACCAATCCAAGAAGAACACATGCTGTATACGCTAATAATTTTATCAGTATTTCTATATCTTCAAATGCAACAACTACGTTAGCTAACAAGGCGAAAACAGCATAAGGGGCAAAAAGCATAATTAAATCAACCATTTTCATGACTACCTCGTTTAGTGAATCAAAAAAACCAGTCAAAGGTTTTGCTTTTTCTTCTGGTATCAATAGTAAACAAACCCCTACAAAAAGTGCAAAAAAGATGATTTGTAACATCCGAACTTCAGCAAAAGATTGAAAAATATTACTAGGAAAAATATCTACCAATGCTTGTAAAGGAGCTGAGTCTTTTTGATCCAATGCTGCATTAATTTTATCTGAAACTCCCCTGGATGCTGAATATTTATTTTTTATCTTGTCAATTGTTACATATGACATACCCACTCCAGGCTTTACTAGATTTACAATTCCTAATCCTATAAAAACAGCTATTAATGTGGTGGAAATATAAATTGAAATGGTTCTTAAGCCCATCGATTTAATTTTCGAAATATCTTTTAAATCTGAAATACCCTTAATCAAAGAAGCTAAAATTAAAGGTACTGCGATTAACTTTAATAAATTGATAAAAATAGTTCCTAGTGGTTTTATCCATTTGGTTACAAAAATACTTCCTCCGTCAATGGTAGCCATTATGAAACCAAAAACAACACCTAATAACATTCCTAAAAGTATCTTCCAGTGTAAAGCCATTTTTTTTATTAACAAAGGTTTATAACATAAATATATAAAAACTATGCAGACTTTATCTAATTAATGTTTCTAAAAGTTATGCAAAGTAGGTAACAACTAAAAAAATATAAAAAACAGGGAGTTTTAGGTTTACTAAATAGTAATTTAAATGCAAAATACCTTTTTGGAATTGAAGAATCAGTAAAAACTAATTTTAAAAACAAAAAACATGGGAATGCTTAGAGAAATAGAATGACTCAAACAGTCAAATCAAGAAGAGGTTCAAAATCTTTATTTACACCTCTTTAATTTACTTTAGATTTACAACAAGAGTTGTAAATTTCTTCATAGACAGGCAGTATATTTTTTAAAGCAAACTTATTGGCATGTTTCTTTGCATTTTCTTTAAATCGTTGCAATACTTTTTCTTCCTTTAAAATTGAAATTGCATTTTTTGCCATATCATCAATATCGCCAAGATTACTTAAATAACCTGTTACTCCATCTATATTAACTTCTGGTAATCCACCAGTATTGGTAGATATTACTGCTGTAGACACAGCCATTGCCTCAAGTGCAGCTAACCCAAAACTCTCTGTTTGAGACGGCAATAAAAAAATATCTGTATAGCATAAGATTTTAGCGACCTCATCTGAATTTCCTAAAAAGAAAATTTTATCAAAAACACCAAGTTTCTTAGCCAAACTTTTTGCTTTTATCGTTTCTGGACCTTCACCAATCATAATCAACTTAGAAGGAATAATTTTATTAACTTTTGCAAAAATAGCGACCACATCTTCAACTCTTTTTACTGGTCTAAAGTTACTTACGTGAGTTAAAATCTTTTCTTCAGGTGCAGCGATACTACTTCGCATACATTCTTCATTGCTTGCGTTATTATACTTAACTACATCAATAAAATTATACACAACTTTTATCTCTTTACGAATAGAAAATAGTCTGTTTGTGGTCTCTTTTAAATTGTTTGACACAGATGTGACCACATCAGAATTATTAATACTAAATTCAACTGCTGTTTTATAATTAGGGTGACTACCAACTAATGTTATATCAGTTCCATGCAATGTAGTAACTACCTTTATATCAATTCCTTTTTCTGCTAGCATTTGTTTTGCCATATAAGCTGCATAGGCATGTGGGATGGCATAATGTACATGTAAAATTTCTAAATTATTCTTTTCTACTACCTGCACCATCTTACTAGAGAGGGCTAATTCATAAGGTTGATATTGAAAAAGTGGGTATTCTTCAATAGTAACTTGATGAAAATGTAAATTGTGAGATAAATAATCCAATCGAACTGGCTGATTGTAAGTTATAAAATGTACTTGATGACCATTATCTGCTAAGGCCATTCCTAGTTCAGTAGCTAATACACCACTACCACCAAAGGTGGGATAACATACAATACCTATTTTCATTTTTTCTATTGAAATAGTTAAAAATAATTTTTAGTCTATGGGCTGTAAAGATAGTTTTATTATTAAATGAAATTTAAAATGAAATCATAAAAAAAGAGCTTTTCGTATTAAAAAAACTCTTTTGTATAAAATATTTTTAAAAAATAAATTTAAGATATTAATAGTCTCCTAAAGTAACAGGGTTTTGAGCCAAGGCGTTTTCTAACTGTTCATCATTTGGCGCTTTACCATGCCAGGCATGAGTGTGCATCATATAATCTACTCCATTCCCCATTTCTGTGTATAATAAAATACAAACAGGTTTACCTTTTCCGGTTAACGTTTTTGCTTCAGCCAAACCAGCTAAAATCGCTTCAATATCGTTTCCTTCTTTCACTTCTAATACGTCCCAACCAAAAGCCTCAAATTTAGCCTTAATACTTCCCATCGGTAATACATCATCAGTCGACCCATCAATTTGCTTACCATTCAAATCTACAGTAGCAATTAAATTATCTACTTTTTTTGCTGAGGCATACATGATTGCTTCCCAGTTTTGTCCTTCTTGTAATTCACCATCACCGTGTAATGTATAAATTAACTGATTATCTCCATTCAACTTTTTTGCTTCTGCCGCCCCTAAAGCAACAGACAAACCTTGCCCTAAAGATCCAGATGCTATTCTTACACCAGGTAAACCTTCGTGAGTAGTTGGATGCCCTTGTAAACGAGAATCAATCAAACGAAATGTTCCTAATTCTTCAATAGGAAAAAATCCACTATGAGCTAATACACTATAAAAAACAGGAGAAATATGGCCATTTGATAGGAAAAACAAATCTTCGTTTTTTCCATCCATAGCAAAGTCTGTAGAGTAGTTCATCACTTCTTGATATAGACAAGTAATAAATTCTGCGCATCCTAGAGAACCTCCTGGATGTCCAGAATTTACTTTGTGCACCATACGTAAAATATCTCTACGAACTTGTTGTGTGAAATCCTGTATTTTTTTTATATCTGGCATTTTCTAAATTTTGATAACTGCAAAAATACAAAAGCGATTGAAATAGCAAAGATTTAAGTATTATTTTAATTGTAAGTTTTTACAGTTTTAAGGTTTATGCTAAACAACAACGAATAATATAATCGAATAGGTTTCTTATTTAGAAGACTAGAGTAAATTATTTTACAGATAAAATCACTCGTAAAACACACCTATAAAGCCGTTTACATATCTTTTTGTACTACTTTATTTTTCTAGTCTTACTTATAAAAAATTCAACTATCATAGCTCTTTCAGTACTTTTTTCTCTATATTGTTTGTGGTGCTTAAAGTTGTTTGAATATGATTTTTTTTCCTTGAAAGCTATTAAGATATATTGCGAAATTATCAAATTACAAAACTCCTTTTCTAATAGCTACTAAAACTTCTTGGTAATACTCTTTTTCAAGAGCTTCTATAGAAATTATTTTTTAAAAAAACTTTAGACATCAATATTAAATACTAAGTAATTAAAAAAAACAAACCCTATTACTCAACATAACTAGTACATTTTCGAGATAGTGAAGATGTATAATTTCCCATAAAAAATAACTTAAAAATTGTATTAATAAAAAAAATAACCATTTTTACTCTAATAAGCCATGTTTTTCTATTTTTATTCAAAATTTTAAAAGTTATAAATTAATGAAGATTTTAGGAATTGGTAAAAACTACGTTACCCAAGTAGAAAATATAAAAGCTAATAAAAATAATGCAAAACTTATTTTTTCTAAGCCAGAATCAAGCCTAGTAATTAATGGAGACATCGAATATCCATCTATAACAAATCAACTTGTTTATGAGGTTGAACTGGTTATAAAAATTGGGAAACAAGGTAAAAACATTAGTGTAGCAAATGCGAATTCTTATATTTCTGAAATTGCTGTAGGAATTGATTACACGGCTAAAGATCTTTTAAATGATGCTCGTGAATTAAAATATGCTTGGGATTTTGCAAAAGGTTTTGATGGCGCGGCTGTTACTTCTGAATTTAAATCGATTACTGAATTTGAAAATTTAGGAGATATCAGTTTTGGTTTACAAATTAATGGCAAAGAAGTTCAGAAAGGGAATACAGGATTTATGATTCATAACTTTGCAGAAATCATTAGCTATGTATCTAAATATATGACTTTACAACCTGGCGACTTAATTTTTACTGGTACTCCTCCAGAAGGAATTGGCGAAAATATGAAAGGTGACCATTTAGAGCTTTTTGTAGAAGGGAAACCTTGGTTGTCATTTCATGTCAATTAAAACTATTTTATGTTTATACGAACTTTAGCATTTCCTCAAATTAAAAAAACATGCAATAATTGAAAGTCTGTATTGCCGAAAAGCCAAGTGTAGCTAGAGAAATTGCCGATATTTTAGGCGCCAAAACAAAACGTGATGGTTACTTTGAAGGTAATGGTTATGCAGTAACCTACACGTTTGGGCATTTATGTACTTTATTAGAGCCAAAAGATTATAAACCACATTGGAAGAGTTGGGATTTGAATAATCTCCCCATGCTTCCAGAACGTTTTAACACCAAAGTAAACAATAGTGACACAGGCATTAAAAAACAATTCAATATTATAAAAAGTCTTTTTGAAAAAGCAGATGTAATCATCAACTGTGGTGATGCTGGTCAAGAAGGAGAATTGATACAACGCTGGGTTATCAATCAATGTAATTTTAAAGGTGAGGTAAAACGTTTATGGATTTCATCATTAACAGAAGAGGCTATTAGAGAGGGTTTTGAAAATTTAGAATCCTCAGAAAAATATGACAACTTATTTTATGCAGGCTATTCTAGAGCTATTGGAGATTGGTTGCTAGGTTTAAATGCAACACGCCTATACACCGTTAAATTTGGTGGCTACAAACAAGTGTTGTCAGTTGGAAGAGTGCAAACTCCTACTCTAGCGATGTTGGTAAATCGTTTTAAAGAAATTCGAGATTTTAAACCTCAACCTTATTGGGAGTTGCAAACTAGTTATAAAAGTACAATTTTTAATTGTGAAGAAGGTCGTTTTTTAAAGAAAGAAGATGGTCAAATTTTAGCAAACAACGTTGCTCTGTCCGATTTTGAAATCGTTTCTGTTATCAAGAAAAAAGGAAAAGAATATGCGCCTAAATTGTTTGATTTAACAGGATTACAAGTGTACTGCAATAATAAATTCGGTTTTTCTGCAGATGAAACTTTAAAAATTGCACAAAGGTTGTATGAAATAAAAATGGTAACATACCCAAGAGTTGATACAACTTTTTTACCAAATGATTTGTACCCAAAAGTACATGGAATTTTATCAAAATTGACCAATTATTCTAAATTAACACAACCTCTTTTAAATCAAAAAATTAAAAAAACCAAACGTGTTTTTGATGACAAAAAAGTAACCGATCATCATGCCATTATTCCAACAGGAATACAAGGAAATCTGCAATACAACCAACAACAAGTATACGACATTATTACCAAGAGATTTATTGCTGTTTTCTATCTAGATTCTGATGTTGCCAATACTGCTGTTATCGGTAAAGCAGGTGAAGTTACATTTAAAACTACGGGTAAGGAAATTATTTCTAAGGGGTGGAGAGTTGTTTTCGAAAAAGAGTTTACCGAGAATAACATAAAGCCATCTAATAGAGGAATTACTTCGTCACAAACTCTTCGTAATGACAAAAACGTATTACCATCTTTTGTGAAGGGAGAAAAAGGAAAACACGAGCCTTCATTTTTAGAAAAAGAAACAAAACCTCCAAGAAATTATACAGAAGCAAGTTTATTACGAGCAATGGAAACTGCAGGCAAACAAGTAGATGACGATGAAATGCGTGAGTTAATGAAAGAAAATGGTATCGGAAGACCTTCTACTAGAGCAAGTATCATTGAAACTTTATTTAGAAGAAAATATATTGAGCGAAAAAAGAAATTAATAATTCCAACACCAACTGGAATCGATTTAATAGATTTAATAGACAATGAACTACTTAAATCTGCAGAACTCACAGGAAGGTGGGAAAAACGCTTGAAAGAAATTGAACGTGGCCAATTTAACGCTGGAACATTCATTAAGAATATGAAAAAAATGGTGGATCAGTTAGTGTATGAAGTGCGTTCTTCTTCAACTAGAATGAAATTATCTGCTGTCATTTCAAATGAGATAAAGCAATCTCAAAACAACAAAAAAACCACTTCGTCATCACAAACTCGCACCGATAAAAAGAAAAAAAATGTTGTTGGTAAAACCTGCCCAAAATGCAACAGTGGAAAACTATTAAAAGGATCATCTGCTTATGGATGTTCTGCATATAAAAATGGCTGTGATTTAAAAATTCCTTTCAAATTCTTAGAAAAAAAAATTTCTGAAAACCAAACAATTAGATTACTTGAAAAAGGGTGTTCAACCAATCTAAAGGGATTTAAAATTGAAGAGAAACCTACTGAAGGGTTGATTCGTTTTGATGAACAATTTAAATTAAAATTTGAACCGAAAGCCATTGATAATAAAGTGGAGCAGTCGGTAAATAATACTTCTACTTCATTAAATTCACATATTGAAGAAAAAATATCATGCCCAAAATGTAAAAACGGAACTGTTTTAAAAGGAAAAACTGCCTATGGCTGTTCTGCATATAAAAATGGCTGTGATTTTGTATTTCCATTTGCTGAAATAAAGAAAAAAGCAAATGGAAAACCTTTAACTAAAGCATTAGTAATACATATCATGTCTAGATAATTACACAAAAAACAAGACTTACTAACGTTTTATAAATTAACCTTTACCATAATCACGATAAACAATGCTAGAAGCTATTTTACAAAACTGGGAAATATCAATTGCTTTTTTTACAATTGCAGTTTTGTATGCATCTGTTGGTTTTGGTGGTGGCTCTAGCTATATAGCTATATTGGTATTAACCAGCCTAGCCTTTACAGAAATTCGCTTTATTGCACTCTGTTGTAATATTGTAGTAGTATCAGTTAACTGTATAAGATATTACCAACAAAACAACCTTGATATAAAAAAAATAATTCCACTTGTTGTTGTTAGTATTCCTATGGCGTTTTTAGGTGGTTATCTAAAAATCAATCAACAGCTATTCCTAGTCTTACTAGCTTTTATTTTATTATCAGCTTCTTTATTCATGTGGTTTTCAAATACTATTTTTAAACAAAACTATGTCAATAAAACCTCTAAAAATATTTTTTTTGGAGGTCTAATTGGTTTTATATCTGGTTTAGTTGGTATTGGTGGTGGTATTTTTTTAAGTCCGTTATTACATATATCAAAATGGGATACCTCAAAAAAAATTGCTGCAACTTCTAGTTTTTTTATTTTAGTGAATTCTGTTGCTGGTCTTTTTGGCCAACAAATTTCCTTTAAAAGTGCTGTAAATTGGCAACTCATTCTAGTATTATTCATTACTGTTTTGATTGGTAGTCAAATTGGCAACAAACTTAGCAATTCCTTTTTCTCTGCTAATCAGCTAAAAAAAGCAACTGCTATTTTAATTGCTTTTGTAAGTATTAGAATTCTAATGAAGTTATATTCTTAGCTAAATGTTTATTTTTTTTAAAAAAAAATAAAACAAAAAAAACATCTCTCTTATCATAATATTTCAATAAAAAATAATAAAATAAACATATTATATATGCATTAAGTATAAAAACATACATCCAACTATTTAATTATGTTTATTGTTTTTAACATTTTATTAAACAGTAGTAGAGAAAAACCAACTATCTTTGTGGAGTTAAATAACATACTTCAAATAGTATTCTAAATACAGGAAATGAAGTAGTTTTGGTTGATTGTTAAACCGTTGCTAATGCAACGGTTTTTTATAATATAATCTCTTGAATACTATCTTTCAACCTTTGTAGGATAATCTGAACAATTCTTTTATGTATTTCAGAACTATACTTTATGTAGTATTGAAATTCTTCAACTGAAAATTGTCCAACAACAATGCCTAGAAGTTGATTTCTAAACTTATTATCTTTACTAAAAAAATTATTTATAATTTTTAGAAGTTCTCTCTCCTTAAGCTCTTTAACTTTAATTTTTCTATTTAGTAAACAATTTTTAAAAAAGATAACAATAACCTCGTGCTGCATCTTAATTATAGGACGTAAAGTTTTGTTTTGAAAAAGCTCAACATCAGTAGTGTTTTCAAAAATTAATTCTTTTAAGACAGGTCTTTTTTTAGTACTCATTTTCATTCAGTAAGTTTTCTAATTCTAATTGATAATCGTATTGTAAATCTTCATGCAATTTATCTATAGCCTTACGAATCATACGGACTTGACCCTCAAAAACACTTTGCAAACGAATACTTTGATCTATTGGCGGATAAAAGTTCTTCATCTTTTTACAATAGTACAACAACAACTCTGTTTCAGTTACTTTCTTCTTAGAATAACGAATGTAT
>Ga0209136_1001715_pt1:7500-14154 | contig 14154 bp, 7 predicted proteins | sample SaaInl0LU_22_DNA_FD_184640 | JGI IMG/M metagenome (GOLD analysis project Ga0209136, IMG submission 184640) | Marine microbial communities from expanding oxygen minimum zones in the Saanich Inlet - ESP_90LU_22_DNA (SPAdes) (version 2) | ecosystem: Environmental > Aquatic > Marine >... | reverse complement strand
ATATTTGTGAGAAATTCCCGCCAACAATGAATTCAAAATATGGTTGTTAGCATCTGGATTTGCCCCAGCCAATGGATTTACATCCAGCATCTGTATGTAATAGAAAAAAGTGGCTATTTCATCGTGCACCAGAGGGACATACAGTGCTCTTAGTGCGAGGTAAATAAATACCAAAAACGATAGAAATATATAGAAACCCTTTTTCATTGGAGTAATTTGTTAAAAATAGGATAATTTGAAACTTAAAAAAAATGAAAAAGATAAATTTCTTTAATAGAACCTGACGTTCCTTACGGCCAAGAATACATTAGCTAATTGGACAGGGAAGAAAAAATAGACACCTACAAAGAGAGTAGAAATTGGCTTTCCATCAAAGAAGCGGTGTTGGAGTATATTGAAAATAGAAAAAGGAAGAGGGTTTTTTAGAGATTTTAAAAAAACTTTCTATTAATAAACTACTTATTGCTTAACCCCTATTTGCTTACAATCACAATAATAGTATGGAACTGATTCCGATAAGTAATACTTAATATTTGTTAACTAAATGATTATTACACTCAACGCAAAATAAAACTCTTTTTCTTGTTATTATTTAAACTTTATCTCTGAAATTTGTTATGGGTTTTTCATAGTATTTATAGAGCAAACTAGAAGCAATTATTGTAACTGTCCACATCAAAATATAAACAAAAATACTCTCAAGTTTTGTTTCTACTTTGAAATGAGTAGTAAAAACCTGAACAACCAATGCTGCATGTATTAAATACATCGAATAAGATATTTTACTTATATGAGTAATTGATTTGTAAACTAAACCTTTGCCAGCTTTTATAGAGTCAAAAAAGGGGATAAAAAATAAAACCAATAAACTGACATAAGGAAAATGAAATACTTTCATAAACAAAGAATTAACATCTCCATTTAATCTTCCACTAAACCAATACAACAAACATCCTAAAAACAGAAAATAATACTTAGATTTTTTCCAAAAATCAACGTAGTAGTATTTTATATAAGCACCTAAAACTCCATAAACAATTGTATCCAATCTGAATGTTACAATTTTTCTAGCTTTTGTATCCCACCAAAATCTATCTAAATTTTCATTAACAAGAATGAAATATCTATAAACCAAGGGAGAAATTAAAAAGAATAGAATTACAACCAGAAAAATATGTTGTTTTTTTATCTCAATTTTCTTTAAAACAGTATGTGCCAAAAACAGCATCAAGGGAATTAATAAATAAAACCATTCTTCAACTGCCAAACTCCATGATTCCCAGAAAAAACCAACAAAATGCCAATCAAAATTTTGGAGAAATAAAAAAAACTTCCAATCTAACTGTGAAAAATCATTATTGTTTAATCCAAAATAAGAAAATACAATATTTAATAATAAGATTAAGTAATAATTCGGCAGAGTTCTAAACCATCTTCTTTTCCAAAAATTCGCTATGGATTTTTTATTAAAAGATTCTTTTTCATATTCCTTAATAAGGATAGAACCAATTAAAAACCCACTTAAAACAAAAAATAATTCAACCCCATCTATTAAATAATAATAGGGTATATTGGGGGCTGAAAAATCCAAAACACCAGCAAAATGAATTAGAACAACGCTAATTATTGCGATGGCTCTCAAAATATCTAATCCATAAACTCGTTGCATGTTTAAAACTAATATATTTTAATTTAATCATCTAATTAAGATATATTTGATATTAATTAATTGCTTTTAAAGTATTAATATTAAACTCATTATCAAACACATTATCTCAAATTCTCATTTATTTCTGGAACAAAGACACTGAAAAACTACTAATTGATGATTTTGAAGTTAAAATCATCGCTGTCACTCCCTAAAACTAACTATTCGTATCTACTGCATAGATTGAGAGCTCACTCTTGTTCAGCTCATAGGCTCTTTCATAGCGATTCCAGAGATACACCTTTACCTCCACTGGTTTATCCAAAGGCAAATCGTTGGCCAGTTCTGTGTAGATTTTATGGTTTTGTTTATCCCAATGTATCAGTCTATCAAACTCTATAAATTTGTACGAATACTTTTCTTGCGTTTCGGGATTCTCCATCGAAAAAACAAGGTAAACATGCATGGGGTAATCAATGAACCGAATGGTGGTTTCGAAATCGAACCAAAGGGAAGAGGAAGGCAAAGAATCAACAACAAAATTGGCAAACAACTGATCTTTGTTTTTCGCAATGGTTTCGTTAAACTCAATTGTTTTATAAATACTTTTCTTTACTGGGCGTTTTCTTTTATACAATATCACATCAGAATTTGGCTGAGAATCGATAGAATCGTACAACCCATTCAGACTAGTCATATTTATTTTTTTGTCAATAATATAATCGTAATACCTCGAATTGGTATCTATGTTAGATGAGCAAATGGGCAATTCTTGATTCCATTTGTACACCCCATAACTCCAAACCGATATTGCAGTTCCCTCAATGTAAAGCGAACTTTTATAGCCTTTTGGCTTGCTCTTTTCCTCATTCTTAATGGTCTCAAAAAATGAATAGGGCAAAGTATCCTCCTGCCACAAACTGACATAATCAAGATTATAACTTGCCACAAAATGGATTGGAACCAAAAAGAATGGAGCAAGAACAAAGTACTTTACTTTTGACTCTTTCACAAAATCTATGGCAAAACTAAAGGCTGCTACAAAAAAGAAGTAAAGGTGTAAACCGGTTCGTTGATACGGGTAGTTCACATCAAAAAGCCAAGCTAACAACAATACTCCCAAGATATTGAAAATTAAAAAAACGAAAAATAAATTACTTCTATTAATCCATTTTTTTGCTTCGAAATGTTGAATAAAAACATAGCAAACGAAGCCAAAAATCAAAAAGGTTAGCACTTCTAAAACTCCCAAAAACTGACCCGGCTCAAATATTAATTGCAGCAAAGAAACCACCGTGTTTTTCCAAAATCCTTCTAAAAACCCAAACCACAAAATCCCATAACCCTTGTAGTAAAAAAGAATATGAATGGCATAACCTAGTATTGCTATAAATGCAGAAATTAAACTGACGTATCCTATCCAATCTGCCTTCCCAATCTTTTTATATTGATTAATGAGAGAATAACCAACAATTCCTAACATCACAAGGATAGGTAGCAAAAGTGAGAAAAAGGAATAAAGAGCAATTCCAAAGCACAACAAAGTGAGAGAAAGAGATTTATGAGAAACATGTTGAGCGAATTTCCCCAAATAAAACATACCAACCAGCAAGCTAGCAAAGCCCAATCCATAGCCTCTCGACAACCCAAAAAAACTGATGAAATGAAAGCTAAATAACAGAAGGATAAAAAATGTCCATTTAGCAGTTTTTGTCCGAAACCAACTCCCGATTCGGTACACAAAAACTAAATAAACGAGATAAGAAAGTACATTGGGCAATCGGATTGCTATGGGAGAATCACCAAAAAACAAATAGGAGAATCTGGCCAAAAAACTATTCACCAGATGATTATTGGCAGCTCGATATTCACTAAAAGGAGACAAAATTCCCGATTTAATAAAATGATTAAGCGTGCGGACTTCATCGTGAAACAATGGAACATTGATCGCTCTTAGTACAAGTACTCCAAAAGAAATAAGAGACAACAAAATAAATAGTTTTTTCTCATTTGAAGCTGTCGATTTCATTTTCCTCTTTTGTGCAATTTATTTAAACGTTGTACTCACGTCAAATGAATGTTGTTACCTGTTAAATATCGTCCTCCAATACTTTCAGATTCTCGATAATAAACTTTTGCCTATCAGGAGTATTTTTACCCATATAAAACTCAAGCAATTCGGCTACGGTCGCTTCTTTGTTTATCAAGACTGGCTCTAATCGAATATCCTCCCCAATAAAATATTTAAACTCATTTGGTGAAATCTCTCCTAACCCTTTAAACCTTGTGATTTCAGGATTTTTACCCAATTCACTCATTGCTGCCTGTCGCTCATCTTCCGTGTAACAATACCTTGTTTCTTTTTTATTTCTTACTCGAAACAGAGGCGTTTGAAGAATATACACGTGTCCATTCTTGATTAAGTCTGGGAAAAATTGCAAGAAAAAAGTCAATAGTAACAATCGAATGTGCATTCCATCAACATCCGCATCTGTCGCAATAATTACATTGTTGTACCGCAGTGTTTCCAATCCATCTTCAATATCCAAGGCAGCCTGTACCAGATTAAATTCTTCATTTTCGTACACCACTTTTTTTGTCAAACCAAAAGAATTAAGTGGCTTCCCCTTCAAACTAAAAACTGCTTGAGTGTTTACATCTCTGGACTTTGTAATAGATCCACTAGCCGAATCTCCCTCAGTAATAAAAATGGAGGTATCCAAGTGTCTTTCATTCTTTTTGTCTGTTAAGTGAATTCGACAATCTCTTAATTTTTTGTTGTGCAAGTTCGCTTTCTTGGCTCTATCCTTTGCCAGCTTTCTGATTCCGGTAAGTTCTTTTCTTTCTTTTTCAGATTGCTTAATTTTCTTTTCTAAATTTTCCGCAACTTCAGGGTTTTTGTGAAGAAAATTGTCCAGTTTTTCTTTCAAAAAATCATTCACAAAGGCATTCATTGATTTTCCACCAGGCTCAATATCATTCGAACCTAATTTAGTCTTTGTTTGAGATTCAAATACAGGTTCCATTACTTTCACCGCAATAGCAGCAACAATTGAAGCTCTAATATCTACCGCCTCGTAATTCTTATTAAAATAATCTCGAACTACTTTTACGTATGCCTGTCTAAATGCATTTTGATGTGTTCCTCCCTGTGTGGTATGTTGTCCATTTACAAACGAATAATATTCTTCTCCGTATTGTCTGGCGTGAGTTATTGCCACCTCAATATCCTCTCCTTTCAAATGAATAATTGGATACAATGGCTCGGCATCCATGTTGTTTTCCAATAAATCCAACAATCCATTTTTTGATAAAAATTTATTGCCATTAAAATAAATTGCTAATCCTGGGTTCAGGTAGCAATAATTCCAAATCATTTTCTCAATAAAAGGAAATCTAAATGTATAATTTTTGAAAACAGTAGAATCTGCTTCAAACTGAACGAATGTTCCATTTGCCTGGTCAGTGTCTTCAATCGGATCATCAGAATTGAGCACACCCGTATTAAAAATGGCTTTTTTTGCCTTTCCTTCTCTGTAAGCTTCAATCCTAAAAGTAGATGACAAAGCATTTACGGCCTTAGTTCCAACTCCATTAAGACCCACCGATTTTTTAAAAGCTTTGGAATCATACTTTGCTCCGGTGTTAATTTTTGAAACCGAATCGATCATTTTACCCAAGGGAATACCACGACCATAATCACGAATTGAAACGATTGTATCTTTCACTTTGATTTCAATTTTCTTACCATATCCCATTACATACTCATCGATACAGTTATCTACCACCTCCTTGATTAAAATATATACACCGTCATCAGCAGAAGATCCATCTCCCAATTTCCCAATATACATACCTGGTCGCAATCGAATATGTTCTTTCCAATCAAGGGTCTTTATACTATCTTCGTTGTAAGTATCGTTATGTGACATACACTTTTATTCTTTGATTTTTCTGGCATTAATTGAAGTGTTAAAATACGACTATATCTCAGGTTTTCCAATATCTATCCCAGAAAATAAATAACATACTTCTTAACAATATTAAAGGGATTTAATAGTTGTATAATTACATAAAAATGAGCAACTAAATACTTATTTTTACGTCATAACAAAACAAACTGATTCGATTATTTTCCCAATAAAACACATAGCAATTATTCTGTTATTGATTCTAACAGGTTTGGCTTCGTTCGGCAACTTACCAGGACCTACAATTACCTGTGTATCTGTTTTATCAAATGGAAATGTTCAACTTTCATGGACTCCAATAAACGATCCATCTGGTATTTTTGTAAAATACGAAGTCTATGAAGTTGGCACGGCAGGACTTACTCTACTTCAATCTATTTCCAATAGAACTAGTTCGACATTTTTACACACTACCGCTGCGGGAAACGTAAATAGTAAAAGATATATCATTAGCACGACCACCTCAATTCCCACTAACAATTTCTCAGATACTGTTTCTTCGATGAGACTATTCGTCAATAACCCATCAAATGGAATGGCTATCCTCAATTGGAATCCGGTATTTTCACCAGTCAATAGTCCCTCGGCAAGCAATTGGTATAGGGTTTACAGAGAATTCCCGCTTGGAACATGGACTCTCATAGACTCTGTTCGATATGGCAATGAATATTACAGAGATACCATAACTATCTGTGACGATTCAATCAATTATAGAGTTACAAATTCCAGCATATCCTGCACCTCTATTTCTAGTGTTGATGGAGATAATTTCAAAGACGTTATTCCTCCTTATGCACCGGTAATAAAAAGTGCAACGGTAGATACATCAAATAATTTAGGCACAATAAACTGGTTTCCTTCCAAACCCAACGACACTAGGGGGTACATTATACTCAAAAATATTTCTGGATCCTGGGTACCAGTAGATACCGTTTATGGCATTAACAACACATCTTATCAGTACAGTTTGTCCAACGCATCCAGTAATAGTGAATGTTTTGGAGTAGCGGCCTTCGACTCTTGTTATTACGGTTC
>Ga0209136_1001715_pt1:0-2500 | contig 14154 bp, 7 predicted proteins | sample SaaInl0LU_22_DNA_FD_184640 | JGI IMG/M metagenome (GOLD analysis project Ga0209136, IMG submission 184640) | Marine microbial communities from expanding oxygen minimum zones in the Saanich Inlet - ESP_90LU_22_DNA (SPAdes) (version 2) | ecosystem: Environmental > Aquatic > Marine >... | reverse complement strand
TCGGAGTCGAACCGATGACCTCCTGCGTGCAAGGCAGGCGCTCTAGCCAGCTGAGCTAATCCCCCGTAATAAACAATTGGTAGTCTCGAGCAGATTTGAACTGCTGACCCCTACATTATCAGTGTAGTGCTCTAACCAACTGAGCTACGAGACTCTAAGAAAAGAATTGAGAAACAAACTCAAGAAAGGAGATATTCCAGCCACACCTTCCGGTACGGCTACCTTGTTACGACTTAGCCCTAGTTATCGGTTTTACCCTAGGCGGATCCTTTATGGTTTCCGACTTTAGGCACTCCCAACTTCCATGGCTTGACGGGCGGTGTGTACAAGGCCCGGGAACGTATTCACCGCGTCATGGCTGATACGCGATTACTAGCGATTCCAACTTCATGGAGTCGAGTTTCAGACTCCAATCCGAACTGAGATGAGTTTTATAGATTAGCAAACTTGTCACCAAGATGCAACCATCTGTACTCACCATTGTAGCACGTGTGTAGCCCTGGACGTAAGGGCCGTGATGATTTGACGTCATCCCCACCTTCCTCCCGTTTACACGGGCAGTCTCTTTAAAGTCCCCGACATTACTCGCTGGCAACTAAAGATAAGGGTTGCGCTCGTTATGGGACTTAACCCGACACCTCACAGCACGAGCTGACGACAACCATGCAGCACCTTGAGACCAGTCCGAAGAAAAGCTGTTTTCACAGCCTGTCCGGTCACATTTAAGCCCAGGTAAGGTTCCTCGCGTATCATCGAATTAAACCACATGCTCCACCGCTTGTGCGGGCCCCCGTCAATTCCTTTGAGTTTCACTCTTGCGAGCGTACTCCCCAGGTGGATTACTTATCACTTTCGCTTAGGCACTAGTCAAACTAATACCGAGTAATCATCGTTTACGGCATGGACTACCAGGGTATCTAATCCTGTTCGCTCCCCATGCTTTCGTCCCTCAGCGTCAATAATACATTAGTGAGCTGCCTTCGCAATTGGTGTTCTGCGTCATATCTGTGCATTTCACCGCTACATGACGCATTCCGCCCACTTCATATATATTCAAGAACTTCAGTATCAATGGCAGTTCTACAGTTGAGCTGTAGGCTTTCACCACTGACTTAAAGTTCCGCCTACGGACCCTTTAAACCCAATAAATCCGGATAACGCTTGCATCCTCCGTATTACCGCGGCTGCTGGCACGGAGTTAGCCGATGCTTATTCGTACAGTAATGTCAGCTCTGGATAAATCCAAAGGTTTCTTCCTGTATAAAAGAAGTTTACAACCCATAGGGCATTCATCCTTCACGCGGCATGGCTGGATCAGGCTTGCGCCCATTGTCCAATATTCCTCACTGCTGCCTCCCGTAGGAGTCTGGTCCGTGTCTCAGTACCAGTGTGGGGGATCATCCTCTCAGACCCCCTAGATATCGTTGCCTTGGTAAGCCGTTACCTTACCAACTAGCTAATATCACGCATGCCCATCTCTTATCGAAATTCTTTAATCTTTAAACCATGCAGCTTTAAGACATTATAAGGTATTAATTCAAATTTCTCTGAGCTATTCCTTAATAAGAGGTAGGTTGCATACGCGTTACGCACCCGTTCGCCACTCGTCATCTGGTGCAAGCACCAATGTTACCGTTCGACTTGCATGTGTTAAGCCTGCCGCTAGCGTTCATCCTGAGCCAGGATCAAACTCTCCATTGTAATGGTATTTATTTTATAATTTTCTTGTTGTTTCTCAATTTTTTCAAAGAACTTAATATCAAAGTAGACCGGTCACGTTTGACCTAATCTTTTATTGCTTTTCTATATCGTTTATTTAGAACGTTCGCTCTCTTGTCGAAAGCGGATGCAAATGTAATACCTTTTATTTAATCTCCAAAGTTTATATAAACTTTTTTAATCTTTTTTTTCAGATACTAACCTTAGCATGTTTAGAACTTTTTTACCCTCTTATCGAAAGCGGATGCAAATCTAATACCTTTTATTTAACCTCCAAAGTTTATACAAACTTTTTTAATCTTTTTTTATGACACTTAAACTGCACCTTGTTTAGAACTTTCCGTTCTTTCTCTTTAAGCGGATGCAAATCTAAAACTTTTACATCCCAATTTCCTAACTTATTTCGCTTTTTATTTAAAGTATTTTTCTATACCTTTTATATCAGCTAGTTAACTCATGGATTGCTCACCGAAATTACCTGGGTTACTCCGTTTACTACGCTATTTCCTTCTAATACAAAGTGACTAATGTATCGCGAAATATCCTCACTACTAGTAGGAGATACAAAATCAGGAAAAGCTTCCTTTAACATTTCTGTGTTTACACTACCCAACGCTAAACAATTTACAATTATACCATCTCCAAGAAAATCAACAGATAAAAATTCTCTACCTTTTTGATTTCTTTAAGGATAGGATATAATCTTTAGTATACAGTATTGGACTAATTCTTTTAGTTTAAATATATGAGTCTTTTGATTGGCGGGATTAAGGATTCTCCA
>Ga0209136_1001708_pt1 | contig 14171 bp, 12 predicted proteins | sample SaaInl0LU_22_DNA_FD_184640 | JGI IMG/M metagenome (GOLD analysis project Ga0209136, IMG submission 184640) | Marine microbial communities from expanding oxygen minimum zones in the Saanich Inlet - ESP_90LU_22_DNA (SPAdes) (version 2) | ecosystem: Environmental > Aquatic > Marine > Intertidal... | reverse complement strand
AGAAAAGAATCTGGATTAATATAAATGTGGCGAGTCTTCATTATTTTGTACTTGTCATACCTCATTCTTGGACCACATTGGGAAACAAAACTTTTGAAGGGTGAAAAGTTAGCTCTTGTGGATAGCGCGAGAGAACTCGGTCGTCGTTCAATCTTCATCTCGTATGTGGCGCTCCTCTTTGTTGCGTGGTTCTTCCGTAAACCAAGTTCGATAACATTCATGAATGCACTCATCATGGCTGGTGCGGCTACGGTGGGTTTCTACCTCAAATACGGACCAGAAACGGTACCGATGCACCTTCTTCTTCTTGGATTCCTTGTATATTCTGGGCGTCAATATATGAATCCGCAACTTTGGGTGACTTTGGGTCTCATTGGATTTTATACGCTCACACACGAAAAATTATATGTGGGCTAAAAGTAGAATGAAGATTCATATTGTTGGAGCTGGACCAACTGGTATGTCCCTCGCATGGGAAATACTCAGGTCAGGTGATCATGACATCACAATCTATGACAGGAAGCCCTCCGCGGGTGGTTCTTGGTGGGAACCTGAAGAAGGGCCTAGGGATCTTCACGCGCACAGAATAGTTTTCGACAGGGCTTTTGTGAACACACAAAGTCTATTCAGTGAAATGAGAATCGATTGGAATTATATCTTTGAACCAGTGGAAAAGGATCTTTACAGTTTTATTTTGAAATCCCTAAAGTTGAAAGACTATGGCGCACTCACTTCCCTCGCTGCGAGGGTCCTCGCTCAACCCAAAAAGTACAGGAGTGTCTCCCTCAAAGAGGCCCTCGGTGAGTTGACGGAAGGTGGGAGGAGTATCCTTGAACACCTCCCTCTCATTATGGATGGTGTGACATGGGAGGTCATGTCAGCCTATGAATTTGTGAAGAGTTTTGACCACGTGGCTCTCTCAAAACAATGTACACAAAAGGTTTCTGGTAGAGTCATGTGTGACGCAATGCAGGAAGCCCTCGAAGAGGTTGGGGTTGTGTTCCAATTTGGCAAAGAACTTGGGGAAGTTGAATATCTTCCAGATGGTTTCAGGGCTCAATTTACAGATGAAACCCAAATTGATGATGGGATGCTTTTTCTCTGTCTCGACAATAGTCCAGCTCTCAAGTTCCTTGGAGACAATTGGGGACCAGACGCGGAGAAGAAAGTTAGAGAAAGTACCTACGGGTGTATCAATATTCTTTTTGACTTTGACGAACCTATGAAGCTTGGTGACGACCTTGAAATTGCGGCCACGACAAAGTTGAACCTCCAACCAGTTGTCCTCGCAGACGGTCATACAGTGTCGTGTGTCATATGCGATCTCACCGAGGAAATCCTGACAACACCTCCCGAAGAGTTGAGGGTTCGAGTCCTTGAAGAGTTGGATGTTCCCCTTCCCAAACAAATCCGATTTGGATGGGGTGCCGAGTGGGACGGGAAGCGATGGCAATTCTCACAATCATCTGGAGTCCTCAGTCTTCATGGACAACTTCCATTCTTTGGAGAATGTCCAAGTGTTGCTATGTGTGGTATGATGTCTCCCCGTAACACCCCTTACTCAAGTATTGAAGCTGCTGTAGAGGTATCAAGGTCACTCAGTCACATGGCATTTGGCACACGAGAACCATTGAGTCCACTCCTTCTCACACAAGTTGTGTCTGTGACACTTTTAGTGCTTATAGTTTTAATTCTCATCTATCGTAACAGAAACCAATGAAGTTTCTAGCCACCGTACATACACCCATGTATGACCACAACGACAAAAAGTACCTCCGTTTGGTCATTCCTGAAAAATGTGCTGAGATTGTTCGAAGAATGCATTCGAATAAAGACACACCATATGATCCTCTCGTTGGTCGTGTCCTCACTGTAAAAGTTCCATTTAGGTACAGGAGAGTGATGTGTAGGGTTGAAGGTCAACCTATACAATCTCTTGTAGCTGGTGATGAAGTCTGTGTCGAAATTGATTTTAAGGGCTATTGGGCTACGAGTGGTTATTCTTGGGTACTTTCTTCTTGTTCTGGCACTTGAATTTCAGTCACCCCATTCGCCTTCATATCTTCATAAGCTTGAAGTCTACCCTGAAGACGGAACAATTCTTGTGTTCCTTGCTCAATAATTCGTTGAAGCTCTTTGATCTTATCGTCCACGATAACAACTCGCATTATATCTATATAAAGTTACAAGTCTTTAATATTACAATGTTAACGCGAACTGGATACCTCGTGACTGAGGGACCAATCGCAGAAATTAAAAAGGAACTCACAGTAAGACCCCAAGTCAATGGGGACTATGGATTTCCTCCACCACCTTTCAAAGTTTTTAGAACAGCTAAGAATGGAGTGTGCGTTCCAAGATTCTACGGAGTTGCTCGGGTTGGAAAACCCAAGGAGGACAGACGCCCCGAGCCAGCCAGGTCCAAGGCTACTTTTGTTGGACAGCTCAGAGACGCCACCCATCAGAACGCCGCACTTGCTGCGGCTCTTAGTGCGGGTCATGGAGTTCTCTCGCTCCCATGCGGGTATGGAAAGACCACCGTATCCCTGGCGATAGCGTGTAAGCTGGGCTACAGAACTATGATTGTTGTTCATAAACAGTTCTTGGCGGATCAGTGGAGAGAACGAATCCAACAATTCTGTCCAGGTGCCACCATTGGTATAGTTCAACAAGACAAGAAAGAGACAGATTGTGACTTTGTGATAGCTATGCTTCAATCTCTCTCCCTTAAGGAATATTCCTTCAGTGACTTTGATTCAATTGGGACACTCATAGTTGATGAAGCCCATCATATATGTGCGAAGGTCTTCTCACAATCCCTTTTCAAAATGTGTCCTAAGCACATCTTTGGCTTGTCAGCAACACCTGAGAGAAAAGATGGACTCACAAAGGTTCTTCATTGGTTTATGGGTCCAACCTTCTTTGCGGTTGAAAGGAAAAATCAGGAACAGGTTGAGGTCTTCCCCGTGACCTACGAATCATTCAACTACAGAAATCCACCACCCTCAACGCGCTTTGGTAAAGTCTCCATGCCAAACATGATCACGGAAGTTGTGGAGGACAGGAAGAGGAATCAAATGCTTGTGGGTCTCATCAAGAAGGCGTCAGCTGGAACTCGTCAACTCCTTGTCCTCAGTGACAGGCGTTGGCATTGTGAAATGCTTCATCAATGTTTCCCCAAAAACTCGGGTCTCTATATGGGTGGTATGAAAGAAGCTGATCTCCAGGCTTCATCCAAGAAGAAGATCATCTTCGCAACATTCTCACAAGCCCATGAAGGTCTCGACATCCCAACACTTGATACGGTCATATTGGCATCACCTAAATCTGACATAACCCAAAGTATTGGTCGAATTATGCGGGAGACCAAAGGTAAGAAGAACAATCCGCACATCTATGACATTCATGATCCGTGGTCACTCTTTACAGCTATGTTCTACAAAAGGATGAAAGTGTACCGCCAAGGTGGTTTCAAGATTCATGGTAAGGTTGCTGAAGAAGAGAAGAAGACGGAGTTTCCTCAGGGAAAGTGTCTGTTTTTATAATCTGGGCATAAATTAAATGTCTGGCGCATTAATTCAACTTGTGTCCAAGGGAGTACAAGATGTTTACCTCAATAGCGAAGAGGGACATTCATTCTTTCGTATGAAGTTCGTGAGACATACAAATTTTTCTCAAGCCCCCAAGCTCATTAAGACCATTAGTGACAAAGATCCACATTTTACAGTTCCAGTTCTTGGTGATCTGATAAATTGTTTATGGTTTGAAGGTCTTGACCGACAATCAAATATTTCTTCAAATCTTCTTTTCAATTCGACGATTGATCTTTATATTGGAGGTCAAAAAATTGATTCTCAGCACTACGACTATTACGCGGATATATGGCCAAATTATTTAGCCGACAGTTACACAAAGTCACAAGAACTCACAAATAAAACAAACTTGTCACATAAAAACTTTCAACCACTTCACTTTTTCTTTTGTGATCATGGAGCATTTTTACCACTGGTTTCACTCGCAAATCATCAAGTTGAAGTAAAGGTAAACTTCGACCAAACAAGTTTAGCAGACCACACAGAATCAATTAGAAAAATAAACGTCTACGGAAATTATATCTACTTGGACAAAGAGGAGAGAGAATCCCTTGTAAAGAGGCAGATGGATTTCGTCATTACTCAAACTCAAAAAATAGAATATCCACTTTCGAATGTTTATGATAACCTTACTCAGAGTGGTGGTTACAACGTTTTTGATTTGAGTTCATTAAATCACCCAGTAAAATCTATATTTTTTGGAATGTCGGCAAAGCACACAGATCCAACAAAAGATAGATTTACATTCAAAAATGCCGACATACAAATTAATGGAACACCCCTCTTAGAAAACATGACACCAACGTATTTTCATACAGTCCAAAATTACTACAAGTCAAAATATGGCGTTTCAGATTTCCGTGTAGATACAGAAGATCTATTTCACACGAGATACTTTGCGTATCACTTTGGTCTAAATGTCTCAGACTACAATCCATCTGGAAGTTGTAATTTCAGTAGACTTGATAATGCTAAGCTTACAGTCAGAGGCGCCGAGAAAGGTGTGCTCAGGGCTCTTGATAATGAGATATCTGTTATCGCATTAAACTATAATGTCCTCAGGATCAAGGATGGTTTGGCCGGAATTTTATTCGGAAACTAAAGTATAAATGGGTAGAACTGCTAGGTTTGATCAAATTTACGTCGCAAATTTAGATGCAGAACCCGTTGAAGAAGAAACTCTTACAGGAGTAAAGAGTATCTTAACTAGAGAAATTGAGGCGGATGAAGTTGTGGTTGATAGATTGGGTATCGCAAATACAGCTCCAACTAAAGAATTCTCTGTTGGAAGTGCTCTTTTTATAGATAAAGACGACACAATTGTTTTTGACCTCAAAGAACGTGGTAGAGCCTCTCGTTTTTTTATTGAAAACCAGCTCGCTGTAGGCACAATAAACCCAACAAAAGCTTTTCAAGTAAACAGTGGTGACACAACAAAAGTTTCAATTGACTTGACGGGTAAAGATCTGATGACTGTGAGTGGTAATACAGTTTCTACAAATGTCATTGTCAATGATAAATTGACGGTCCCTGGGTCAAATATTGTTATAGATCGTCTTGCATCAAATGTAATTAGTGTTGTGGGTACGACAAAAACAACTAATCTTATTGCAACTTCAAATCTTGATGTTGGTTCTAATATTCTATTTTTCAACGAAGGCGCAAATGTTGCTATATTAACTGGTAATGTTACCATTAAACCACCGGATGGTCCAGATGGTACAATTGCCCATCTTCGGATTTTGGGTAACATTGATGTGACCGGTAATATCACTGTAACCGATACAGCTACATATGTTAAACAACAAAACCTTATTGTTCAAGATCCAATTATTCTCATGGGTGACGGAAACCAAGGTACTGCTGAGACGGGTATTCTTATGCGCCAAGATGAGGGTGTCTCCAATGTCGCTGTGGCATTTATAAGCGGTGGTGCTGGTCGGCAAGATGAAATGGCAATATTTAGAACAGATGATGACGCCGAAACTACATCGTCATTTACAGTTAAAACTTCTGAAACTGCAAATTTGCGGGTCCACGGTGACGTATACGTAAACAATAAACTTGGTGTAAGTAATATAAATCCAACGAGTAACCTTTGTGTTGGCGACAAGTTTAGAGTGAGTACTCCACCTGGTGTGGTACTCCCAGGTGAATCTTCGAATATATTGGAAGTTGATGGCTACACTTACACCAAAGGTCTTAAGATTGGTACCCTTGGTCTTCAAGTAGGTAACGCAGTCACCGTAAATCCACTTGGTCTTACGGATCCAAACGCATCCGTGATTTCAATTGCTGGTAACATTCAAGCAAAGGGTCTTAGAACCACTGGTGCTGATGGTTGGCTTTCTGGTATTGCGAACACAGTACCTAAAGATACTCTTAATATAGGTACCCCTGCGGTAGTGACATGTAACATCTATGATGGCAATACATGGTATGTCTATGGTAATACATATTCATCAAATGTTCTCACAGACTTTGCTCGGATAACCGGTGATATGCGCATCGGTGGTCCAGGTGTGACAACGGATGACAGCACTTATAACATTAAATCTTCTGGACAACTTGTAATTCACGCAAATGATTCAAGTGCTACAAATGATGAGTCTAACGCTCTCATTTTGAAATCTGGTACATTGGCTTCAAATGTAAGTGCTATTGAAATTGAAGCTGCTTCTCAAACGGCAGCTAATCAACAAATTAGGTTTAAAACTAAAAATACCGAACGTATGCGTATAACATCAACTGGTAATGTTGCCATTCAAAATACATCACCCGGTGAAACTGTCACTATAGCGGCACCTGTTCGCATAAACTTTGCGAACACAATTACTTTTGGTAACACATGGGGTCTCGCTAATCATACTTCAATGCGAATGCGGGTGAGACCAAATGAAGGTGATGCCTATATTGAGACACACGTTGGTTCCGGTCTAGGTATTAACTTTGGTGCCTCGAAGACAGGTGTAATCGGCACACCAAAACTTACTATAACCGAATATGGTGGAGTTGGTATTGGTGTAACAAATCCACACGGTAAATTGAATACTTCGGGTGGAACCGTTTATGTAAATAGACAAGTTACCAATAATGCTAGTTATGACCACACGACGACACCCCTCGTTGTGACAAATCAAGACGGTATTGCGGGGACAGGTAACCCCAAACCGGTTATGATTATGGCTCGAGAAGCTGCATCCGGTTTTGGTGCCAAAGCTGTTTTTGACATGGATAGATGGGAAGCTGGGGGATCAAGAACTAGAATGGATGTCAAATTAGCGCATGGAAACTATGATGATGTAAATGTCATGTCGATACGAAGTGACAAGCGTGTTGGATTTGGTACCACAGATCCAACAGCAAATGTACACATTAGTTCTGTCGGTGGTGGAAATCCAGATAACAACGGTCTACTTGTATATAACGAAACTGGTGGTGACAACCAGGATGCAATTGTAACCGTCAAAGTTGCAGCGAGCTCAGGTGATGCATTCACTACATATACCGACGATGCAAACCAGGGTTGGGCAGTTGGTCTAGACAATAAATCTGGTGATCGCGACTTTAGAATTACAAACAACGTATATGCCGTATCAAATGTTTTACATACAGCTCTATTCATTGACGGAGTTTCAAGTAATGTTGGTATCGGTACAGATGAAACAAAGGCTCGCCTTGATGTGAAGGGTGATATAAGAGTTTCAAATGTTTTGGCATTTTCGGGGGTAGCAAATGATGAAGGTGCTCTCAGACACCACACGTTTATACAAGAAAGACAATATGATACATCTGGTCGTTCAGAACTCTTTATATTCAAAGGTAACGACGGTACTTCAGAAGAATTCGCTGGTCCAGATCAAATAAGAAGTGTTGCCGCGCAACATTCTTTCCAGGTGTATAACACAGCTGGTGAAACGGGTCTCACACAAGAAAATGTCGATGATATAATTGCGGATAATACAATTTCAGATGTATTCAACAATACACCTGTCATGCTTATTACAGGTAATAGGCGTATTCTTATTGGTACAGCAAATGAAAGTGCTAGTGGTATCACAGATGAAACTAGGTTTTTTGTAAATGGTGAGTTGGCAGTTCCAACAGAGCAACGTATTTCAACAACTGGTATGACCTTTAGTTCGGATACAGCTGGTACAATTAACGTTATAAACAGTACATCCGACGCGAGAGATTTCGTGTTCCGCATCGATGACACAGAAAAAATGCGTATGACAAAGTGGGGTGGTCTTGGTATTGGTACTACACCATCTGGTTCAAATCTTCATGTGTATACCGCATACACGGCTAGCCAAGATATGCTTAAATTGGAAGGTGCAGCTGCGGGTTCTGGAACTACAAAATCTGGTATTGTGATACACAAGGGTGATGGCTACGGTGGTTACATTCGCGGTTACAAAGACGCAACCAACTCACGAGCAGGTCTCATGATTGGAGGTGAGTACAACAATAGTGAAACAGATGCTATCACAATCATGAAAACAGCGACCCACAGTAATATTGGTATAGGTACAACTGTACCGACCGAGGCTTTTCACCTTTACAACAAAAAGCAAAAAATAGAAGCGTCAGGAACAAGTAACGCAATTATTGAGTTTGTTACAAATGCTGGTTTGTCAAATATTTATGCGAGTAATACGGGTAATGTTCATATCATTCCCAAACACACCCACGTCAAGATTGATGGTAACTTGGATATCGCAGGAGATATTAATTTTTCCGGTGAATTTGAAATAGGTAGTGAACTCGGAGTTAACCTTTCCGGTGCTTCACCAGAAACAAATCTTCATGTAAGAGGTGGTGTCATTACAAACGATGATCAAGTTGCGTGTAAAAAATATTCTCAAACTTTTTCGATCGGGGAAGGTACGGCTAAAGATATCCAACTTATGTTTGGTGCGGGTGCATTCTGTGCTAAAATTATAGCCATGTTGAGAAGAACAGATGGATCGACTGTCAAAGATTTGAGTACCATGATTATTGAAATTTCGGGTGGGACAGGTGATGAAACTGCGCCAGATAATGATATAGCTATCGGCACAAAGAATCTCTTCGGCGGAACAAATAGTTATCCATGGAGTCCAACAGTTACAACTGGTAAACGAGGTATAAGTATAGAACCATATAATACTGATAACGAACGGATTTATTCATATGACATATCTGTAGAATTGGTGTCAGCTTGTGGTGGTAAACTTTTAAAAATTAGTCGAGATCTTAGTAGCAATGATGATCTTGATACACAAACTGGCGGTCAAACGCAAATTGCAGCTTTTACTTATTAATTTTACCTAATGGGGAAGACCCAGTGGTAGAATTAAATTTAAAATTATGCCCTGATGGAATCAGAGACGGCTAAGAATAAGACGCCGACAATGAAAGCCATGACGACGTAATTACATTCAGTTTCTTCGAGACCATTTTCTTTATTGGTCCCCTTGTCAACAGCGGCAGGAGGAGGTGCCTGCTGTTTCATGGGAGGTTCAAGTTCCTCCAAGGGACAGTAACCTATCATTTATACTTTACCTAGAGATTAATTTCAGTCTTCTTCTTTTTACGTCCTCGCTTTGATTTACCCACATCAACATTCACCTCCTTGACTTCACCACCCGTGGATTCTCCTGAAATCGAGACAATATCAGACACATCGTCATCGTCATCTTGTTCAGTCACTGGCACTTGTACAGTTGTATTCATTGGCGGTGGAGGCGGCATCATAATACCACCCATAAGGCTTGATATGTCAATGCCAGGACCTTGCATCTCGTATTGACCAGTGCCTCCAACTGGCGCTGCGTCAGCTGAACCAGATGGAGCGCGTGTTGTATTTTGAACCGCGGACATCATATTCTTCACAAGGTCTGGGTTTTGTTTGAGAACATCATTCATATTGGGAAGGGCACTCTTAAACATAGAGTTTGTCAAGTGGAACATCATCGCTGAACCACCCAACATCATGATAAGCTTGACTTCTGGGGCAACGTTGACCTTGCTTCTGTACTTCACATAAAGTTCCTCAAAGACACCATCATAGTCATCTACATTTTCCATGACAGATTCGGACCAACCATCAAGTTGAATCTCAAATGGGTTGTATCTTTTGTTGAGAAACTCCAAGCCTGTCACACAAGCTACAAGCATTCTTCTAGAAAATCGAATAGACTGTTCAACATCAATACTATAAGTAATTCTCTTTACTTCGGAGCGTAACTCTTCAATATTGGAGTATGCATTAAGTCTCTTGTTTACGGCGAATCCTTTCTTTTCGAGACGACCAAGTTTGTTAATGAGATCCGATTTCTCTTCGTCAATAGAAGTGTATCCCTTTGAAGGTTGTTCTTCCTGAGCCTCCATTGGTTCATCATCAAAAAACATTGGTTCATCTTCTCCGTAGTCAATTTCTTCATCCATCTGTGGAGCTTGTGGGGCTGATTGTTTGTTTGGATTTACAAAAGCGTCCATAGCTTCTTGGCGTTGTTGTGTTTGTGGGCGTGATTGTTGAGGAGCTGGACGTCTCACAGGCTGAGGACGAGGTGTTGAGATCTCAATCTCATCCATCAGGGCCTGTTCGTCAGCATCCAACTTCATCACATTTGGGGTGCCTCGATCAATGACAATTTCTTCGTCCATCTACTCTCTATTAGGAAACTATTAAATTACCTTTAACGCACTTTTAAAAAAATATGTATGTACATTATAAATGCTTAACCTCAACCGTGCTAATCGAAATGCCATCATGACCATTGTTGCTTTGATTGTAATTATCTTTGCTCTTGGGATGTTGAAGAGCACCAGCAGGTACCAACCCAGACCAATTACTATCAAGGCTATCAACGAAAAGTCCATCTTCGACCTCGAGCATCGCCTTGAATGCGCCCCTGGCCACACCAGTAAGGGTAGCACATACACCAAGAGCCTCACACCAGGTGGTCTCTGTGCGTCCGAAAGGCTCGTCGCTGAACAAGCTGGTGGCTATGAAATTGATGAAGGAATCGGTGGATCTTTAATCTAAGGTAATACTAAATGGCTTTGGTTACTTCGCCCCAAACTATTCCAGACCTCGATTATGAGTATCACACCATAACTATTGATTCAATTGGGCAGGAGAGTGCCAATACTTTTACTTCTTATCTTCAACAACCCATCAAGAATGTGGTTCAGGCTAGACTATTGGCCGCACACATTCACTCTAATGTCGTGACTGAGCATTGCTATGTTTCTATTGAAGAATTGGATACAATTTTCAATGACCGAGCTTCAAATGTTCTTACATCGGAACAGGCACACATAAGTAAAGTTAGAAGTTCATTTGGAAGTATTGTAACCGATAACGCAACACATGTGTCCGGTAATTCACTCATTACTTTCAAAGACAACTATCCAATTGTTACTCAGTACATTGATCCAATTCGTCGCATTGATCGTTTAAGTGTGACAATCAGAGATCAAAACGGTGATACTATTAAAAACTCAGATGATAGTGGTGATAATTTTTTAGTTATTAGATTTGTGTGTAGAAAACCAAATTTGTAATTTTCTCCTATTAAAGTAGTATAACATGTCTTCTGGTATTGTTCAACTTGTGGCGCTTGGTGCTCAGGATGAGTACATTATGGGTAACCCAGAGATATCGTTTTTTAATTCCACGTTTAAAAGACACTCCAATTTTTCACAATCCGTTGAAAAGCAGACAATAAGAGGGGATGTGAAAAATGGTTCGATGTCAAGTGTTCAAATTGAAAAGTGTGGTGATATGCTTGGCTACATCTACATGACTATAGATGATACAACACAAGCTCTTGATACATCAGAATGGACTAATATTATTGACAAAGTAGAACTTCTCATCGGTGGTTCCGTTGTTGATACACAAGACTCCATATTTACAGAAAAAATTGCTATTGATACATTTTCACAAAATGTGTCACGAAGTGCTATTGGTACACACCCGGGTGTACACGCACGTTCATATTTTTACCCCCTTCGATTTTTCTTTTGCGAAGGACCACAATGCGCACTACCATTGGTGGCTCTCAATTATCATAACGTGGAACTGAGAATTTATTGGGGTTCTACAGCTTCAAATTACAATGTTGAAATGTTCGCAAACTATTATTATCTAGACAATGAGGAACGAGGTAATATTGCGACAAGAAAACACGACCTTCTCATTACTCAAGTTCAAAAGAATATTCCATCTGGTGAAATTGTTCAAGATTTGACATTTAATCATCCCGTGAAATACCTTGCCTCTTCAAATACTTCTGTTAATAGCGCTCTCACATCACCAACAAATAAAGTAAAGCTGAGTATAAATGGTGTTGATCTTGGAAATTACAGATGGGGTAAACCACACTTCATCGATGTCACAAACTATTATCACACGAATTTCGTAACATCTCCAGATTTCTTTCTTTATTGCTTCTGTCTCATGACAAGTTCTCTTCAGCCAACCGGAACACTCAACTTCAGTAGAGTAGAATCAGCTAAAATTATGAGCGAGAGTATGACTATAGATGACCCAATTTATGCTGTAAACTACAATATACTTCGTATAGAAAATGGGATGGCAGGTCTCCTTTACGCAAATTAATTTACTATCTTATATTAAATGGTTAAGAACTTACCTGCGGTGGAACGATCTACTAAGATTCGGTTTGGTAAGAACGTACCAGAGGCGGAAGCCCAGGCTGAAAATACCATTGTCTTCAATGCAACGAATAGTCAGTTTAGTGTGCCTACATCGAATGCGGTATATCTTTCACCGGTTCGAAATAGAACGGATTATGAAGATAGACAGATCGTACTTCTCATGTATAATCGTACAACTAAAGAAATTACAGAGTCTGGTGAAGCAGCTACGGATATTATTCAAACAAGTTTACAAGGTGCTACAAACTTTGGTAATATAACTTCAAATGTTGTTACTTTTACTGGTGCGGCGCCGAGTGCGCAAGGTGTAAGCTTTACAACTTCAAATATTGTGGGTTTAAGTAATTTATTCCCAGAACATACCGTGAGTGTTGGTTCAAACCTATATGTAGATGATAGTGGTCGTGATGTTCTTGTTGTTTCTGGTAATGTGTCAATTTTAGGAAACCTTCAAGTAACTGGGGATACCACAGTTATCAATACCGAAAACACTTCCATTAGGGATGCTATTGTAGAATTGGGGAAAGATAATACATCGGGGGATACCACCCTCGATTTAGGTATTTTAATGCACCGCCCAGATGCACTTTCGAATGTAGTCATGGGATATCGCGAAGGATCCGACGAATTTGTAATTGCCTATACCGATTCAAAACCAATCGACAAAACACTTGTACCGAAAACCGACGAAGACATTAATGTACACGTCTATGGTCTCACCCACGTGGATGCGAACATTTACGCACACGAAGATGTTCTCGTTGATGGTAATGTGTATGTGTCAGGGAATACATCGGTTACAGAAGAATTGACCGTCTCTGGTAATGTCTACGCCGATAAGGACCTTGAGGTCATGGGGAACACTTATGTAGACGGTAATGTGGTGGCCTATAAAGACTTACTTGTGAGTGGAAATGTATACGTGTCCCAAAATGTCTCTGTGACCGAAGAGCTCACTGTCACAGGTAATGTCTATGCCGACAAGGATCTTGAGGTTGTGGGTAACGTCTATGTCGACGGCAATGTTGTGGCCTATAAAGATCTTAGTGTCACTGGTAATGCCTATGTATCGGGTAATGTCTCTGTGACCGAAGAACTCACTGTCACAGGTAATGTCTATGCCGATAAGGACCTTGAAGTCATGGGGAACACTTATGTAGACGGTAATGTGGTGGCCTATAAGGACTTACTTGTGAGTGGAAATGTATACGTGTCCCAAAATGTCTCTGTGACCGAAGAGCTCACTGTCACAGGTAATGTCTATGCCGATAAGGACCTTGAAGTCATGGGGAACACATATGTAGATGGTAACGTGGTGGCCTATAAGGACTTTACCTTAACTGGCAACGCCTATGTCTCTGGAAATGTTGAAGTGACGAAGGCTCTCATTGTGAGCGCCAACACACATCTCAAAGGTGACAATGTCTTCGTGACCCACACAATGGACTTTTTGGATCCAACGACTGCTATTGTCACGGATCAAATTTCCAACGTCCAAATTCGTTTGGGTCAATTGGAGAATGTTGCTAATACGGCCTCAAATCCACTCATAAATCAAGTACTTACATATGACCAAGACGCCGATGAGTGGTCTAACGCATACCCCGATCAGACAATCGTTCTGGTTAAGAATACTTCCGGCGTGCCTATGACAAGAGGTCAAGCAGTTCATGTTACTGGTTCTAATGGAAATAACATGTTTCGGGTTGATTTGGCAGATGCTTCCGATGCCTCTAAGATGCCCGCAATCGGTATTGTTTATGAAGATTTACCAATTAATGGAGAGGGTGCCGCTGTTACATTTGGTAGAGCTAACGGAATTAGTGGAATATCCGAATTTACAAACGGTGACACACTTTATGTTGCAAGTGGTACTCCAGGTGGTTTAACAAATGTAAAACCATA
>Ga0209136_1001707_pt1 | contig 14172 bp, 10 predicted proteins | sample SaaInl0LU_22_DNA_FD_184640 | JGI IMG/M metagenome (GOLD analysis project Ga0209136, IMG submission 184640) | Marine microbial communities from expanding oxygen minimum zones in the Saanich Inlet - ESP_90LU_22_DNA (SPAdes) (version 2) | ecosystem: Environmental > Aquatic > Marine > Intertidal... | reverse complement strand
TGTTTTTATTGGCCCAATCTTTAATAACCAGTAAAACAAGCTCTCTCTTATTGAGGCGCCCTCCTAAACCTTCCACTTTGTACTTTGAATAATCTCTTGTCATTTCAATGCTTTAAAGTTTTTATGTTTTGTCATTTTGTCTTTCAATGTCTCCCATGTCTGAGGTTGCAGATTGGTCAAATCGATATTCAGACTGCCCATGGCGTTCTGGAAAATATCCTTTAGCCCATTATAAGAGGAGTATCCGATAGTATTCATATCTACCGAACGATTACAAAACGACTTTGTTCTGCATCCATTAAATTTTGACTCACTTAATTTCAAGTCATTGATGGTCCTTGAAAAATTGGAAACTAATTGAACTTTATCCGCGTCCAGAAAGGACTGGAGACTGCTATTATAAATCTGATCCAAATCTTTGACGTTGTCGTAATCTTGTGCGGCAAAGAAAAACTTCATTTTTGAAGCTGCCGAATTGTGTTCATACTGAAATCCAATTCTGGCTTCTTTGACTGAGGAACTGGATTTTTCAGGAAAAGGAAATTCGGAAATGATATAGCATACTTCGACTAAAAATCCACCATTATTTCCTGTATCCGTCAGGAATTTGCTTTCAACTCTTAACGGCTCCTTCTGAATTGCCGGAATCAAAACTGGCTCAAGCTGTCCCAATTCATAAGCCAGTTTCATGAATATTTCCTCTAAAATACTGACATCGGCTGTATTTAATTGGTTTTGAACAGCAAGCTCAACATTGTCGTGATTTAGATTATCAGAATCAAATTTATTAGGAACGGTGGGGATGAATTCTAGCTTTAACAAATCGATATACTCCTGAACAGAAGTAGTGTAATTCTTGTCATCTGAGGTCCAGTTGCCCAGAACGAGTTCTTCATAAGACATTCTTTTCCATGGATTTTGATAATCTTTGAGATTCCAAATATTGTGGCTTGAGATGTCGGCAATACCTAAATGATTGGTTGGTTTCAATAATACGAAGTTCCAATGTTCAAGACCTAAATCGGATTGATTAACCTTTAAATCATCTGGGCCATATGCTGAGGCAATCGCATCGGTCAATTTAACTCTAAAATCCGCATCAGTCAATCTCAAATAATAATATTCAGTTTGTGACAGCATGGTTTGATTGGCCTTGCGTGTTATTTTATTGTCCTTTATTATTGATTCCGAAGCCTTGATTTTATTTTCAATGTGAATGAACTTGTATTGGTCCGATTCAATGAGTTTATACATAATCAAAATATCGATCTGAGCAATTTCTGTAAATGCCCTTACCTCAACTATTGCGTCTTTAGACGTCAAGCCAAGAATGTTCGCTAGTAATTTTTTTTGAAAAATACTGTTATTGTTCACCAACCAGCCAATAGCCCTGCTGTGAAAGAGCTCCTTATTGTAAGAGGATAAAGCCCCTAAAAAGGATTGATTGTGGGGGCTTGTAGTTTTAACAATCATATGACCAACCTCTATAGAGACTTGCAGTTTTCACATCGTTAGCATTGATTTCGAGCTGCAGTTCACCCAATTTAAAATGATGGATTTTTGAAAAAACATAGGGCTCACCACCTTCACCCAACAAATCTTCAATATTGGTGTCTTTTTGGAAAAACAGATCAGACAACTTAAAGCTTGAAACTTTAACTACTGCCGTTTCTAAATGGTACTTACCGTGCTCTTCATAGGTGTATCTGTTATCAAAATTTGGTGCCGACTCAAGGTCCAAACCATAATCAAGACCTCCTTCATTCACTACCATTAAATTATTTTTAGAAGAAACAAGAATTTCATCAGTGTCTACATTATTAAAGTGAGCATGTTTAACAATCTCTGTTAACTGAGATTCAACACTTTTTTTAGTCAAAGTGCTTTCATCACTAAAGACGTTCAAATCATCAGGATTTATACCAAGCTCAGCAACACTGCCTTCAAATACTTTAACGTCATCGAACTCAACATTGATCAAATTATCAGCATCGATTTTAAAATACCAAGATAAGATATTGTCATAATGATTCTCTATGTCTTCAATACTTTCTCCCTCTTCTTTTTTACATTGAAACAGTTGAGACATTCTTCCAAAAACACTAATTTTTAAAGAGTGTTCATCATGATGATCGTTTTCTGATCCAAACACTTCAAACTGATCAAATGCCTGAATTCGGCTCAAATAATTTAAAGCACTGTCATGACATTCTTTAAATTGTGACCAATCAAATTCATCGCCTTGATACTGCTCTTTCTCCGAGAAAATTTTTAGTGCAGTTTCTATCCGACCCAAGTCCATTAACTTTGAAGCATATTCCGCGGCTAATCGCGCATTTGGTTTGAATTTAACGATACCGACATAGAGAGATTCCAATTCGTCATCACTTAACTCATGATCTTTGAGATACTTCCAAACAGCAAATAGATTTTCATCGGGATTCTCCTTTTGACTTAAGTTTTCTTTAATTTGATCTGGTAGTGCCATAGAATGGTCAATGGAATCGTCAGAAGTTGCATTCACACTAGGCTCAATGTTAAAACCCTTTTCCTTAGCATGACTGATAAAATTAGGGAGATTTCCAGACCCCCATTGGTTACAAACCACAATCTGCTGACCATTGCTAAGTACTACTGGGATATCAATGAAATAATTTCTTTCATCACTTTGAGCTATTTCAGAAAGTAACCTAACTACCCCCTTCCCACCTTGTAAATGATCTGGCCAATCATTTAGAAGACTGTCATATGATCCTTGATTATTTTCACAATAGTGCTTAATTATGGCCAAGACAAGTCTTGCCTTTCCCAAATTTTCTGCTATTCCGTGCACGGAATATTTTGTCAAATCTTTTGCCATTTTTTGATTTCTTAACGAATTATAAATTTTAGTAAATCTATTCTTTAAAAAAATTATATTTGATACAAATTTGATACAAACCGATGATAAATTCTTTAAAAATTCAACTTGAAAAGAAAATTGGCAAAAAAATTCAATCTCGGGGAGATTGTGAATTGATTGCCCTTGCGATTTTAGAAACTTTAGACATCGAAATCAGTTACAATACCATTAGACGGTTATACGGCCTAGCGCCAGCAACAACACCACAACCAAAAACTTTGAACACTATTGCCAAGTTCCTTGGATTTAAAAATTACCTTCATTTCACTTTAGCTAATGATCAAAGTGAAAAAACGGATATCAGCCAACTCGTATACAAAATCGTTCATCGGGACAATCACATTGAAATCATAAACCTGATACAGCGTACCAGAAAAAGTAACGAAAACTTTACTCTATTTGCTGTCATTTTAATTCGCGAGTTAATTCACGCGAACAACTACAAGTTATTGAGTAAAATATTGGATTTAGACGAATTTGATTTTGATAAATTCACCTATTCCGAGGTCTTGTATTTTGGCAATTCCATTGGACTTTTGCTTCGGAAGTATCCTGAAATAGGTAAGAAACTATTGTTTAAACCAAATTTCATCCATAATATATATTTAATTTTTGTTGATTATTCTAATTTGAACGGTTACTACGGCGATTGGACGGAACAGATCAACGTGAAAGCACCAATAAAAGAAGTCAGAATTTTCGCGTCTGCCATATTGGAATTTAGAAAATTCTTAAACCTTAAAAAACCTGATTTTAACCATACTGATTTGCTTTATTCCCAAAAATTAAACCCCATATTATGCAGTCGGTTACTAGCCTTAAGGTTATTGTCAACTCATTCAAATCAGCAGCAAAAGATTTTAGAAAATTATTACGCCATACACTCCAAAAATTCACTGTTTATGGACTATTCACATGAGCTTTTTGTTTCGTCAATTTTGACCAAAAATGTGCAGCTCATGCAGTTCCTTATCGAGCGAATTGATTTCAAAACAACATCAAATTTATATTACCACAAATACCATCTGAATGCCTTCTATTTGATGGCCACATTTTATTATCGTTTAACGGGAGATTCATCGGCTGCAACCCAATTCGAACAAAAATTTAGTCTTGAAAATTGCGTTTACTCCTATGAGGAATTTACACAGATACTCCTTTTAATCTATTATCATGATAGCACTCCTAGTTCAAAACAAAAAAAAGCCCATAAATTAAAATACAAGACCTTGAGCAAACAGTTCAATTACCCTTATTTATCAGAAGATTTTTTGATGAACTATTTTAAGTAGTCAATCATATAAACATTCGGTTTTATATAATATGGACAAAGCATTGGTCCCGATTTCATCAGGTATCATCGCGGCATAAATGGTTGCCTTAATTAACCATATTAAACATTAAATTGTAAACCCTTAACTTTGTTAGTTGAGGGAATAACAGCAGGACGAGACACATCTTACTGCCAAAAGTCAATTTAACAATGATTCAAGACCTAAAGACCAGCTACGGCCATCTATTCGACGAGGCTCTCATCCATGATATTGTTCAAGTGGGTACTTACAAACAAGTTCAGGCTGGAGATGTGTTGATGGAAATAGGCTCCTATGTCAAAGGTATGCCACTACTGCTATCTGGCGTGATTAAAATTCTTCGCGAAGACAAGGATGGCAACGAACTGCTGCTATACTATTTGGAACAGGGAGACACCTGTTCTATGACCATGGCCTGCTGCATGGGACAGCCCCAAAGCGAAATTAGGGCTGTGGCAGAAACAGACGCTAAGCTCATTATGATACCCATTCAAAAAATGGAGGAATGGACAAGAACTCACAGGGCATGGCGCAATTACGTGTTCGAAAGCTATCACAACCGACTGAACGAAATGCTAAATACCATTGATAGTATCGCATTTGATAATTTAGATGAAAGATTGATCAACTATCTATCTGAAAAGGCAAGAGTAAACAACAACCACCTTATAAACAACACGCACCAAGAAATAGCCTACGATTTGAATAGCTCTAGAGTAGTCATTTCGCGCTTGCTGAAGAAACTAGAAAATTTAGGTCGATTAAAATTAAACCGGAATTCTATTGAAATTATAAACTTTTAAGACGAATGTAACAGAAGTTACCTACCGATTGAATTCGTCGTACTATTTTTGAACCGATAAAAATTCAAATAATGGCCTTGATAGAAGTCTTCGGTTACCTCAGCGCATTAGTTATTGGCATTGCCCTTGGTCTAATTGGTGGCGGAGGCTCTATTCTTGCTGTACCTGCTTTGGCCTATCTATTTGCCATCAACGAAAAAGTGGCCACTGCCTATTCTCTATTTATTGTTGGCACGAGTGCACTTCTTGGCGGAATCAAACAGCATATCAAAGGTTATGTGGATTGGAGAACTGCCTTTGTTTTTGGATTGCCGGCAATATTAGGAGTCACTGCTGTGAGATATTTTGTTGTCCCCGCTTTGCCCGAAATTTTCTTTTCCATTGGCACATTCGAGTTGACGCGACGCATGGCCATGTTTGGCCTGTTTGGCCTACTGATGTTTCCTGCTGCTTATGCTATGCTGAAAGACCAATCATTAACTCCTAAAATGGGAAATGAGGGTAAAAAATTTAACTACTTGTTAATTCTTTTAGAGGGGCTTTTAGTTGGAGGTGTTACTGGGCTTATTGGTGCAGGCGGAGGTTTTCTTATCATTCCAGCTTTAGTCATTTTGGCCAAAGTCGAAATGAAAGTTGCGGTAGGGACCTCATTGATTATCATTGCCTTCAAATCGCTCTTCGGGTTCTTTTTGGGCGACGCTTTTAACATAACCATCGATTGGGTGTTCCTTTCCACTTTCACCCTGATATCACTCGGCGGTATCTTTATTGGGAACTATTTGAGTAATGTTATAAACAATAACAAACTCAAACAAGGCTTTGGTTACTTTATTTATTTCATGGCTATATTTATTTTTGTCATGGAATTTGTGGTCAAATAAAAATATGAAATACATGACAATTGTTAACTTTTTATAAAAACAAACACAGTAATTTTACACCATAAATCAAATATTTATCAAACATGAAAGTCGAACAAATATACACCGGATGTCTTGCCCAAGGGGCCTATTATATTGAGAGTAATGGTGAAGTTGCCATAATTGATCCGCTGCGAGAAGTGAGCCCATACTTGGAAAGAGCCAAAGCAGATGGTGCGTATATCAAATATATTTTCGAAACCCATTTTCATGCCGATTTTGTCAGTGGCCATGTAACTCTGGCCAAAGCTACTGGGGCTCCGATTGTTTTTGGCCCAAATGCCAATCCTGCTTTCGACGCGATAATTGCGAAAGATTTTCAAGAATTTAAAATTGGAGCTGTAACCCTAGTCGTTTTGCATACTCCAGGACACACTATGGAAAGCACAACCTATTTACTTAGAGATGAACAAGGGAAAGATCATGCTATTTTTAGCGGTGACACCCTATTCTTAGGAGACGTAGGGCGTCCGGATTTAGCCCAAAAAATGGGGGTTTTAACTGAAAGAGACTTGGCCGGCTATTTGTTTGAAAGCCTCAGGACTAAAATCATGCCTTTGGCCGATGACGTCACAGTTTACCCAGCTCATGGTGCTGGATCGGCCTGTGGCAAAAATATGATGAAGGAAACTGTCGACACATTGGGTAATCAGAAAAAAATGAACTATGCCCTGAGAGCAGACATGACTAAAGAGGAATTTGTAGCTGAAGTCATCGATGGATTGCTCCCCCCTCCACAATACTTTCCGCTCAATGTCAAACTAAATAAAGAAGGTTACGATGATATCGACCAAATTTTGACCCGCGGTAGCAAAGAATTATCACCACAGGCCTTCGAAGCATTAGCCAACGAATCGGGAGCAGTTGTTTTAGATGTGCGTCATCAAGATGACTTCGCAAAAGGACATATCCCACGTTCTATTTTTATAGGTTTGAATGGCGGTTTTGCGCCGTGGGTAGGTACATTAATTGCTGATATTCAACAACCGATTCTTTTGGTATGTGAGTCAGGACGAGAAGAAGAAGCTATTACTAGACTCTCACGGGTTGGTTTTGACAATACCTTAGGTTTCCTCAAAGGTGGTTTCGAAGCATGGAAAACTGCCGGAATGGATTACGATACTGTCCACTCCATCGGTGCTGAAGAATTCAAAAAAACAGTTGAATCCACAACGGATAGTGCAATTTTTGATGTAAGAAAGCCCAATGAATACACCTCTGAGCATGTGGTAAATGCAAAAACTACGCCGTTGGACTTTATAAATAATCATCTGTCTGACTTTCCCGACAACCAATCCTTCTATGTTCATTGTGCTGGCGGCTACCGCAGCATGATTGCTGCCTCGATTTTAAAAAGTAGAGGTATTCACAATCTCATTGACGTAAAAGGCGGGTTCAAGGCTATTAAGGAAACAGGTATTGCAGTATCCGACTTTGTTTGTCCAAGCACCCTTTAGAAGTGATTCAAGACAAACAGCAGCACTGGGAAACTGTATATGCTACCAAAAACCCAGATCAAGTCAGTTGGACTCAAGAAGTGCCTTCCAATTCCCTTGAATTAATTGATGCGCTGAATCTTCACAAATCGGCTCCAATCATAGACATTGGTGGTGGAGACAGCAATTTAGTCGATCATCTTCTGGCACGAGGGTTTGAAAATATTACGGTTTTGGACATTTCTGCGAAAGCCCTTGAGAAGGTTAAAATGAGGTTAGGTTCAAAATCGGCCCAGGTGCATTGGGTAGTTGCTGATGTGACAGAGTTCAAACCCCAAACCAAATACCATTTGTGGCACGATAGGGCTGTTTTTCACTTTTTAACACAGAAGAATCAAATTGAAAAATACATTGAACTAACCAATAATTTTGTCGAATCTCATTTGATCTTAGCCACATTTTCACCTCAGGGCCCGCTCAAATGTAGCGGGCTAGAAATCGCCCAATACGACCATATCACCTTAGGTCAAACCTTTTCAAACGAGTTCAATTTAGACCTCCATTTTTACATCGACCACCTCACCCCTTTCGAAACCTACCAAAACTTTATTTTCGCACGTTTGTCTAGAAAATAACAATATTGGATTTAGTTGAACCTTGATTAATGATTAGTTCCTTTTTTGTTGACATGTGTAACTAATGTTACTCAAATATCTGTTAAAAATTGTCATTTTTGCTCAAATTATAGATTTATGAGTTGGATATTTGAACCATGGCCATGGTATGTTGCAGGCCCTCTAATTGCCCTAGTGATGTTTTCGCTCTTGATGGTGGATAAAAATTTTGGAATGTCATCCAATTTAAGAACCTTATGCGCTATTTGCGGTGCGGGCCACAAAGTTGACTTCTTTAAAATAGACTGGAAGGCCCAACAATGGAATTTATTGGTAGTTTTAGGAACCATTATTGGTGGTTTTATCGGATCAGAATTATTATCCAATGATACTGCAGTTTTAATCAATCCACAGACTGTTGTTGAGCTGAAAGCGATGGGTTTTCAGAGTGCGGGTAGTAGTTATTTGCCAACCGAAATATTCGCCACAAGCGTCCTAACAGATTTAAAAAGTTTGGTGATTATGGCCCTCGGAGGCTTACTGATTGGATTTGGCACCCGGTATGCTGGTGGTTGCACCTCTGGACATGCTATTTCGGGCCTTAGCAATCTGCAATGGCCATCTTTAATTGCTGTCATTGGTTTTTTTATCGGTGGACTCTTTATGGTAAACGTCATCTTCCCCTTAATATTTAGTTTATGAAAAATTTAGCATATTTATTTATAGGAGTGATTTTCGGTATTACTATGTTCAAATCTGAAGCTGCGTCTTGGTTTAGGATTTTTGAAATGTTCCAATTTCAATCGTTTCATATGTATGGCATCATTGGTTCCGCACTACTCACGGGAGTTATAGGAATTCAACTGATCAAAAGATTCAATATCAAATCCTTTTCAGGCCATTCAATCGTCATCCCTCCGAAAACCATAAGCGTTAGCCGATATATCTATGGCGGTATTATATTCGGTTTGGGTTGGGCGCTGGCAGGTGCCTGTCCAGGACCTATGTTTACCCTTTTAGGCGCTGGCTTTGGCACCATAGGAGTTGTCATTTTATTTTCGATTTTAGGTACTTTCCTATACGGCCTTGTCAAAGACAAACTCCCTCATTAAGGTAACAGCCGTAGGGAAATCCTCTATAGCGAGAAAAAGTATTTAAGAGTTTGTGGTATTGTGGGTAGATTCCTCAATAACATTGAAACGCACCATGGCCATGGTAGGTTTTCGTAACCATACGGACCTTAAATTGTAAAATGAAGTGAAAATCAATTTTTCAAATTAAAAAAAATGGTTAAATTTACTTAATTTGACGTCTAGGATGATTAATTCATCGTTAATTACCCCTACTTTTACGCATTGTTTTTAAACAAATCTCTTTTGACGTGCGGCTTTTTTTGTTGATATTCCTAGTTGTATTTTTTCAGGGTCGAGCCCAAAATATTGCCCCAACGGTTAGTGCTACCTCCGATCCCTATTACTGTCCCTTGACCAGCCAACCAGTTGTTTCGTTTTTTGATATATCAGACCCCGATGACACCTCTACAGACGCTTTTTATATTCAAATTTCAGAAGGCTATGATTCTGGTTTTGATCTGCTTAGCCTAGAGGGTAGTCACCCAAATGTGATTGCCAATTGGAATGCAGCGGAAGCTAAGTTAACACTTACAAGTTCTAGTTCAGCACCCTTGTATTACTCTGATCTCATTGCTGCTGTCTATGATGTCAACTTTTTCTGTAGTGACCCCAATATCAGTCAAAACAGGGTATTTTCCTTAACTGTCGGAGAGGCCAATTATTTGGCGCTTACGGATCATTATTATGAGTTTGTACCAGATGTAGCTATTTTATGGACTGACGCCAAAGTTGCTGCTGAAAACATGACCTATTACGGGCTTCAGGGTTATTTAGCCACACTTACAGGACCAGATGAAGCCTTTTTAGTCGGAGAGCTTAGCCCAGGAGTAGGATGGATTGGCGGTAGTGACCAAGCAGCAGAAGGAGTGTGGATTTGGGAAACAGGCCCAGAAGCTGGTTTAAATTTTTGGAACGGGACAGCTAATGGATCGACACCAAATTATGCCTTTTGGAATACCAACGAGCCCAATAATCTTGGAGATGAAGACTACGCTCATATTACAGACGATTCCATCGGTATAAACGGCTCGTGGAACGATCTCCCCAATCAAACCGCTGGATTAGGAGCTTTTGAAGCCAAAGGGTTTATTGTGGAATATGGTGGTATGCCCGGTGACCCTACACTCACCATCTCAGCAAGTACTGAATTTCTTGTACCACAAATCACTTCGGTTCAAAATGATTCTACTTGCTCAGATGAGCAAGTAGAATTAAGTGCTGAAACAACTGGTGGTGATATTTATTGGTTTGATGCGCAAAGCGGTGGTAATCTCATTCACACTGGGACGGCCTACAACCCAGTACTCACAACAACGACTAGTTTTTGGGTATCAACCGGAACGAACAACTGCAGTTCAGGACTCCGAACAGAAGTTATAGCCACCGTACAAGACACCCCCACCGCCAACCCACCTTCCAATATCGATATCTGCGATGACAATAACGATGGAATATCTGATGTCGATTTTGACGCCCTAGTAACATCACAGGTTTTGGGCTCTCAAAGTGCTACCGATTTTGAGGTCCTGTACTTCAGCTCTCAAGCCAATGCCGATAGCGGTGAGAATCCTATCAGCATGCCTTTTACCAATACCGCCAATCCGCAAGAAATCTTTGTGCGGATCCAAAACGCCTTGAATGCCGATTGTTTTGATACCAACAGTTTTTTTGTAGAAGTATTTGATACCCCGGTGGCCAACACAGTTGCCGATCTACGGTTCTGTGACGATGGCGCCGATGGCAGCTTGACCAATGGCCAAATGGTAGTAGATCTCTCTTTGGCGACTCCTGTAGTTCTTGGAACCCAAAATGCGGCTGATTATACGGTAACCTATCATTGGTCTCAAGCCGATGCCGATGATGGTACCAATGACCTGTCTTTGAACTACTACAATACCACAGCCTTCTCTGAAACTATTTTTGTGCGTATCGAGAATGTGCTCAATGAAGATTGTTTCGACACCAACAGTTTCACTTTAGAGGTCAACCCCATTCCCAGCAGCTTTAACAGTGCTTTGTTCCAATGTGACGAAGACGGTTTTGTTGACGGCTTTACCCTGTTCAATTGCCATCAAGCAGATCAATCGCTCACGGGTAATGTCACTGGTCTTTCCACCTCCTTTTACACCACATTGGCCGATGCGCAAAGTGGCACCAATCCTATCGATGGTTATAACTTTGCCAATACCTCAAATCCACAAGTTCTTTATGTGCAGGTGAAGGACGACAACACGGCTTGTTTCAGTATCAGCGAACTGAGCCTTGAAGTTTCTACAACAGATGTAAGCGATGCCATGTTGGTGCGTTGTGATGATGATGGTACAGAAGATGGCTTGGCCAGCTTTGATCTCTCGCTAGCCGACAGCCTAGTCCTTGTCAGTGCGCCTGCTGGGGTAACCATCACCTATTACGCCTCTAACCAAGATGCGCTGCTTGAACAAAATCCATTAGTTAGCCCTTTTACCAATACCACTGCCTACAGCCAAAATATCTATGCTCGAGCAGAAGACGACAATGCCTGCTACGGTATCAGTCAACTGCTCTTAAAGGTCAACCCACTGCCCTTACTCGATCAAGATCAAAGTGTCATTTATTGTCTTAACAACTATCCAAGTACACTAACCCTAAATGCCGGCGTGATTGGTGGCAGCAGTGGCCTCAATTACCAATGGAGTAACGGTGAAACATCACAAAGCATTCAGGTCAATCAGGCGGGGGTATATACCGTTAGCGTTGAAAATAGCAACGGCTGCACTCAAAGCAGACAAATCACTGTGGTCGATTCGGAAGTTGCCACCATTGATAATATCACAGTCTCCGATGCCAGCCAGGTCAACTCCATTGCTGTCAGTGTCTCCGGAGATGGCGATTATGAGTTCGCTCTAGACAACCCCTTGGGACCCTATCAAGACCTCAACAGCTTTGACAACGTTTTGCCCGGAATTCATACCGTATACGTCAGAGACAAAAATGGCTGTGGCGTCACGCAAGAAATGGTGTCGGTTATCGGCTTTATGAAATTCTTTACACCTAACGGTGATGGCATCAATGACCTGTGGCAAATCATCGGTATCAGCAGCCAGTTTCAACCCGATAGTAAAGTGTTTATTTACGACCGATACGGTAAACTGCTCATACAAATATCACCTCAACAAGGCGGATGGAATGGCAATTACAATGGTTATAAAATGCCAGCAGCCGACTACTGGTTTCATGCAACACTACAAGATGGCAGATCCTTTAAAGGCCATTTTACGCTGAAAAGATAAAGTTTGAAAAAGCATGAAAGTTTACAACCGTTTTATAATGCTCGTCTTTTTTGGAGGCAGCTTAAACCTTTCTGCTCAAAACATCAGCCTGTTTGAACAATTCAATGGCCGATACGATTATACCGCTATAGGTAATACACTAAATCAAGAAGAAAACAATGGCTCTGAGTTTTGTGAAATCCTTAGCAGCTCGTCAGATCAATTGTTGCTACTCAACAGTCAATCCATTGTTCGGGCATATTTATATTGGGCTGGATCGGGTCAAGCAGACACCCAAGTCACTTTGAATGGCAATACCATCGCCGCTGATTTGGAATATACCGTTATTTTTCCGAGTCCAATTTTTGGAGATTTACCCTATTTTTCTTGCTTCAGCGATGTCACTTCTTTAATACAGTCAATAGGTAATGACAATTATTTGTTTTCTGATCTAGATATATCGGATGCTCTGAACACCAACCCCGGATATTGCAGTAACAGAACCAATTTTGCAGGTTGGAGTTTATATGTGATTTATGAAGATCCTGCGTTGCCATTAAACCAGCTCAGCTTGTTTCAAGGTCTTGAAATCATCAATACGGTGCAAACCTCCTTGTATATTAACTTAGATAATATCAACGTATTGGACAACGAGGGAGCGAAAATTGGATTTTTAGCGTGGGAAGGTGATGCAAATTTAAGTATCAATGAGACCTTAACTCTTAACAACAACATCCTGTCCAATCCTCCGCTAAACCCAAGCACCAACGCTTTTAACGGAACAAACAGTTTTGCCAATGTCAGTAACTTTTACAGCGGTGACTTGGATGTTTATGAAATAGAAAACTATATCAACATTGGAGACACTACTGCCCAAATAGCTTTGACTACTGGTGCTGATTTGATTATTATCAATAATGTGGTTACTGTTCTAAATAGCCAACTCCCAGATGTCTCTGTTGAGATTTTGTCTTATGATGTTGACTGTGAATCCATGGAGGCAAACGTGGCCTATGTCATTCATAATAATAACGCCACTGACCCTATTCCTGCCAATACACCGACGGCTATTTACCTCTCCGGACAGTTGATCGGTCAATCAGAGACCACAGCAGAAATTCCCATTGATGGTCAAGAGTTGCATGGTTTTACTTTTAATTTTTCTCAAATTGATGACAGCTCATTTTTGATTGATATACAAGCAGATGACATGGGTAATGGCATAGGCACCCTCAATGAAATCAACGAAGACAACAACGGTGCCACCTTGCTCATCGAAGCTATAGCTATGAATGCAGAAATGCCACTAGATTCCTTGTCGAGTTGCGGAGAAAACAGTGCCATTGTTTTCGATTTAACAGCTCAGTTGGACCATGTTGGAGTTAATTTTGATGGCTGGAATCCAGTGTTTTTTGAAACACTAGATGAAGCGGCAGCACAAACAAACCCCATTACGCTTCCTGAATTTTATTATCCAGATGAGTTGCCAAGATTAGTTTATTTGAGGGTTTCAAAAGGTATTTGTTATCAGCTATTCAGATTTGAACTAATAAGCGTCGACTGTCCTATTGAGATTCCGCAGGGCCTATCACCCAATGGAGACGGTCTGAATGACTTGCTTTTAATTGAGGCTCCTCATGACCTAAAAATCTATAACAGACATGGTAAACTGGTTTATGTTGGTAATCAAAATAAACCATGGGATGGCACTGCCAATCGTGGTACTTATTCGCCTGGAAAGCTTCTTCCAGTTGGGACCTATTTTTATGTGGTCGTATTGCACGATGCGGCGGGTCAAATCTT
>Ga0209136_1001701_pt1 | contig 14184 bp, 10 predicted proteins | sample SaaInl0LU_22_DNA_FD_184640 | JGI IMG/M metagenome (GOLD analysis project Ga0209136, IMG submission 184640) | Marine microbial communities from expanding oxygen minimum zones in the Saanich Inlet - ESP_90LU_22_DNA (SPAdes) (version 2) | ecosystem: Environmental > Aquatic > Marine > Intertidal... | reverse complement strand
TCCAGCTATAATAGACGGATTGAGCAATACCTTCTCTTCGACAGATCGCAGCAACAGATTCATCACCGCTTAACCCCTCTAATACGATAGCAATCTTTTCTTCAGGATTGAATAAGCGCTTGGTACGGCGTTTTACATCTTTGATAATGGCCTCTGACTTCTTCGGCCTTCCTGGTCCTTTTTTCATTTTGACTAAAGTGTTGGGAGACTCTTCATATACATTTAAAGTCTCCATTAAAAAATACTAACTTTAGTCCAACTTATGCTGACGACTTACATGGCCTAGCATTTTACTTACTGACTCAATAGGAATTCCATTTTGTAGTGTAACAGTTGTTGCAAAGGTGTGCCGTGCTATATGAAATGTAAGATTCTTGTGAATTCCCGCTAGATCGGCTATTTCCTTGAGGTAGCTATTTACCTTTTGGCTACTTGAAACACTAAATATGTTTTCTTCTGGTAATAATGTATCAAGATCGGCGTGCTTGTTTATTATTGTCATTGGTAGGTTCAAGATCGGTATTGTAGATCGAATTTTGGTTTTTTGTCTAAGCGTCTTAATCCACCAGGTTCCGTCCGGTGATTGCAGAATCTCTGAGCGCTTTAGATTTTGAACATCTACGAATGCCAATCCGGTAAAACATGCAAATAGAAATATGTCACGCACTTTGTTAAGCCTTAAAATTGAAATCTTCAGTTCGGCGATTCGATTAATCTCGTCCATTGATAAGAACTCCCTTTCTACAGGGCGTTTAGCCATTGAGAACCTATAGTATGGATTCGTTTTGAGCCATCCATTATCAATAGCTTTTATCACCAGTGTTTTAAAGATGTAGAGGTGCTTAATGGCGTAGTTATGACTTACCTCCCTTTCACGGATTAGATATGTGTAATAGCTTTCAATGTGATGTTTTTTAAGGTTGGATATTCTTAGATCACGAATGTTGTAGGTGTTAAGCAAAAACGATGTAAATAGCCTTTGAGACGTGATATACTTCTTGTAAGTGGTATGGGCTATGTTTTTACCTACTCGACTTTTTACATCCTGAACTTGCTCCTTCCATAAGTCTAAGATGTATCGTGATGACTCCACTCCAATCCCATTCATAACATCATGAATACGTTTAGCTGTAAAATCATCTTCCTCCCTCTCAAGGGTGGTAAAAGCATCAAAAGCTCTAAACTGTAAGTCTTGAAGGAATCTGTTCAACTCCTTCGAGCCTTCATATCCTTTGGATGACTTGGATAGCTTCGCATTCCAGTATTTCTGTGGAATTCGATGATTAATGGCGAAATTCACTTGTTCACCATTAAAGGTAATCCTCATCATTATGGGCGAACCTAATTGGTTAGCTCGTCCGTTTCTGAGAAAAAACGTCGTTCTAAACGACTTTTGTACTGTTGACATAACAACAAGTGTTGTGACCGAATCTAGAATCGATCTGTTATGTCCTCGTTTTGCGTTTGGAAAGGTAGATAGAACTGTTCAAATTCCATATCTGTTGATTCCTGCAAATCCTTGCACCCACTAGTGCTTCAGGATTCGTGTCAACTGGTGACCATATTTTTCATGGTCACCAGTATGGACACCAATAATTTGCATTTACCTGCGTGATTTGGCATTAGTAACGCTAACCCATCGCAGTGACATGCACCTATTTACAGGCATTTAGCCAATTATCAGCTAAATATTAGTCGGGATGACAGGACTTGAACTTGCGACCGCACGGCCCCCAGCCGTGTACTCTACCACCTGAGCTACATCCCGATCTGCTGTAAAAATAATTCACAGCCAGAATCTGTGCTACTCGTGCAGCATGAATTCATGAAGGACGCGGATCCACTCTTCGGTAGAGATGTCCCAGCGCAAACCGTGTCCGGCGCCTTCGTAAACAGCTTCAACGTAGTGGCTGCCTTGATGCTCGGACATTGCTGCGCGCGCATTAACGATCGGAGCAACATCGTCCTCAGTACCGTGCATCCAGAGCAATGCTCCAGGATAGTCCGCCATATTGGCACCTAGATCAAAATCATAACCTGTGATCATAGATGACGGCAGGCTCAAACCTGTCGCGTCTTGTAAAATAGCATCTGCCGAGCTTTGTGGTGTTTCCATAACAAGCTTCTCGATAGCAATAGGCGAATTCCCTGCGGCCGCTGGTCCTGCAGGAAGTGAACCTAAGCTGTTTGCGAAGACCACCATACGATCGCTCGTGAGACCTCGATCGACGAGCCATTCGAGAACTGCATCGTAATCTGCTTGCATGCTCGCTGCATCTACGGTAGTGCCCGTACTCTTTCCATAGCCGCGGTAATCGTACATGATCACACCATAACGGTGCTGTGAACCTACATTTGCAAGGACGCCGACGGAGGACCAAAAATTATCCATAGAAGGGCCATTACCGTGCAGATAGACGATGACGGTGTCGTTTTGGATTTGTGCGAAATCGCCCACAAAAACGCCTTGAATGGTGTCCGAGTCTGAGTAGGTTTCAAAACGGTGAATTTTAGACTCGTCCACTAAATACCCCGTGTCTAGGTTTGCATTCGTGAATTCATAGGTACCATCACCGGCAAAGAATAATGCACCGCCGATATCTTGGCAAGAAGTGAGCATGGCCGCCGCAGCCATTAATGAGATATACTTTTTCATCGTTTAAAAGTTTAAGGCTAATCCATAGTAAAATCCTCTTCCGCCTAATCCCGCTATTCCTGGGACATCAGCTTGAGGGACCATCAGCTCTCGTGAAGGATTGACCAATTTATATTCGGCCTGTACCTCCAACCATTTGTACCTAAAACGGTACCCTGCACCCAGCGAAGGTGCCAAGATTTGGCCTTGACCATAACGTGTAAGAAACCAGGTCGGATCGACCCAAGTATTGGCACTCAAGTGCGCAATGTGCGGTCCTTTTTTCCAGTACATGTTCGCTCCAGCATCAGGATACAATCTAAAATCGCCGTTGCGGGCGCTCATAAAAGCATTTGCACCATAGCTGATGGAATAGCCCGGCATCCAACCTTTCGGCGCTACGAGGCCTTTGACCACGCCTCCTTCTAACTGCATTGCGCCAAAAAGCGACGAGGAAAGTCCCATCCCTCCATAAATCGTACGGTTGTTAGCCACGCCTTTTGCCGCATAAATGCCGAGAACGGGCAGGCTTCCTTCGTTAATCTCTGGTCGACCTAAAGTCGCACCAGCTTGCCAATTCCCTTGCTCCAGTGGCGCCACTATTTTAGAGGGTGCACAGGACACTACAAAGTAGCCTAATGCTATGGCAATGAGTGGTTTAATGTTCATAATTGGGTCTTTATTAAGATTCTCTATTCGTGAATAGCAAGCGGGTATAAAAACATCGACTTTTTAGTCCTAAATTTAGCACCTTAAACACGAATACAATGGAACAACACGATTGCATCATCATCGGTTCAGGACCCGCAGGCTACACAGCCGCAATATACGCAGCTCGCGCAGATTTAAAACCCGTCATGTATATGGGCCTTCAGCCGGGCGGTCAGCTGACCACAACTACAGAGGTGGATAACTTTCCGGGCTACCCACAAGGAGTCGACGGTAACGCAATGATGGATGACCTCAAAAACCAAGCAGAACGCTTCGGTACTGACGTTCGTTTCGGCCTTGTAACCAAGACGGAACTTAATAAAGAAGTCGGCGGATACCACACCATCACCATCGATGACAGCACTCAGGTTCAAGCAAAAACCATCATCATTTCTACGGGCGCATCGGCCAAATACTTGGGTCTTCCAGCGGAAGAAAAATTCATGGGCTTCGGCGTTAGCGCTTGTGCCGTATGTGACGGATTCTTCTACAAAGGACAGGAAGTTGTGGTCGTAGGTGCCGGGGATACAGCTGCTGAAGAAGCGACTTACCTTGCAAAGCTTTGTCCAAAAGTAACCATGCTCGTTCGTCGCGATGCGATGCGCGCTTCTAAGGCCATGCAAAACCGCGTGTTGAGCACAGACAATATCGAGGTGCTTTGGAATACGGAAACGGTGGATCTTTTAGGAGACGACAAAGGCCTCACTGCCGTTAAAGTGAAAAACAATCAAACCGGTGAAGAAAAAGACATTCCTGCCCAAGGATTCTTCGTTGCGATCGGTCACAAGCCGAACACGGACATCTTCAAAGGCCAGTTAGAGATGGATGAAACTGGGTACATCATTACCAAACCAGACTCTACAGCAACGACCTACCCTGGTGTTTTCTGTTCAGGTGATGCGCAGGATAAGATCTTCCGTCAAGCGGTTACTGCTGCTGGAACGGGCTGTATGGCAGCTTTAGAAAGCGAGCGCTACTTAGGCGCTTTAGGCCACTAGAAACCAAAGAATTTTACCTAGTCCCCTACTCGTCCTTGCGATGTGTAGGGGATTTTTTTGTGCCCAATTCCCGAACGTCCACCCACAACTGACTAGGCACCCAGCGCTTCTCTAATGTGATAAACAGCTCGACCCCGTCCATCAGCTCAGGAAATTTCACGGACTGATCCGCAGGACCCATGACGTTCCGCTCCAGTTGCGTTCTTCCCTTGTACGAATACGCCACCCATTGGTATCCATCAGGTACATCTGCAGCGGACCAGCGGCCGTCCTCCCCTTGCGTCAACACCGTCGAACTAAGGTCGTCTACCACCCGAGTCATTTTAGAAAACGGGGTACCTGGTATCTGTTGACCTAAGCCGGCCCTGTTGTAAATGGAAACGGTATCCTTTGGAAAAGGGTATGGTCGAAGATTGAATTGGCTCAAACGAATCCCCGGATGCATCAGTGCATACGACGACTTTTTATGGTAATACTCGTACAATGCCGCGTCTTGGTAACTGTTTAAAAACACAACGTCACCCTCTTCTTCGATCGCTGCCACCTCAGTCCTAAAATGAGTGTTCAAACCCAATAAGGTGCGTATACCAGGCACTACAAACAGCAGGTGCAACACCGCAAACACTAAGGCCAAAGCCGGCACCAGCGTTCGGAATTTCGCTGATTTCCACACATTCCCTGGTATAGAAGGCACTACCCAAAGTAGTACAAGCGACCAGTGCACCTCCACACTGCCCCGAATGCCTGCCCATAACATCAGTGCTACTGTCATTAGAGAAAGTGCCTGAGCCCAGCGCGGTAGCGATTTAAAGCATACCACCACAGGCCACCACAGTACTCCGAGCAATGCAAATACCCCCACCAATTCATACCACGGTTTGCCAGTTACAAATCTGCCTTGCAAATGATACCTGAAAGTCACCCAGTCGTGCTGGTACTGCCACCACAAATGCGGCAACAGCAGTAGCGCCCCAAAACCTATCGCCACATACAAACTCTTGCGTTTACGAAGGGGCCAGTACCCAAAAGCCAAGGCCACTACCAACAAAACACAGTGGTATTTCGACAAACCCAAAAGACCGAGACCTAGTCCGACCAGCAGGGCATTTGGTAGCGTATCATTTTTCTCCCAGCGGCGAAAGCTCCACAGCAATGCAAATCCAGACACCACCATAAGGGTATCGGGCAGCACGCCGCCAAGCAACAGATGCGCACCGGGAACCGCAAGCAGCACCGGATACATACCCTTATCACGAACGGCAAATATGGGAAGTAACACGAGTAAGGTGAATGGAATTCTAGGGGCGAACGCACGTGAAATAGATGCCAACCAAGCGACTAATGGCGGGTGATCAAAGTAGCCCCACGACCATTCACGAGCCCAACTTAGGTAATATGCTTCATCTGCGGTGATGGGTAAAACAGAATTGGCCAACAAAAGAGTTAGCAAAACTAAAAACCAAAAACGAGAAGAAAAGTCGAAACGCATATCTTGACAAGATACGCTAGTAATCGCACAACTTAAACGGAGAAGTATCCTTTAGCAATCAAATAAGGAAGCAAAATGTAGAGTACTACTCCTTTAATTAGAAAAAACATAAAAAGACCGAAGGCAACAGGAAATCCTACAGCCTTTACTCCTTCTTTAAGTCCCTTCTCCTTAAATATACTTACATAGGACTGTAAGAATTTAGGAGTCATTGTAAATCTGCGTTTCGCCAAACCTGTTTTTCTTTAGAAAACGTTCTTCTTCATCAAGATGTTCACCACTGTCGCTATAAGCCGGATTCTGTTCCTTATTAAAAAGGACTCTATCATTTATCTAGTCCTAACCTCGCGGTTAGGATCCATCTGCCTACCCCTCGTGCAATGCGAACATTCCAGACGGGTCGCCTGGCTCGTAAAGAAACACGATATACATGACATTTCAGCGCGTGAGGTTTACCTGGCCACTTTAGTCACCTAAAGCGCGGTGAGCTCTTACCTCACCCTTTCACCCTTACCCGAAGGCGGTCTTCTCTCTGCTGCACTTGCTGTCTCCATAACTGGAGCCTTCCCGTTAGGAAGCACGCTACCCTATACTGTCCGGACTTTCCTCTTTCTGGCCAATTCCAAAAAGCGATAGAGTACGTCAATAGTGAATACCTTGATGTCGAAGAACGTTGCGCTGCAAAGTTACTGCTTGGAAACCAATATTTGTACTTCTGTAGCACCATATCCACCTTCTGAAAAATCGGCGTAATAATAGCTAACACCCCCCATGCGTTCGAGCATCTGATGGATGTCATCCTTCAACCTTCCAGAGCCTTTACCATGAATGATCAGGACTTTTGGAACCTTTCTCCTTTGGGCTTCCTTCACAGTAGCAAATGCTGCATCTATTTGCTTATTGAGTATCTCATACCGAGTCATTCCGTGCGTACTGTCCAAGAGTTCATGAGAATGAAGATCAATGGACAGACGATCGACCTGCTGCGCAGCAACACCTGTCTTCTTTCTTCGAACATCCTTTCGCTCTACACGTCCTACTTCTAACGTTTTAGACGGAAGTAATTCCTGTTCATCGTACTCGTGTTCGAATCCAAAACTGTCCTCTACAGTAACCACAGTGCTAAGATGTGAAATCACTTTTGCACTTCCCCCGGCATCCTTGAATTTGACTATTTCCCCTTTACTATACTTCATCATAAGGCATAAAAAAACCCCGGCCTTTCGGCCGGGGTTCAAAAGTATCGAACTAATTCGAATTAGTTGCGGATAGAAACGCGATCTACCATAGTTTCAGAACCTACGATCGTTTTCACGATGTAAACTCCTGAAGGCAAGTTAGCGTCTATACGAACATTGTTGTTCATCGCAGTAACACCTTCTTTCGTAGAGATCACACGACCCATAGCGTCCATTATCTGGATGCTGTAGTCAAGACCTTCGATTGAAGAGAATTCTACGTTGAAATTACCGTTAGATGGGTTCGGGTAGATCTTAGCGTTAGCTAGGATGTTCTCCTCTTGACCGATCTGAGTAACTGTCAATGTGAATGTGCTATCTACGCTACCACAATCGTTCGCAATCGTCAATGATACATTTACAGTACCATTCGAAGTGAACGAAGGAGCAACTACCATACCTGTGTAGGTCATACCACCAATATCCCAAGTATACGTCTGCGTAGAGTCACCTGTTAGGGTGATGGTCCAATCAGAAGTAGTCGTTACCGTATCATTTACAGAAGCGATAGTTGGGAACGTTGGTAGTGGTGCAACATCAGTAGTGAAGTTGAATGGTCCAATCACACTAGAAGTGTTACCAGAGATACAAGAATCCATAGCCCAGAAGAAGTAATCTGTACCAGGAGTCAATCCATTCACCATACCTACAGTATCCGTAGTGAAGAACTTAGTACCAGCCATCATATCGACGCTGTCAGTTCCTACATAGAATACAGTACCAATGCGGTTCGTATCAGAAGATCCTAACGTAAATACGTTGTTTGAATCAACAGTACCCCAAGCGATCATCGCATCACCACAAGTCATATCGAATGCATACGCAGAGTCGATATCAGTACACGTCAAGATTGCTGGATCGTCCTCGATTGCGAAGTTATCCAAGAGGATATCATCGAATGCAGGAATAACCGCAGTCTTGTTCACTGTGAAGCGTACCTGAACTGGACCAGAAATGTTGTACTGGTTCAATTCGATAAGAACTGAATCCCATGCAACATAGTTTGCATTGTTTACGTAGATGCTATCGTTCCAAGCAGCACCATCCCATAGATCAACTACAAGAGTGTTCTGACTGTTAGCGATAGTATCGCCTAACCACGTTACAACAGTATCACCCATCTGACCAGAGATCGTGTGGAATTTCAACTGTGCTTTTGTTAATGCAGTAATATCAATCATCGGAGTCAATACAACTGGAGTCGCTGCAAATGGAGCAGATCCATCAACACCAATCGCGTAGTTGTTTAACGTAGATGACCAAGTACCTTGGCCTGGAGTATTACCCCAAACATTTTCTACACCACCTGTCATCCAGTCACCGTAAGTACCTGACCACAGAGTAGACGTTCCCTGACCGTTCACGTTCGTAGAACGCGTCCAACAGTTAAAGTCGTACTGGTAAGACGCGAAGTCTTGCGTGTAAGGTGCGTAAACAGTACCACAGTTTGTAGTGAAACATACTGGCGAAGTAGGCGCAGTAGTATCACCCGTAGCAGAACAGATCTCAGATACTGTAACACAGTATTCAGAACCACCACTCAAGCCTGACAGGTTAAATGAAGTAGACGTTGCATTGTATACTGTAGCAACACCGCTTAGCGAGTTCGTTACCGTTACAATCCAGTCTGTACCTGTTGCTGAACCAGCATCCCAACTAACAGTAGCGCTGTTCGCAGCTAGGTTAGATGCAACTGCGTTCGAAGCAGCGAAACAGTTACGTTTCTCATCAAAACGTACATCGTCAACAATGATATCGTTGTAGAATACAGCAGAACCGTCAGCATCCATGTACACTACAAACTCTGCCGTAACTGGAGATGTGTAGTTCGCTAGATCTACAGCAACACGCTGCCAATCTGGGCTCATTCCTGAGAATACAACTGCAGAATCTGTCTTGCCGTTTGCATCGATGATGTTAACGACTAAGATGTTAGAATCAGCATTGTTGATGTTGTAGCTACCTACATAGAACTCAAGCTCTGGCTGAGTCAATGCTGAGACATCTACTGAACGAGAAGTCAATACTGGAGGATTCGTGTTGTCGTTTGGCGTAGAACCATCAACCCACATTGCAGCACCGTTATTACCTGTACGGTCTCTAAAGCCAGAAGCAGCATAACCTGGAGTCTGCGCGGAAGTAGAAATCCAAACATCAGAACCACCTTCGTTCGTCCAACATGGATCAATGCCACCATCGAATGACATCACATAAGGAGCCATAGTAACATCACACGCTGTGCGGATCGCGAACGGTCCTAACCAGTCTGTGGTATCAGTTACAGTACAGCTATCTTGTACGAATACATGGTAAACGCTATCTGCAGACAAGCCTGTGATAGTGAATGGAGATAGAACTGCGTTCGTATCACCGATCATACCAGCACCTGTAGCTTGTAAGAACGAAGTCGTTCCCCAACGTACACGTGAGCCTTTGTTTTGGTTCAATGGAGAAACCCATTCAACAGTAACACTACTCGCTGTAGCTGAAGCCTGAGACAAGTTCATCGGCTCTGGACATGCTGGAGGTGTACCTAAGTACAAGCTATCTACGTTAAAGTAAGTAGGACCGCCTGACTGACCGTAGTAAGCCAACTGGAACTTCACATCTTTACCTGCAAGGTTCGCTGGAACCATAAACTGGATCTCACCACCGTCTGCACTGTAGTAACCATTAATAGAAGAGGTCGCCGTAACTAGGTCCTCACCTTCCATCAATCCGATCGTATCCCACTTCGCCATTCCTTGCTCTTTCGCCATTACTGCAAAAGAAGAGGATACAGAAGAAGGGTTAAATGCATAACCACCGTATTTGAAACCTAGGCTAGCCCCTGTAGTTGGGATGGTCATAGCTTGAGTCGTAGCTTGAGCCGGTGAACCGTAACCGTAGTTCGCATAGTAATAGAAACGCATGTTTCTAGAGCTTTGCTGGTAGTACGTAAAGTTGTACTTGTACACACGCGCTGAGTTAGACTGGTATGCTACGTTCGTAGTATCCCAACATCCTTTTTCAGCTTCCCAATCAGACTCAAATTCCATAACATATGGGAATGTAGGATTTGCGCTACAGTCTGTTTTGAAGATGTAAGGACCTCTCCAATCAGAAGTATCACCAGCACCACAAAGTTTACGTACGTAAACACCGTATCTAGAATCAGAAGTCAATCCAGAGAATGTACCTGCACTGTTCGAGATAGTAGATTTGTTACCTGTACCCTGAGAGAAGTCTAATGCATTCGTAGAAGAATTCAAGAACGGCTCTACAATCTCTACTTGCCAGTTCGATGGCGCTGCAGAGAATACATTAAGGTCAGCAGAAGAATTCGTGATATTTACGATTTCTGCTCCTGTAGCTGGCTTACATGAAGGCTGTGCTTCATAGTTAAAGTCATCGATGTAGACATACCCGTAAGCATCTTCACCACCTATTGCGATGTACTCGTAACCTGCAGGAAGAACTGGTACTTCAACCAACATTTCCTCATAGTTCCCAGTGTTGTTAAACTCCATTGTATCCAAGTAAATCTCAGTAGCCGATGGATCTTGAATGTCTACAGCAACAACGTAAATGTTCGTGTTATAAGTGTTAATGTCATTGTAGTAGAAACGCACCTGATTAGTACCCGAACCTAGGTCGTGTAACTGAGGTGAGTACAACCAGTATTCGTAATAGTACCCGGTATAGAATGATTGAATTGCATCACCCGTTCTAGGCGCATAAGAAGAACTAGTACCTGTGTATTCCAGGATGTTTGTGTACCCATACTGGTATTCTTGGTAGTAGTTCCAACATGGAAGCACTGCATCATATCCTGAAGAGTAGTAATAAGGAGCTGGATTCGCTGTTCCTTCAAAGCTTTCTGAGTATCCCAAAGAATCTGGCAAACACAACGTGCTAAAGAACAAGGTATCTGAATCATCAGAATACGTACCACCACCACAATCTGCAGTAACCACTAAGAAGTAATCTGTTTGAGCGGTAAGGTTTGTGAGAGATACAGTATCGTTTGTAGCTGCAACCAAAGAAGCAGTTCCACCAACTTCACCATAACTAACGCTGTAGTTAGTAGTCAAACCATTCCATGTTGCCATAGCGCTGTTTGAAGAAAGGTCGAACGCCATCAGGTTGATTGGAGCAACACAGGTCGGTCCCTCATCGAAAACGACTGAATCTAAAGCGATACGCTTACCGTAGTTATCTGTTCCGGTAAATGCGAACTGCATGTTTGAACTAGTTCCTAGGGCAATCGCAGAAGCAACTGTCCAATCTGTAACGTTAGAAGAGCTCGACCATACTTGAACCCAAGGATCAGATGGAGAAAGACGGTATTCTACCGCTAACTCATTTTGATCAGAACCCCACGCTTCGTTAGCGAAAGCAAAAGTAACTTTTCCTGTACTGTATGCGCTCATGTCCATTACAGGTGAGATCAATCGAGTCGTGTGAGGACCACCCCAAGAAGCAGTGAATTCCGCCCACAATGAACCTTCAAACGGTGTTGAAACAGAACCTGAAAAAGAAGAAGCCGAACCGTCAGCGTTCAAATCCCAGTCTTTAGTACCTGCAACATATTCTGTAGTCCAACATCCTTTACGTGCAGAGTTCGTTTCGAACGTCTCAGTGTACGGGAATGTAGTGTTTGGACCACATGCATTGAATGTAACAGGAGTGATTTCAATAGGCCCCACTGTATCACTGTATGTAGTAGAACAGTCTGAATAAAAGTAGAATAAATACGTACTGTCTGAAGATAAGTTTGAAACTGTATCAGGAGTCGTAGTAATAGAACCAGCTGTCTGAGTAGTTCCGTTAGACGTAGTGTAGTAGTAAGACGTACCTAAGTAAGTCAAGCTAGAGAAGGTTGCCCAGTCATAGCTTACAGAGTCTACCCCTACGATCGGCGCGTAACATGAAGGTGCTTCGTCAATAACGATGTTATCAATCGTCAAATCATTGTATGCGTAGAAGTTCTCTAGCAAGAATGCGATTTTAACAGTATCGTTCACATACGCTGAAAGTGCAATACCGATGTTCTCGTAAGCACTTGCTTTAGTAGGCTGAGAATCGAAAGGACCTTCTTGAATATCAAATTTAGTCCAAGTCTGGCCGTTATCATTTGAAATCTCAATGCTGAATTCTGCGGAGTAACTAGCCAACTGGTAGTTCTGCCACATGTGTGCATCAAAAGTCAAATATGGCTCAGTCAAAGAACTCAAGTCGATTAGTGGAGACTCAAGACGTGCTGCATCGTTTGCATAGAAGTAGTTATTACCTTCTACAAACATGTAGTTACCGTAACCTGTTCCTGCATCACCGATAGGCCCTGCTGAATAAGTAGAAGTTAATGAAGCACCACTTGGAGTCGTTCCTTCACCTACAACCCAAGCTGGGTAAGTACCAGTGAAGCCTGAGAGATTTGTAGACCAACATGGACTCATGTATCCGTCTAGACCAGTAGAGCTAGTTGCAGCAACGAAGCTACCGCCGTCAAAGTTCTCCGAGAATGGAGTTGCGAATACGCTACACTGCGTACGGAACGACCAAGTTGCAGTATCAGAACCACAGTTGTCATATGCGTAAGCAACATACTTTGTATCTCCCATCAGACCAGAAACAGTTGTAGCAGTACCTGAAACAGAGCTAAAGTCAGAAGAAGTTACAGCTGTTCCTTCTTCAACAACAGCGATCTCTGTAGAGGTCGATGTAGTTGTCCAAGTAAGGTTCACTTTATCAGCGCCAATACCTGCTGCAAATAATGCATAAGGAGTCGGACATGATGAAGCTGGACCAGCAACTGTAAGGGTGTAGTCATTCATAGAACCCCACGTGTAAGTATCACATGGACCAGAAGGACCTGCGGTACTCGTTTCTTGTTGGATAACACGAATGCGCGTTGAACCTACAGAAATTCCAGAAGGAACTGTTAGGGTCATCGTTTGCGTAGCACTTGCACCACCAGAAAGACCGTTTACATAACCGACCAACTCAACCGCCTCAAACGTTTGATTTTGGTTCCAGTCAACATAAACCGTCAAGCGGTTGGTGTAGTTACCACCACATGTACCAGCACGTAGTGAGATCGTGTACGAACTGTCACGATACACAACCGCCGTGTCGGTCGCTGTTAAGTTGGTTAGGCCTGTGCCCACCGACGAACAAGGCAATACTGTGTCAATGGCGGAACCCATCTCCCCGGTCAATTCAAACAGATCAATCTGCGAATCAGCCGTGGACGAAGGTCCTCCAGAACAATACTGCGCTTGCGCTTGCATTCCGACTAAGGCCAGAATCGCTACAAGTAGAGTTTTTCTCATAATGTTCTTAATTAGTGTTTTTGTGAATGTGTAAAAAAAAGAAATATTAGCTTTGTATCAAACAAAAAAGGCAAAAAATGAAGATTTATCAGTGGATAGGGGTTTGTAGTATGATGCTTTCAACCGCGTGTTCCAACCAAGTATTTACACCTAGTGAGGATTTTACGGCGCAAAAAAAGGTCAAATCAATTTCTACAGAAGAGCTCTTGAGAATATCATCCAACAACGGTACCATTGACATGCAGGACGAATTAACGGTGCTGGGATGGAAGGCGACTAGTGATGAAAATATTGCCGAAGATGTTGCTGGAGACCAGATTGAAGTCGAAGTTGAAGATTTTGAAGAAAAAGTAGAAATCCTAGGCAAAAAGAGTCATGACGGGGCAAATTACATGTTGGTCCTTGTAAATAACGATGAGCACGTATGGTTAAAGTATTAAAACTTGGTCTTGCCGCCCTGTTTGCAGGAGTACTCCCTTCAGTTCTTAGTGCTCAGGAGGTATTACCTAGCGACAGTATACAGGGAACGGTCAACATTTGTGATTGCTTCGAATATGAGCGTGGCGCGATAAACAAGCCTGCAACTTCGGTTGAAATTGGCTTTAATAAAGACTCCGTAGCCACACTAGTGATGCACTGGAGCCCAAGTGTATTAGAGGCCGAACGAATAGCTTTTGATTGGGGTATGCTTGGAATGATGAATACAGAGTACGAATTGGAGTTTCGCAACGAACAAATTCTAAATGATACGACATTACAAGTTGAGTACGTGGTACAAGGCTTGGAATATCAAGAATTC
>Ga0209136_1001691_pt1 | contig 14213 bp, 9 predicted proteins | sample SaaInl0LU_22_DNA_FD_184640 | JGI IMG/M metagenome (GOLD analysis project Ga0209136, IMG submission 184640) | Marine microbial communities from expanding oxygen minimum zones in the Saanich Inlet - ESP_90LU_22_DNA (SPAdes) (version 2) | ecosystem: Environmental > Aquatic > Marine > Intertidal zone... | reverse complement strand
AGAATTAAAAAAGCACTTAGTTAATAAAATATTATAAAATTAAAAAAAAATCTCATAACTATTCGTTATGAGATTTTTTTTAAAAGAACTCTTAAAAACAGAAAACCATCAACAAAAAAGTTGATGATTTATCATTGAGTTGGGGTTAACCAAAGCTAGTATAAAACCAACTTTTTACTATTATAGGTTTTAAAATCATTAGATACCTTCACAAAATATAAGCCTGAACTTAACCCGTTTCTTTTGATTTTCTACAAAAGTATAATTCACAAATATGGATTTACTTTGATTAAAGATTTAAGACAAATAAGTATCGACGAACTGTATTTTAGGTTAGTTAAACTGTGCTTTTCTTTAACAAAAAAATCATGCTTAAAAAGCATGATTTTTTTTGTTAAAAGTATTTTTTATTTTAATCTACATTATCGTGTAAAAAAGAGTTATTAGATGTAAAATCGATATCATCTGTGTCTTTTTTTAATGCTGTTTTAACTTTACTGATTGGTACATTTTTATCTAGATCTACACCTTGTCTCTTATAGGCTGGTTGACGCTCTATTTCATCTATATTTTTATTTAAATTTTCATTAAAACTGTAGTTAAACTTTTTCATACTCTTGCGTCTTTCTTCTGCTCTTTTTTGAAGTTCATTTATGGTTAAATCTAAAGGAGAGACTTCTTCACTTTGCGTATCGATTTGATTAATTTCTGACTGTGGAGTAGCTGTTTTTAATTGAAATTTAATTTCTTCTTCTTCTACCTTAGGCTCCATAATTTGTGAGCTTTTACCAATAGTAGGTACTGTATCAAAATCTTCTAATACGTAACGTGTTTCTTTTTTAGCTTTAACTTCAGTAGCTCCAAAAACTTCAATCTCGTTTACATTAACTTCATTCTCATCTGTTAAATTAAACCGAATCTCTTCATCTTTAGTGATTTCTGTATAGTCGTTTAAAGGAATATCAAATAAGGATTCAGAAGCGTTTTGTATTGGTGCTTCTTCTTTTTTCACTTCTTCTTTTGGAGCCTCTGTTATAATAAAACCATCTTCAGAAACTGTATCTAGAATGATCTCCTCATAACTAACTGGCATGTTTGCTATAATTTCATTCGTCTTTATCAAATCCATCTTTGAACCTTGATCTTCTAAATCTTCTTCTAAAGTATGAACAATTTTAGCATTTGATTGTTGACTATTAGCTATAGGCCCATCTAAAGTTGGTTGTCTCGATATAGTTTTCTCTTCGAAACTATAAGTTGCACGTTGTTCTTCTTCTAATGTATGTATAATCTTTTTTACTTCAGTATTGGTAATATTGCTCTGTTGATCTGCTGCAAAACCGGTAGCAACAATAGTTACAGAAATGGCTTCTCCTAAATTTTCATCTTCACCAATACCCATAATAATATTGGCATCATAACCTGCCTCATCTTGAATGTAGTCATTAATTTCACCAATCTCATCTAAAGTAACTTCACTTGTACCTGAAACAATTAAAAGTAATACATTTTTAGCTCCCGTAATTTTATTGTCATTCAATAAAGGAGAATCTAATGCTTTAACAATAGCGTTTTTAGCTCTCGTTTGTCCTTCTTCTTTTGCAGAACCCATTATTGCTGTTCCACTGTTAGAAAGGACTGTTTTGGCATCATGTAAATCAATATTTTGCTTATAATGATGTGTAATAACTTCTGCAATTCCTTTAGAAGCTGTAGACAAAACCTCATCTGCTTTAGAAAAACCTGCCTTAAAACCAAGATTTCCGTAAACTTCACGTAGCTTATTATTATTAATTACAATTAAAGAATCTACATTTTGACGAAGTTGATCAATACCTAATTGAGCTTGTTTAGTTCTTCTTTTTCCCTCAAAAGCAAATGGCATTGTTACAATACCTACTGTCAGGATATCCATATCCTTTGCAATTTTAGCAATAATTGGAGCAGCTCCAGTTCCAGTACCTCCTCCCATACCAGCTGTTATAAAAACCATTTTTGTTTGGTTGTTTAACATCTGTTGTATCTCTTGCATACTTTCTTTTGCAGCTTGCTCTCCAATTTCAGGATTAGCACCTGCCCCCAAACCAGAGGTAAGTGTTGCTCCTAATTGAATTTTGTTTGGAATTGGACTATTTTCTAAAGCTTGTGCGTCTGTATTACAGATTACAAAATCTACCCCATTTATATGCTGTTGAAACATGTGATTTACAGCATTACTTCCACCTCCACCAACACCAATTACTTTAATGGTGTTTGATTGCGATTTTGGCATTACAAATTCAATATTTTCAAATTCTAAGCTCATACTAACTTTTTATTTTGTGTTCTTTTGGTTTGTCTTTTTTTACTCTGGCACTTATTCAGCGTTATCTAAAAAATCTTTTAAACCCTCTGTAAATTTCTCAAAGAAGGTTCTTGTTTTAGGCTTTGGCTTTGTTTTAATACCTTGATCTACTTCAGGTTCTTGTGTATTTAATATTTCTTCTTTTTGTTCTATGCTTTCAATAGCAACTTCTTCCTCTTCTTCTAACTTATTCTCTTTTTCCAAACCTTCCATCAACAAACCTACAGCAGTTGCATAAGAAGGACTTGTTAAAGCCTCATCTGATTCTCCTGCTAAATGTTCATTCGGATAACCTATTCTGGCATCCATACCAGTAATGTATTCTACTAGTTGACGCAAATGTTTTAATTGAGAGCCTCCACCTGTTAAGACAATTCCTGCTATTAATTTCCCTTTAGCAGTCTCATGTCCATAATTTTTAATTTCTAAATACACATGTTCAATAATTTCTTGAACTCTGGCATGAATAATTTTAGATAAATTTTTGAGTGTTATCTCTTTAGGTTCCCTTCCTCGTAATCCAGGAATAGAAACAATCTCCGTTTCTTTATTTTCACCTGGCCAAGCTGAACCAAACTTGATCTTTAACAACTCTGCTTGTTTCTCTATAATTGAGCAACCTTCTTTAATATCATCTGTAATAACATTACCTCCAAAGGGAATTACTGCTGTGTGTCTAATAATACCATCTTTAAAAATGGCCAAATCAGTTGTTCCACCTCCAATATCAATTAAAGCTACTCCTGCTTCTTTTTCTTCTTGACTTAAAACGGCTTGTGCAGAAGCTAAAGGCTCTAAAGTAATTTCATTTAAATCTAACCCTGCGCTTTTTACACATCTACCAATATTTCGGATAGAAGAAACTTGTCCCACAACTACATGAAAGTTTGCTTCCAAACGACCTCCATACATACCAATTGGCTCTTTAATATCTGCTTGAGAATCTACTTTAAACTCTTGTGGCAAAACATGAATTATTTCTTCTCCTGGTAACATAACTAATTTATGCACTTGGTTTACTAAATTTTCGATATCTAAAGCATCAATAACCTCATCTGCATTATTCCTAGTAATATAGTCGCTATGGTGTAAACTACGTATGTGTTGTCCTGCAATACCTACAACAACGTCTTCTATCTTTAGACCAGAAACACTTTCTGCCTCATCTACAGCTTGTTGTATAGATTGAATTGTTTGTGTAATGTTACTCACTACTCCACGCTTTACACCTAAACTTTTTGCTTTACCAATACCAACTACCTCTATTTTACCATAATCATTTTTACGACCAATCATGGCAACAATTTTGGTGGTACCAATATCTAAACCAACCGCTATTTTGTTATTTCCCATTTTAGTTTATTTAGTGCACACAACTTGGTTGTGATATTTTACATTAATTGTTTTATAATTTTGAATAGTTTTATCTTCAAAAGTTGTATTATAAAACGCTTTTAATTTTTTAAATTTTAAATCCATTTTAGTTAAATTTCCAAAATCGATTTTATAATCTCCGCTTCTTACTGAAAATTGAAATTCATTTTCTGCAGATTTTTCAATTCCAACAATTTCTTTATGAAGAAAATCATCTTTCTCTACAGCCTTAATAAGCTTTAAAAGTTCTATAATTTCTTCTTCATGATAAACCCCTAAAACTAATAAAACTCGAGAGGAATAGTTGACTGACAAGGGCATCTTTACACCTTGCTTATCAATATAATAAGCCTCACCATCTCCAAGAATCCTGGCAATTGGCTCTCTTTGTTTTAACATCAATTTAAGCTTACCATCTACCGTTAAAAAAACATCTGCTTTAGCTACATATGGATTCTTTGAAACGTTATTTTCTAGATTATATAAATCTATCATAGATTTTGGATTATTTTGCATCTTTTTTGGATTTTGTATTAACAATTTATTAACCATAGAATGAGTTAAAAAATTATTATCTCCAGAAGCAAAATCCACCAAAGGAATTCCCACTTTTATTGCGTCATTTCTCTTGCTAGAAAAAGCAAAAAGCAATCCTAAACCAATTATAATTAGGGGAAAAAAAAGATATTTTAAAATTCTTTTAAACTTCATTGTTTAGGGTGATTGTAAGTTTATTTTTAACCTCATTTATTAACACTCCAATATCTCCAGCCCCCATCATGGCAACTACTTTACAAGAAGAACTCTTAATTTCTGACACTAAGTTATTTTTTTGCACTACTTTTTTATAGTTACAGTGTATTTTACTTAATAGCCAAGATGAGTTAACGTTAGGTATGGGTTGCTCTCTAGCTGGATAAATATCTAAAAGCAAAACCTCATCAAATTTAGAAAGTGCCAATGCAAAATCTGAAATAAAATCTCTTGTTCTAGAGAATAAGTGAGGCTGAAAAACAGCAAGCACTTTTTCATTTGGATACATTTCTCTAATGGAATTTTCTACAGCATTAATCTCTGTAGGATGATGCGCATAATCATCTACTAATACTAATTCAGAAGTTTTAATTTTATAAGAAAACCTTCGCTTAACACCTTTAAAGGTTGCTAATTGCTCTTTTATTTTTTGTAATGAAACACCGTAAACATTGGCCATAGCTAAAGCTGCCACAGCATTCATAACATTATGTTTTCCTGACAGTTGCAAAGAAACATTTGTAATAATTTCTGTTGGGGTTTTAACATCAAAAAAATATGTACCATTAGATATTTTTAAATTATATGCCATAAAATCTGCTGATTCATTAACAGCATATGTAAGTCCTTCTAATGGAAGTCCTTTTGCAACAATTAGAGTATCTGTAACTTTTTTGGAAAATTCTAAAAAAGAATTTTCCAACGCAGAAGCTTCTCCATAAATATCTAAATGGTCTGCATCCATAGAAGTTACACAAGCAATATTTGGACTTAATTGCAGAAACGATCTATCAAACTCATCTGCCTCTACTACAGTTACTTTATTATCACCTAAAATTAAATTTGAGTTATAATTTTCCGCAATACCCCCTAGAAAAGAAGTTGCTTTTTCAGGTTGCATAATATGACCTAAAATTGAGGATGTTGTAGTTTTACCATGAGTACCTGCAGCTGCTAAACAAAAAGTAGATTCTGTAATTTCTCCTAGTATTTCTGCTCTTTTAAGAAGGGTGAAATTTTTGTTCTTAAAATAATTCAATTCCGCTGAGTTCTCAGGAATTGCTGGTGTATAAATAACCAAAGTTGTTTCTTTATCTAAAAATGATAATGGAATGTTTTTTACAATATCCGTAAAGTGAATAGCTACATCTATTTTCTCTAATTCTTCAGTAATTTCAGAAGGTGTCTTATCATAACCAGCCACATTTTTACCTTGTGCAGCAAAATATCTTGCAATGGCACTCATACCGATGCCACCAATACCTACAAAATAAATGTTATGTATTTTTTTTAAATTCACTTCTTTAATAATTTTTCTACTTCATTCACAATATTGGTAGTTGCACTTGGCAAAGCGAGTTCATTTATATTTTCTGATAGTTGCTGTTGTTTTCCTTCATCTTTTAATAATGTTTCAAAAACAATTTTAAAGGTGTCTAACTCGGCTTCTTTTAATAAAATAGCCCCATGCCTATCTACAATAAATTTGGCATTTTTTGTTTGATGATCTTCTGCCACATTCGGAGAAGGTATAAAAATAACTGGCTTTCCAACAATACATAACTCAGAAACGGAACTTGCACCCGCTCTAGAAATGATAATACCTGAAGCTGCATAAGCAAAATCCATTTTATTAATAAATTGATGTACCTGAACATGTTTCAATTCATTATACTTTTTGTATTCATCAAAATATAATTTTCCACATTGCCAAATTACTTGAACATTCTGTGCTTCTAAAAAATCTAGGTTACTTTCTATAAGCTGATTTATTTTACGAGCACCTAAACTACCGCCTAAAACTAAAATTGTTTTCTTTTTTTTGTCTAACTTAAAGAACGCTTTTGCTTCATGAATCTTAGAATGAATACTTAATAAATCTTGACGAACAGGATTCCCTGTTTTTATAATTTTATCTTTCGGGAAAAAGCGTTGTAAATCATCATATGCAACACAGATTTTACGCGCACGTTTTCCTAATAATTTATTCGTTATTCCTGGAAAAGAATTTTGCTCTTGAATTAATGTTGGGATTTTTTTTCGATTAGCCATAATTAATGTGGGACCGCTTGCAAAACCTCCTGTACCAATAGCAATATCTGGTTTAAATATCTTTATAATTTTTGATGCTCTCCATAAACTACTTAACAATTTTAAAGGAAAACTTAAATTCTTAGATACGTTTTTTCGTTGAATTCCTGCAATCCACAGTCCCTCAATTTTATATCCTGCTTGAGGTACTTTTTCCATTTCCATTTTATCATTTGCGCCTACAAATAAGAAATTTGCATCTGGGTAACGCAACTTTATTTCATTTGCAATAGCAATTGCTGGGTAAATATGCCCCCCTGTTCCACCTCCTGAAATAAGTATATTAAATGGTTTCATGTAAAATATCTAAAGGGTTATCATCTAAAATATCTTCTTCTGTTTCTTGCTTAGAAGCACTTACACTCAGTATCATTCCTAGAGCAAAACAAGTCATCCAAATAGAAGTACCTCCACTACTTATTAAAGGCAAAGTTTGCCCTGTTACAGGGAACAAGTTTGTTGCTACTGCCATATTTATAATAGCTTGAAAAATAATTGGGCATCCTACACCTATAACTAATAATGTTCCAAAAATGGTAGCTGTTTTTCGTATGACTACAAAAATTCGAAATAATAATAAAAAATAAATTAGCGCTATAATAATGCCACCTGCTAACCCATATTCCTCTATAATAATTGCAAAAATAAAATCTGATGAAGATTGTGGTAAAAAGTTTTTTTGAACACTTTTACCTGGCCCTAAACCAATTGGACCTCCAGTAGCAATTGCAATTTTAGCTTTTTCTACCTGATACGCATCTTTATCATTAGCGTCAGAAAAACGCTCTATTCTGTTTTGCCAAGTTTGGACACGATTTGGCATAGCGTCTGGAAAAGCTTTTGCTATTAAAACAAAAAAAGAAAGCATTAGAATACCAGCACCAAGTATAATGCCTAAATATTTTAAAGGATAACCACCAATAAAAGTAACTACTAAAATCATTAAAAATATAATTGCTGTAGTAGAAAAGTTTGCAGGTAAAATAAGTATTAATACTGCTGCAACTGGGAGCCACAACTGCAGAACACTTTCTTTAAAATTAATAACCTGTTCTTTCTTTTTAGCCAAATATCTAGCCACATAAACCATTAAAACCAAACCTGCAAGTGTAGAGGTTTGAAAACCAATACCTACAAAAGGTATTCGTATCCACCTACTTGCATTTGCCCCACCAATAGTTGTTCCTTGAAGCATAGTAAAGACTAATAAAACCAGGACAATTGGTAACATCAATACAGATCCTCCAGAAAAATAACGATAAGGTATTTTATGCACTCCATAAATGATACCAAACCCCATAATTAACAAAACCATATGTTTAACCAAGTACCCTAAAGTAGATCCAGAACCGACTACGTATACCAAGTTTGTGCTTGCACTATAAACAGGCATAAATGAAAAAACTGCTAATATGGCTACAATAGCCCAAATAGTTTTATCTCCGTTAATATGTTTAAAAATAGTTTTCAATTGGTTTAACTTCTTATAAGTTTCTTACTGCCTTTTTAAATTGTCGCCCTCTATCTTCATAATTATCAAATAAATCAAAACTTGCACAAGCAGGAGAGAGTAAAACAGTATTGCCTTTTTCTGCTATTTTGTGAGCAACCTTTACAGCTTCTTCAGCACCAGCAGTCTCCACAATGGTTTCTATAACGTTACCAAACGTTTGTTTAATTTTTTCGTTATCAACACCTAAACAAACAATTGCTTTTACTTTTTCTCTAACTAAAGGCAACAAGTCTGTATAATCGTTACCTTTGTCTACCCCACCAACAATCCATACTGTCTGTTGATCCATACATTCTAAAGCATAAAATGTAGCATTAACATTAGTTGCTTTAGAATCGTTTATGTAGTGCACATCTTTAATTTTTGCCACATTTTCCAGACGATGTTCTGCTCCTTCAAAATTAGACAAGCTTTCTTTAATAGTTTCTTTTCTAACTTTTAATAATTGAGCAGCCATTGAGGCTGCCATGGCATTTTTAGTATTGTGTTTTCCTTTGATTGATAATGATGATATTGGCATCTGTAATGTGTCTTTTTGAATGTTGATTGTTAGTATATTATTTTTTAAAAATGCTCCATATTGGAGTTCTTTCTTTAATGAAAATGGAACTAGCTGAGCTTTTGTTTTATGTTCTTCTAACCCTTTTGCAATTACCTCGTCATCTGCGTCATAGATTAGAAAATCTGTAGCCTCTTGGTTTTTAGTAATGCTAAATTTTGAGTTTATATAGTTTTGAAAATCGTAATTATACCTATCTAAATGATCTGGAGTAATATTGGTTAAAATGACTATATGTGGTTTAAAATCTACGATTCCATCTAACTGAAAACTGCTTATTTCTAACACATAATTATCATAATTATTTTCGGCAACTTGCATTGCAAAACTATCTCCAATATTACCTGCAGCACCAACATGTAAACCTGCATTTTTTAAAATATGATGCGTTAACAATGTTGTTGTTGTTTTACCATTTGAACCTGTTATACCTACCAAAGTCGCTTTTGTAAAAGCTGCTGCAAATTCAATTTCAGAGATAACTGGAACCGCATTTTTAACTAGCTTTTTAACTAGAGGAACTGCATCTGGAATGCCAGGACTTTTCATAACAACATCGGCTGTTAAAATTTTAACTTCTGAGTGTTGATTTTCTTCAAAATCTATTTTATGATGTAAAAGAACTTTTTTGTACTCTTTGGTTATTGCTCCTTTATCAGAAACAAAAACTTTATACCCTTTTTGTTGTCCTAAAATAGCTGTACCTACTCCACTTTCTCCTCCTCCAAGAATCACCAAAAACCCATCCTCTCCTAAATAACTTAGAATTGATTTTTCTGTATTTTTTTGATGCTTCATATCTTTATTAAAAGTTGCCCAAACGCTCTTAAAAAGAAGTTAAGGCAGGTAACTTTTTTATCTTAATTTTAATGTTACTATTGTAAATACAGCCAATAGAATTCCTACAATCCAAAAACGTACTACAATTTTACTTTCATGATAACTTAACTTTTGATAGTGGTGATGTAAAGGAGACATTTTAAAAATTCGCTTTCCTTCTCCAAATTTCTTCCTAGTGTATTTAAACCAAGAAACTTGCATGATTACGGATAAATTTTCTACCACAAAAATTCCTGCTAAAATGGGCAACAATAACTCTTTACGTATTGAAATGGCAATAACAGCAATGATTCCTCCAATCGTTAAACTACCTGTATCACCCATAAATACTTGAGCAGGATAAGTGTTATACCATAAAAAACCGATTAAAGCTCCTGCAAAAGCAAGTATAAAGACAGTCATTTCACCAGAATTAGGAATGTACATGACATCTAAATAATCTGCGAAAATGATATTACCAGAAACCCAAGCAAAAACAGCGAGTGTAATTACAATTATTGCTGATGAACCTGCTGCTAAACCATCAATCCCGTCTGTTAAATTAGCTCCATTAGATATTCCTGTTATAATAAAAACAGAAATAAAAATGAATACAATCCAACCATATTTTTCATAACCATCTCCTAAAAAACTTAGTGCTTCAGCATATTCTAATTCGTTATTTTTAAAAAACGGGACTGTTGTTTTAGTTGATTTATGCGCTTCTCCAAATACTTGTTTTTTTCCATTTTCTTGAACAGTTTGTAATGCAACAGGAAGTTGCTCCTTAATAGTTACACCATCATTAAAATATAGCATACTACCTACAATTAAACCCAAACCAACCTGACCAAGTACTTTAAACTTACCACTTAAACCACCTTTATCTTTTTTAAAGACCTTTATATAATCATCTAAAAAACCAATAAGCCCCATCCAAATTGTTGTAATTAGTAATATAATGATGTAAATATTATTTAATTTTGCTAACAGAATAACAGGAATTAATGTAGCTAGGATTATAATAACACCTCCCATTGTTGGTGTTCCTGATTTTTGTTTTTGCCCATCTAAACCTAAATCTCTTACAGTTTCTCCTACTTGTTGTTTTCTTAAGAAATTTATAATTCTTTTTCCATAAATTGCCGAAATGAGTAATGACAATATAAAGGCTGCTGCTGCTCTAAAGGTGATGAATTGAAATACACCTGCTCCTGGAACACTAAACTGATTTTCTAAGTATTGAAAAAAATAATATAGCATTTTACTTCTTCTTTAGTTGATTAAAACAATTGGTTACTTCTTCTAAATCATTAAAATGAGTACGCACTCCATTTACCTCTTGATAACTCTCATGTCCTTTTCCTGCAATTAAAATAATATCTCCTGAAGAGGCCAGTTTACAAGCAGTTTTTATAGCTTGTCTTCGATCTAGAATTGAAAGTGTTTTGTTATAATGCTCAGGAGAAACACCAGTTTCCATCTCATCTAAAATGTGTTGTGGATCTTCGGTTCTTGGATTGTCTGACGTAAAAATCACCTGATTACTTAAGAATGCTGCAATATGCGCCATTTTTGGTCTTTTTGAAGTATCTCTATCTCCACCACAACCAACAACAGTTATTAGTTTTTCGTTATTAGAACGTATATTGTTAACTGTGTGTAGCACATTTTGCAAAGCATCTGGAGTATGTGCATAATCTATAATTGCTGTTACACCGTCTTCTGATTTTATATACTCAAAACGACCATTCACATTTTCTAACTGACTCACAATAGTTAAAATTTCTAATTTTTCTAATCCAAGTAGTTCTGCTGTTGCTATAATTGCGGTAAGATTATAAATATTAAAAACACCAATTAATTTTGTCCAAACCTCAGTGTTATCAACAGAAATAAGTGTTCCAGACAATTGTTTTTCTAAAATCTTTACTTTAAAATCAGCCATTGTTTTTAAAGCATATGAGTGTTTTTTAGCCTTTGTATTTTGCAATACGAAACTCCCATTTTTATCGTCGATGTTGGTTAAAGCAAAAGCAGATTTTGGTAAAAAATCAAAAAAATTCTTTTTTACATTTCTATACTCAGCAAAATCTTTGTGGTAGTCTAAATGATCGTGAGATAAGTTTGTAAAAATACCACCTGTAAAATGTAAACCCTCGGTTCTCTTTTGATGTATACCGTGAGAACTCACCTCCATAAAACAGTATTCCACACCTGTATCTAGCATTAAGTCTAGGTACTTATTTATAGTTACAGAATCTGGAGTTGTATGAGTAGCTTTATATTCTTTATTACCAACTAAAACTTTAACCGTAGATAGTAAGCCTACCTTATAACCCGCCTTTGTAAAAAGTTGATAAAGTAAAGATGCTATTGTGGTTTTACCATTAGTACCTGTTACACCAACAACAGAAAATTTTGTTGATGGATTTTCATAAAAGTTAGCTGCCATTATTGCTAAAGCCTCATTAGCATCAGCTACTCTTATATAAGTAATTCCTTCTTGCCTATCAAAAGAGAACTTTTCGCAAACTACTACTTTAGCTCCAAGCGCTATAGCCTTGTCTACATACAAATGACCATCAACATTTACTCCTTTTTGAGCTATAAAAACAGCATCTTTTTCAACAACTCTTGAATCGAAGACAAGTTTATTTACCAAAACATTAGTATCTCCATAAACTTGCTTAATTGCTACTTTGTATAAAATGTCTTGTAATTTTTTCAAGCTATGAAAGTTTTAAAGTTATGGTTTCTCCTTTTTTTAACATCACTCCCTTTCTTATAGATTGATTTTGAACTTTCCCTACACCTTCAGCGCTAACTTTTAGACCTATATTTTCTAATAAAGCGATGGCATCCATACCGTTCATACCTTTTACATCCGGAACTTTTGCATGAGTTTTATTTAAAACTTCGTTAAATGTATTGTACGCATTGTCTATAGAAGTAAAGTAAACCTCATCAGTTACAATTTGGTTGTTTATAGGAGTGGTGGTGTAAATCTTTTGAGCAATTTCTTTAAACACTGGTGCTGCAACTGTTGCTCCATAATACCCTTTTTCTTTTTTTGGATCGTGTACCACAACAATACATGAATATTTAGGCTCCTCTACTGGAAAAAAACCAGCAAAAGAGGCTGTGTAATGCTTTGTAGAGTAATATCCACCTTCCCAATCACCATTGCTGTTTTTTACTCTTGGCATAAACTTTTTTGCAGTTCCTGTTTTACCTGCCATAGAAAAATTTGGAGAATAAATATTAGCTGCAGTTCCTTTAACAACTACATTCTCCATTACTTTTTTAATTTTATTTAAAGTTTCATTAGAAGCAATTTTAGGGTGTAATACTTCAGTAGAAAAAATCTTTTCTGCTTTATCCTCTTTTCTCAACTCCTTTACAAATCTTGGTTTAACCATAATTCCGTTATTTGCAACCGCATTGTAAAACATTAGTGTCTGCATAGGTGTTACAGAAACTCCATAACCCCAAGACATCCACTCTAAAGAAATTTTACTCCAAGATTTATCTTTAGGCTTTGGTACATAAGGTTTCCCTTCTCCTTTTATAGAAAAGCCAATAGGTTTTGTAAAACCATAAGTCTCTAATTTAGAAATAAACTTCTCTGGAGTATCATCATAATGTTTTTTGATTAATTTTACAATGCCTACATTAGAAGAAACCTCAAACGCTCGGGCTACTGAAATTTTTCCATAGCCTCCTCTCCTTGAATCTTCCACTTTTTTTCCATGAATGTAAATTCGACCTTTTTCAGTATCCACAACAGTTGAGGTATCTATCTTTTTATCATCTAGAGCCGCCATTAAACTGGCCAACTTAAATGTAGATCCTGGCTCATGACTCTCCCAAACTGCATAGTTTCTTTTTTCATAGTATTTTCCTTTGGAAGTTCTACCAAGATTAGAAATTGCTTTTACCTCACCAGTTGCAGTCTCCATAACAACAGCACAACCATGATCTGCTTCAAAATATTCCAATTGCCTTAGTAAGGCATGATGTGTTATATCTTGAATATTTACATCAATTGTCGTTATTACATCGTGCCCATCTATAGGTTCTTTTTCATTTACATCAGAAATAGGTTTCCACTGATTTTTGGCAATCTTTTGTTTCCATCGCAATCCATTTTCACCTTGCATAAAATCAGCAAAAGCTCCTTCTATACCAGCCTCTCCTCTAAAATCATCATACCCTATTGTTCTTTCTGCTATTTTTCCTATTGGATGTGCTCTTACTGTTTTATGTTCTGCAATAAACCCACCTCGATATACCCCTAACTTAAAAATAGGGAATTGCTTTAATTTTAAATAATCATTATAACCAACATTTCTAGCAATAAGAAAGTATCTATTTTTTTGTTTTCTAGCGACTCTTAACTTAGCTTCATAGTAATTTTTACTTTTCCCAAACATAGCTCCTAACTCTTTTGCTAGGTTAGCAACATTTTTCTCAAAAACAGTGGCGTCTATTGCTAAAAGATCTACTCTAATAGTAAATTTAGACATAGATGTAGCTAATAAATTACCGTCTGCAGCATATACATTTCCCTTATTTGCATATACAGTATCTTGTTTAATTGTTAATTCTGTAGCAAGTTTTTTATATTTTTCTCCCTGAAAGTATTGTATATTGATAACACGAAATATAATTGCAAAAAGAAAAAGCGTCATAAAAGAAGCTACTATGTAGAATTTGATAAGTATGCTTTTTTTGTGAGTTGCCAATTGTATTAATCT
>Ga0209136_1001679_pt1 | contig 14257 bp, 8 predicted proteins | sample SaaInl0LU_22_DNA_FD_184640 | JGI IMG/M metagenome (GOLD analysis project Ga0209136, IMG submission 184640) | Marine microbial communities from expanding oxygen minimum zones in the Saanich Inlet - ESP_90LU_22_DNA (SPAdes) (version 2) | ecosystem: Environmental > Aquatic > Marine > Intertidal zone... | reverse complement strand
TGAAATAACATGTACTTCGCCATTTAATCCAAATGGTGTAGTTGCTAGTACTTATAATTTCGGATCTGCAATATATGATTTTGATCTTTCATATGATGGTACTGCTCTGTATGTACTATTCCAGGATAAAAACATATATCAATATGGATTGGCTACAACAGGATCTATAGAATCAAAATATGGAACAAACATAACATTTAATGCTGCTACGCTTGATTCTAATCCAAGAACCATTCAAATATCAGATGATGGTACAAAGATGTTTGTCTTTGGAATCACAGATGACAGAGTACATCAATTAGATATGACATCAGCATACATGCTATCATCTGCGACATATAATGGTGTAAAAACAGATGTTATATCAAATGCGTCACGTGTATATATCACAAACGATGGTAGTAGACTTAATGCTCAAATAAGTAGCACTAGTCGAGTCGAAGCTTATAGTATCAATGGTGACCTTGCAACTGTAGTATCCCCAACACCTGGCACAGCATGGAGTGGTGATATCAGTACACCACTAGTTTCAATGAAGAAAACACTAGATTATTCAATGAATGCAAATGATGGTTTCCATGGATTTGTTGACGATGGCAATAAATTTGTCACAACAAGTGGTGGTACTATAACAGTACATGATGTATCAACTCCTTATGATATCACAACTGGAACTCCAGGCGCATCAGCGACATATAATATGAGTCCATATAATCCTGGTATTGAACGTGCAAAGTTCAGTCCAGACGGCACTAAGTTATATTTAAAATATAACTATTATTATCAAGATAATGATAAAAATATTCGTGAAATAACATGTACTTCGCCATTTAATCCAAATGGTGTAGTTGCTGGTACCTTCCAAGGAGATACGCAGTCGATATATGGCGGCGTATATGATATGTGTACAGCATATGATACAACAAAAATGTATATACTGAATCATAATGAAATCATATATGAGTATGTTATGGTGACACCAGGTAGTATAGCAAGTATGTATTGGACAGGTGCATCATTTAATGCTGCTACACTTGATACTAATCCAAGAACCATACAAATATCAGATGATGGTACAAAGATGTTTGTCTTTGGAATCACAGATGACAGAGTACATCAATTAGATATGACAACTGCATTTGACTTTTCATCTGCAACATATAACGGTGTAAAAACAGATGTTATATCAAATGCGTCAGTAGTATATATCACAAACGATGGTAGTAGACTTAATGCTCAAATAAGTAGCACTAGTCGAGTCGAAGCTTATAGTATCAATGGTGACCTTGCAACTATAGTATCGCCAACGCCTGGCACAGCATGGAGTGGCGATATCAGTACATCACTAGTTTCAATGAAGAAAACACTAGATTATTCAATGAATGCAAATGATGGTTTCCAAGGATTTGTTGATAATGGCAATAAATTTGTCACAACAAGTGGTAGTACTATAACAGTACATGATGTATCAACTCCTTATGATATCACAACTGGAACGCCGGGTACATCAGCGACATATAATCTAAGTCCATATAATCCTGCGATTGAACGTGCAAAGTTCAGTCCAGACGGCACTAAGTTATATTTAAAATATAACTATTATTATCAAAATAATGATAAACTTATTCGTGAAATAACATGTACTTCGCCATTTAATCCAAATGGTACAATTGCTGGTACCTTCCAAGGAGATACGCAGTCGATATATGGTGATGGTGTATATGATATGTGTGCGGCATATGATACAACAAAAATGTATATACTGAATCATAATGAAATCATATATGAGTATGTTATGACGATACCGGGTAGTATAGCAAGTATGTATTGGACAGGCGTATCATTTAATGCTGCTACACTTGATACTAATCCAAGAACCATACAAATATCAGATGATGGTACAAAAATGTTTGTCTTTGGAATCACAGATGACAGAGTACATCAATTAGATATGACAACTGCATTTGACTTTGCAACTGCAACATATAATGGTGTAAAAACAGATGTTATATCAAATGCGTCAGTAGTATATATCACAAATGATGGTAGTAGACTTAATGCTCAAATAAGTAGCACTAGTCGAGTTGAGGCATATAGTATCAATGGTGATCTTGCAACTGTAGTATCGCCAACACCTGGCACAGCATGGAGCGGTGATATTAGTACATCACTCGTATCATCATACAAAAGTATTACGCCATCAATGAATGGCGGTAGCTTTTATGGATTTGTTGATAATGGCAATAAATTTGTCACAACAAGTGGTAGTACTGTAACAGTACATGATGTATCAACTCCGTATGATATAGTGGCAACGACTACTTCTACATCAGCAACATATAATATGAGTCCATATAATCCTGTCATTGAAAGTGCAAAATTCAGTGCAGATGGTACTAAGTTATATTTAAAATATAACTATTATTATCAAGATAATGATAAAAATATTCGTGAAATAACATGTACTTCGCCATTTAATCCAAATGGTGTAGTTGCTGGTACCTTCCAAGGAGATATGCAGTCGATATATGGCGGCGTATATGATATGTGTACTTCGCACGATAGTAAGAAAATGTATATATTGAATCATAATGAAATCATATATGAGTATGTTATGGTGACACCAGGTAGTATAGCAAGTATGTATTGGACAGGCGTATCATTTAATGCTGCTACACTTGATACTAATCCAAGAACCATACAAATATCAGATGATGGTACAAAAATGTTTGTCTTCGGTTCAACCAATAACAAAGTTTTTGAGTTAGACATGACAACTGCATTTGATTTATCAACTGCAACATATAACAGTGTAAATACTGACAGTTTTCCTTTCTATGACAATAACATCAACGGTATATGGATTTCAGCAGATGGCAATTCAATTACTGGTAGAGTAGATTCTGGTGCAGTGGGTCTATATTATATTGATGGTAGACAAGCGGCATCATTGCCTGCAGTTGTTCCGCCAGTTGGGTATGATACTTCTTGGAACTTTGATTTTGATAGTATTATTGACGATAAAAAAGTTCACGGCAGTGCATATCATACTAAATTTGTTTCAAATGATGGCACAAAATTATATCAAATCAACAGTAGTAGTAAAATAGTATATCAATACGAATTGAGTATTGCACATGATATAAGTAGTGCAATTAGTGGCACTTATGGTCAAAGTTCAGTGACTCTTAGTAATCTAACTGACTACTTATACAATGTATTTGTGTCGCCAGATGGCATTAATTTGTATGCGATTGATTTTGATAATAAACTTTATCATTACACGATGAGTACACCACATGATCTTTCCACTGCAACCTATACAGCAGTAAATTCTGGAGTTAGTACAGTTACACAGATTCGCAATATAGAATTTAATCCAGACGGATCAGGATTTAATATATATTATGCTGAAGGTGTTGGTATCGTAAGACAGTATGTATGTCCAACACCATGGGATATTACAACTGCATATTGGACAGCAAATACATATGAATTTAAAACATCTAATCCTGCTCATTCTTTCCAAATGAGCGCAGATGGAACAAAAGCATACACATTTATGAGAGAAGATGATCTGGTGCGTGAATATACAATGTCAACACCGTGGGATATTAGTACAATGTCTTCTACACCTAGTAATACACATTACTTCAAAAATGCGTGGGAAGTGTTTATTAGTCCTGATGGAAGTAGAGCTATGGCATCAACAGATATATCCAATGGATACATATATAGAACTGATGGATCATACCATACACCGGTAACTTCTTCGGGTGGGTCTATTACGTGGGCAGGAGATATCACAAGTCTTGTAGATGCTAATAAGTCTTTTAACACTGGATATCCTAATGGCTGGACATTAAGTGATGATGGAACTAAATTATATACGATGAACGGGCAAAGGGTCGATGAGCATACACTTTCTATTGCTCACGATATAAGTAGTGCATCTTTAGACAAGCCTGTGCAACTAGGCGAATCACCACTAGGCGGAATGATCGGGTTCATGAACCGTATCCATATTAACTCTGCTGGTACAAAAATGTTTGTTCTAAACGACCGGAATCCTAGAAAAATATATCAGTATGATTTTGGTACGCCATTTGATGTCGCTACTTTAACAAAATCTACGTCACCTCGTTCAGATTCATACTTTAAAGATTTCATAGGTGAGACTAATATTACTGACTTTGCTATGTCTTATGATGGTAAGAAATTATTCCATACACGCGGAGATAGAATTGTTGAAAGAGTATTAGAAACTGCATTTGATATCACTACTGAATATAAAACAGGTAATGAGTATTGGACAGGGGATATTGACTCAAGTCCTCAAATGCTTCAATTTAGTTCAGATGGACTAAAACTTTATATGTTTGGTGCAAACACAGATTCTATGTATGAATTTACGATGACAACTGCATATGATATATCAACTATGTCATATAATGGTACAACAAAACGTGTACGTGGTGGTTCTCTTGCAAATCTTTCATCTGATGGTACAAAAATGTATGTTCTAATTGGAACGACATTACATCAATATGATAATAGCTAATAATCACTGATTATTCAAAATAATTAAAAGCGCCCTTCGGGGCGCTTTTTTTGTGCTAAATACATATATAAATTAAGTGAGTATATAATTATTATGGCAGACCTAACAAAGCAAGCATACAAAAACACCGAATTCACCGATGCGCAATTAAGTGAATTCAGTAAATGTATAGATAATCCTTCCTATTTTCTGAATACGTACTTCACAATTCAGCATCCTACCAAAGGTAGTATGATATACAAAGCATATGAATACCAAAATGAACTTGTAAATTCATATCACAACTATCGATACAGTATTTCAATGCTAGGAAGACAGATGGGCAAGTCCACAACTGCTGCTGGCTATTTACTATGGTATGCAATGTTTGTTCCAGACCAAACAATCTTGATTGCTGCGCACAAGTATAGTGGCGCACAAGAAATTATGCATAGAATTAGATATGCATATGAATTATGTCCAGATTATATTAGGTGTGGTGTTATATCATATAATAAAGGTTCGATTGAATTTGATAATGGGTCCAGAATTATTGCACAGGCAACAACAGAAAACACTGGTCGTGGTTTGTCTATCTCTTTATTATATGCAGATGAGTTTGCATTTGTTAGACCTACAATTGCCAAAGAATTTTGGACATCTATTTCGCCTACTCTAGCAACAGGTGGTAAAGCAATTATTACATCAACGCCAAATTTGGATGATGACCAGTTTGCTCTTATTTGGCAAGGTGGTATTAAAACAGTTGATGAATTTGGAAATGAAACAGAAGTTGGAGTTAATGGGTTTAGAGCATATAAAGCAGTTTGGTCTCAGCATCCTGACAGGGATGATAAATGGGCAAGTGAAGAAAAAGGGCGTGTTGGTGTAGAACGTTTCTTACGTGAACATGAATGTGAATTTGTTGCATTTGATGAAACATTGGTTGACAGTGTGAAATTATCACAGTTTAGAGGTATTGAGCCATTACGTAAGACAGGTCAGATACGCTGGTATGATTCTATAAAGAAAGGAAATACCTATGTCGTTGGACTTGACCCTGCAATGGGCACAGGAGGTGATAACGCAGCCATACAGGTCTGGAGTTTACCAGAGATGAACCAAGTAGCAGAATGGCAACATAATAAAACTGATATGAGAGGGCAGGTAAAGACTTTATATGATATACTACATATTCTCAAAGAAGAATTGAAAGAATTAGGAAATAAGTCACCAGAGATATACTGGAGTGTTGAAAATAACTCACTTGGCGAGGCAGCATTGATACTTATTGAAGAGATGGATGAAGATAAATTTCCTGGAGAGTTTCTACATGAACCCAAGAAGCGAGGTGCTAGTCGGTCGATACGTAAAGGGTTTACCACAACATATAAGACTAAAATTACTGCGTGTATGAAGATGAAGTCATGGATTGAAAGTGATAAGATGACGCCTATCAGTAAGAACTTAATAAGAGAGTTTAAGACCTTTGTTGCTAAAGGTAAAAGTTATGAAGCAAAATTAGGAGAGACTGATGATCTTGTTAGTGCTACATTATTGTGTGTGAGGCAAATACAAGTTATATCACGATTTGATGAACAATATGAAGAATTATTAGGTGAAAGTTTAGATACGAATGATGACTATGATGAACCACTTCCTATGGTATTTTGATAAATACTAAAAAGGGAACAATATTATGGCAATTAATTTTAAAAATGTAGCAGAAAAAGTAATGAGAATACTACAAGGCAATGGGCTTTCGCCTAAACTATTCTCTAATGAGGATGGCAAAAGTGTTGCAGTACCAGAAGATGCAAGATACTTTTATGTACGCGAGCCTAACATTATGATTTTTATAGATGATAAATCGGATAAAATAAAATTTCATATTGGAGAAAATGTTGATATTGATACACCTAAGGTAGAAAAGATGATGAATTTAATTAAAAATTTAACTAAAAGTAATCTTATGGATTTTGATATTAGAACTTTTGGCAAGCATATAGAACCTAAAAATTATACATATAATATAGAAACAAATAGTAAACGTAGTAAGGAGCAAGAAATGAGTGATTTATTAGGAGAAGGACTGAGCCCATTAGAAGGTTCGGCAAAAACAAGTCGCCAGACTCTTGAAAATGTTAGATTGATTATAAGACACAAATCTTCAGTCAATGAAGAACAACGCGGTGCAAGATCACGTAACATTTCTGCAATATTTGTAGAAAACTCGGATGGTGAACGTTTTAAATATCCAAATAAACATCTATCAGGTGCACGTGCAATGGCTAGACACGTTAGTAATGGTGGCGTACCAAGTGACTTGGTTGGTGAAGCAATTATTGAACAAACCACCACATTAGTTAAACTAAAAGAATTTATGAATATTGTAAATAAACAAGGATTGGTAAACGAAACAAACCGTGACATAGTCCTTAATGTGAAAAGACAAATAGAAACAGTCAAAGAAAGTATTAAACGTATTCAAAGTGCTAAAGGTTATACATCATTCGTAGAATCAATTGCATTAAATGAAGCAGATGTATCTGAAGAAATATCAGAAGAAACAGTAAATGATTATGTTCGTAAGTTTACAAAATCAACATTCGAAGATAAATTAACAGATATTCTACCTCTTATACATCGTGTAAACACAACAGAATCAGAAAATCAAAAAACAAATCAATTAGAGCGTGTTAAAAATATTATTGAAGCATGCAATGAAGACGGTTCTCCAGTTAATACCATTTCATACCGTGATAGTAATATTGACATTAGTGGCATTAAGAAAATTGAACTAGATGAAGATAGTAAAACTCCTAGTCTTGCACAAAAGTTTATAGATTTGGCTAGTAGAATACATGTTGAATCGTGCGATGATAATCGTAGGCATGATAGAAGTAATGATCGTGCAGCAGAATTATCTGTATTTTTAAGAAACATTGCAGAACAAGTAAAAGTAGCCCCACATACAGTGTCGCGTGAATCATTAGAAATGGGCGCTAGACTTGTAAAAATGTCAGATGTAGTTCCTGAAGATGTAGCAGAAACCACTATCGAAGATAAAATGGATGATATGTTATCAGAAGCATTTAAATCATTCAATGATTTCGACTAAAATTTAATAAAAATTTATTTTAAAAAGAGGGCATAATGCCCTCTTTTTGCTTGACATTGATAAATAAATACTGTAATATGTATATATGCTCTAGAGAGGATAATGCATATCACAACTAAAGCTAATATAAATCTAACATGGCTAATAAGGCTAATATAAAGGAAAAGTAAAATGGCAACACTAGCAGAAATTCGTGCAAAACTGCTTGCACAAGAAAATAAAGCAGAAACAAATTCAAATCAATCACGCGGCACAGACGCAATCTATCCTTTCTGGAATATGGATAATGATAGTACTGCAGTCATCCGTTTTTTACCTGATGATTCCCCTGAGAATGTATTCTTTTGGCGTGAACGTCAAGTAATCAAAATTCCATTTGCAGGCATTGTTGGTGGTGAACAAAAGCCTATTACAGTGCAAGTACCGTGCGTTGAAATGTGGGGAGACACCTGCCCTGTTCATGCAGAAATCCGTCCATGGTTCAAAGACCCATCAATGGAAGATTTGGGTCGCAAATACTGGAAAAAGCGTTCATATATTTTTCAAGGATTTGTTGTAACAGACCCTATGAATGACGAAACTCCAGAAAATCCTATCCGTCGTTTTGTAATTGGTCCACAAATCTTTAAGTTATTGAAATCAGCACTTATGGATCCTGATATGGAAAACTTGCCAACCGATTACGATGCAGGAACTGACTTCCGACTTGTTAAAACACAAAAAGGACAATATGCAGACTATTCCACTTCAAATTGGGCTCGTAAAGAGCGTTCATTAAATGAAGCAGAGCGTCAATCTATTGAAACATATGGGTTGCATGACCTAAATGATTTCATGCCTAAACGTCCATCAGAAGATGAACTTCGTGTAATTATGGAAATGTTTGAAGCATCAGTAGATGGTGAGTTGTATGATCCAAATCGTTGGGCAAACTTTTATCGTCCATATGGCATGGATGTTCCTGAAGGAGCCATTGCAAATGGTTCTGTGGTTTCTTCCACTACAACAAATCAGAAAGCACCTGTTGCTGAATCTGCGCCTAAAGTTGAAGCAGAGCCTGTTGCAGCACCTGTAGCCGAAGAAGCAACTAGTAATGCAGGCGCGGATGCGTCTGATATTCTTGCAATGATCCGTAATCGTAAAACTGATTAATAGTAGATCGTACATAAAAAAGGAGAGCGATGTATTGCTCTCCTACACCATACATTTTTATTAGGAGTCTAATATGGCTAAAGCATTTGATGCTTCAAAATTTCGTAAGAGCATTACGAAAGCAGTCCCAGGTATGTCTATGGGATTTCGAGATCCAGACACATGGATTTCAACAGGTAACTACTGTCTAAACAAGTTAATATCCAATGATTTCCACAAGGGTATTCCACTGGGAAAAGTAACTGTTCTTGCAGGTGAGTCCGGGGCAGGTAAATCATATATCGCAGCCGGTAATATTGTAAGACACGCACAAGAACAGGGTATTTTTGTTGTTCTCATAGATAGTGAAAATGCACTTGATGAATCATGGTTACATGCGCTAAATGTAGATACAAGTGATGATAAACTATTAAAATTAAATGTCGCAATGATTGATGATGTTGCTAAAATCATTTCAGATTTTATGAAAGACTATCGTGCTGAATATGGTGATAAAGATGATGCAGAGCGCCCTAAAGTTCTATTCGTGCTTGACTCACTTGGTATGATGATGACACCAACAGATGTTGACCAGTTTAACAAAGGCGACATGAAGGGTGACATGGGTCGTAAGCCTAAAGCACTGGCTGCATTAGTCCGTAATTGTGTAAATATGTTTGGTGATTTTAATATCGGTATGATTGCAACAAATCATACATATGCATCACAGGACATGTTTGATCCAGATGATAAGATTAGTGGCGGTCAGGGCTTTATCTATGCATCTTCAATTGTTATTGCTATGCGCAAACTAAAATTGAAAACTGATGCAAATGGAGTCAAAACATCACAAGTACATGGTATTCGTGCTGCATGTAAAGTTGTAAAAACACGGTATTCAAAACCATTTGAAAGTGTACAAGTAGAAATTCCATATGAAACTGGAATGTCACCTTACTCAGGACTAATTGAATTTTTTGAAGCAAAAGGTTTGTTGGTAAAGCAAGGCAATCGTTTGCAATATGTCACCAAATCAGGTGACGAAATCATTGAATTCCGTAAAAACTGGACAGATGAAAAACTTGACATTGTGATCAATGATTGGAATAACGAAGATTTAGATGCCGATGAACATGGGCTCGAACCACTTGAAGTTGATTCAAATGGTGAAATCATTGATGAAAACTCAGAAGTTAATGAGGTTTAGAAATGGCTAAGTACTACTCTACTAAGTGTTATGGGCATAATATTGGTCTTTCTGCTGTATTTAGGCAACCACATGCTGACCATTCGCACTGTCGTTTTTTACACGGGTATAGTCTCGCATTCAAATTTACATTTGGGTGCGATGATCTAGACCATCGTAATTGGGCAGTGGATTTTGGTGGGCTGAAGCCACTAAAGAAATGGTTGGAAGATAGTTTTGACCACAAAGTAGTTGTTGACAGGGCTGATCCAATGTTGTATAAATTAACTGAACTAGAATCAGCAGGTCTCGCAGAACTTACACTGTTTGATGGTGTTGGAGCAGAGAAGTTTGCAGAACACGCATTTAAGTTTGCAGATAACCTAGTTCGTGAACTAACTGATAATAGATGTTACTGTGTTAAAGCTGAATGTGCAGAACATGGTGCTAACTCAGCAATATATGAAGGATAATTTATGGCAACCGGCGATACAGAGATATTACTTGATGTTTGGAATACACTTAAATCTTTTATTCCAGCAAAGGAAAAAATGGAATCTGCTGAACGTCTAATAAAAATATTGGATGACCATGGTATTAGAAAAACCGAAATATTTGAAATGGTAGATGATGATAAAATTCTACAAACAGCATTTGACCGATATTTTGTTGATGATGATACTGACGATGAATGGGATAATGAATGGGATGAGTATGACGGATGAGTTGGTATCGTAAAGTTGTTGCTGATTGGAATAATATTCCTGCTTTTTTAGATCACTTTGAAATCGAACTTGCCGAAGCAAAAAAAGAAGTAAAAGTAACAGGTAATATTGAGAAAGCATCCACGCAACTGCCTGGATATGTCGAACATAGATTTGGGCAGTTGCAAGAATTAGAGGCTATACTAGAACATCTAAATATACAACTAAGAAAAAAGCGGAGTGAATATCTACGTAAATACTTAGAAAACTATAATAAAGCATTATCAAGTAGGGATGCTGAAAAATATTCTGATGGTGAGGCAGAAGTTGTTGCAATATCTGAACTAATTAATCAGGTAGCACTTATGAGAAATAAGTTTCAGGGAATTACTAAGGGATTTGAAATAAAGCATTTTCAACTTAGTAATATAATAAAATTGCGTGTCGCCGGTATGGAAGATGCGGACATAAACAATAGATATTAAGTGAAGTCTAAAAGGTGTAAATACATTGCGATTTCGGAGAAATGAATAGATGACAATTAAAGTAGCAAAACGGGACGGCACAAAAAAAGAATTAGACCTTGATAAAATGCATAAGGTCGTATTTTTTGCTTGTGATGGCATCGCTGGGGTATCACCCAGTGAGGTAGAAATTAAATCCCATATACAGTTTTATGATGGTATAACAAGTGCAGAAATTCAAGAAACATTGATTAAATCTGCAGCCGATTTGATTAGTGAAGACACGCCAAATTATCAATGGGTTGCTGGAAATCTGATTAACTATCATATTCGCAAAGAAGTATACGGTTCATTTGATCCGTGGCATGTAAAAGCGATAGTAGAAAAAAACACCGCTGATGGATTTTATGATTCTGAACTATTAGGTTCTTATGATGATGATGAATGGGAAAGAATTAATGCCTTTGTAAAGCATGAAAGAGATTTCAATATATCATATGTGGGAATGGAACAATTCCGTGGCAAATATCTTGCGCAAAATCGTGCAACTAAGCAATTGTATGAAACACCACAAGTTGCATATGTCCTTATCGCTGCTACTCTTTTTTCTAATTATCCAAAAGATACTCGTATGAAATGGGTAAAAGACTACTATGATGCTGTGAGTAATTTTGATATTAGTTTGCCAACTCCTGTAATGGCTGGTGTCAGAACGCCACAGCGTCAATTTAGTAGTTGTGTTGTTATCGAAACAGGAGATTCTCTTGATTCAATAACAGCAACATCAGGCGCTATTGTGAAGTATGTTTCACAAAAAGCAGGCATCGGCATTGGCGCTGGTAGTATTCGTGCTATCAATTCGCCAATCCGAAACGGTGATGCAACACACACTGGTGTTATTCCATTCTATAAAATGTTTCAAGCAAGTGTAAAATCATGTTCACAGGGCGGGGTTCGTGGTGGCGCTGCAACTCTACATTATCCATTATGGCACCTTGAAGTAGAAGATTTACTTGTTCTAAAAAACAACAAAGGCACAGAAGATAATCGGGTTCGTCACCTAGATTATAGTGTCCAGTTCAACAAACTTATGTACGAGCGTCTAATGACTGGTGGTGATATTACATTATTCTCACCAGCAGATGTTCCAGGTTTGTATGAATCATTCTTTAATGACCAGGAAGAATTTAAACGGTTGTATGAACTTGCCGAGAACGATAGTTCCATTAGACAAAAATCTATTTCTGCAAGTGAACTTTTTTCAGCATTCATGAATGAACGTAAGAATACTGGTAGAATTTATCTTATGAATGTGGATCACGCTAATACTCATAGTTCATTTGTTCAAGAGGTTGCACCAGTTCGCCAATCAAATTTATGCCAAGAAATTAATCTTCCTACTAGACCATTAAACAATCTAAATGATCCTGACGGAGAGATTTCATTATGCACACTAGCAGCAATTAATTGGGGTAATATCAAAACACTTACTGATTTTGAACGTGTTGGACGTTTAGCAGTTCGTGGCATTGATGCATTACTTGATTATCAGCGTTATCCAGTACTAGCCGCTGAATTATCTACATTGAAGCGTAGACCTGTTGGCGTTGGTATTATTAACTTTGCATATTGGATGGCAAAGAATGATATGACGTATACAGATCCAAACTTGGATATGATTGACGAATGGGCAGAAGCGTGGAGTTATTATCTGATTAAAGCAAGTGTTGAACTTGCAAAAGAGCAAGGTGCTTGTACAGGTTCTGATGAAACAAAATATCACAGTGGTATTCTACCAATTGATACACGTAAAATTGATGTAGATGAATTAGTTGTATATCAAGAACGGCAAGATTGGGCTGGATTACGTGCTGACTTGAAAGAATATGGTATTCGTAACTCTACACTAATGGCCCTTATGCCAGCAGAAACTTCTGCACAAATTAGTAACAGTACTAACGGCATTGAACCGCCTCGTTCACTGGTATCAATCAAACAGTCCAAGCACGGTGTACTAAAACAAGTTGTGCCAGGAATCCACAAACTAAAAAACAAATATGAATTGCTATGGGATCAAACATCTCCTGAGGGGTATCTAAAGATCGTAGCAGTTCTACAGAAATATATTGACCAAGGAATTTCAGTAAACACAAGTTACAATCCTGTGTTTTATGATGAAGAAAAAATTCCAATGTCTACAATGCTCCAACATCTTATTATGTTCTATAAGTATGGAGGCAAGCAATTGTATTATTTTAACACATTCGACGGCCAAGGCGAAATTGACATTGACAAACTAATGGACGAACCACTATCAATATCACAAGTAGATGATGATGATTGTGATAGTTGCGTAATTTAAATAAGGGTATATAAAATGAGTGTATTTAATTCACAGAACAAAACAGATCATACTAAAGCATTGGCCTTCATGGATCCTGCAGGTGGCGTTGCTATTCAACGTTATGATATGTTAAAGTATAAGCAGTTTGATAAACTAACAGACAAACAACTTGGGTTCTTTTGGCGTCCAGAAGAAGTTGATGTAACTAAAGATTCAAACGATTTTAAGAATCTTACAGACCATGAACGTCATATTTTTACATCAAATCTAAAGCGTCAAATTCTGTTAGATAGTGTACAAGGCCGCGCACCAGTAGAAGCATTTGGACCACTGGTAACTATTCCAGAACTAGAAGCATGGATCCAAACTTGGACATTCAGTGAAACAATCCACTCACGTTCATACACGCACATCATTCGTAATGTATATTCTGACCCATCTAAAGTATTTGATGGCATGATGGATATTGAAGAAATCATGGAATGTGCTGATGATATTTCAGAATGTTATGACCAACTGATTGATATGACATCATATTTTAATCTATTGGGCGAAGGCACTCATACTGTTAATGGCAATAAGGTTGTCATTGATAAGTATGAAATTAAGAAACTACTTTATAAAACACTTATGAGTGTCAACATTCTTGAGGGTGTTCGCTTTTATGTTTCATTTGCATGTTCTTGGGCATTCGCAGAATTGAAGAAGATGGAAGGCAATGCTAAAATCATCAAGTTGATTGCACGTGACGAAAATCTACATTTGGG
>Ga0209136_1001677_pt1 | contig 14259 bp, 8 predicted proteins | sample SaaInl0LU_22_DNA_FD_184640 | JGI IMG/M metagenome (GOLD analysis project Ga0209136, IMG submission 184640) | Marine microbial communities from expanding oxygen minimum zones in the Saanich Inlet - ESP_90LU_22_DNA (SPAdes) (version 2) | ecosystem: Environmental > Aquatic > Marine > Intertidal zone... | reverse complement strand
CGACTATCCTCTCCATAATTTTTTAACCACGATTGTGCTCCTTCTTCTAAGATTCCATTAAAAAACTCACCATTAGTAAGCTCTAAAGCTTGTAACAAGGTTGCTTGATCTTCTCTAGAGGTCGTTACAATTTCTCTACTGGGTCTTCCTAAAGCTTTCATAAACGGGTGTTGCTTTACCAAACTAGCACGCGCAAATTTTTCGGTGTGTGGTTTAAAAGTAAAATCTAGTAGTTGTCCCCAATTTTTAAAATTTCTAGTACTGTAATTTCTAACTTTTCTCCATGAACTATCATCATATTCAACAGCTACCCAGTTGGCTTCTGGTAACTCACGAGAACTCACCCAAGATTTATCGGACTTTAAAAGTGTACTCTTACCCGACGCATAATCTATCTTTAAAGCAAATAATATACCCGCTGGATTTGCAATAGTACCTCCATTTTCTCCTATAATCGCTATGGTGTTTTTCCCAACTTTTAGATGACTTGTAATATCAATTTTATCAACTACCTTCCAATTTTTATTTTGCAATATCTTTTTTCCATTAAGATAAAGAACATAAGAATTGTCAACTGAAATTAAAACTTCTCCTTTTTTTATAGTTTCTTTTGAAACATTAAATGATTTTCTAAAATATCTTTTACCGGGTTCAGGTAGTACTACTCTTCCCAACTCTTCTTCTAGATGCCATATCCGTATGGCTTTGATATCATCTCCATTTGGATTGAATGCTACTTGTGGATATAAAGGTGCAATAATCTGACTTACAGCATCAGAGAATTGCTCCGCACTAAGTCTGCGAGTTACTGGCCCTTTAAAAACGTACTTGGTTTTTAAGTCTTCCTCTTTTTTATAATTGACCATAGGCAATTGATAAACTTTAGACGTCATGATACGCTTAATTAAATGCTTTAAATCTGAGCCTGAATCTATAAAATCTGCTGACAACCAATCTAGCACCATAGCATCCCATGGCGTATTATCCATTTCATCTAAAGGTTCAACTATACCACGTCCCATCAATCTGTCCCAAAACCTATTGGCAATTGTTCTGTAAAGCCTTCCATTAGCTCTCTGAACCATCACTTCTGATAGTTTTAATAATCTATCTTTAACCGTTTCACCATCAACACTTCCTAATTCTGGATATAGAAAATTTGGTTTCGCGAGTTTACCTATGGGTTTATCACATCTATTCAACTCTAGAATAGAATCAGAAAAAATTGTTGCAAATCCGTAGGCTTGATCTAAGGTTAGATTGCTGATGAAACTGTTATGACATGAAGCACATTTTACATTAACCCCCATAAGAGATTGGCCAATATTCTGTGCAGCTTGCATTTCTGTTCTTTGACTTGCATTAACAACACCTCTCCATTTTATGCCTTTTATAAAACCTTCTGAACCTTTTACTGGATTTACTAACTCGGTTACTAATTGGTCATAAGATTTATTTTTCATTAGTGACGAATACAACCAATGTATAATTTGTTTTTTACCTCCAACGCTATAATAATCATTTCGTAATAAATCATTCCAAAAACTTAACCAATGTTGTGTATAATTTTGATTATCGTTTAATAAAGTATCAACTAATACTTCTCTTTTGTTTGGATTGTTATCATTTATAAAATCTTTAACTACGCTTGGTTCTGGCAACAAGCCAATGGCGTCCATGTAGGCACGTCTTATAAAAGCTCTATCGTTAATAACTTCTTGCCAATCCAGATTGTTTTTATCAAAATAAATAGCTACTAATTTATCAATAGGATGAGTTATACCTTGAATATTATTAGGTAGCTCTGGCTTTACTAAAGCTAACTCTGCTTCTGGAAAAACTTTTACTGCTTTATCTGACCAATGTGCACCTTTTTTAATCCAAAGTTTTACCAATGCTATTTCATCAGGAGTTAATAGTTTACCTTTTGTAGGCATTACCTTTTTATCATTAGCCGAAAGAATAATTCGTTTATAAATTTCACTTTCTTCTGGTTTACCGGGTACAACTGCCAATCCTGATTTACCTCCTTTAAAAACTCCTCGTTTAGTTTCAAGTACTAACTCCCCTTTTTGCTTGTTTTCACTATGACATTGATAACATTTATGTGCAAAAAGTCCTCGTACTTCTAAACTTAATTTGTCTTTTTGTAAATCCGATAATTCTGAATTCCCTTTTAATTCTGATAATAAAACACTTGATTCTTTAGCAGTGTAAACCTCTTTATTTCCTGGCAAAATTGCTGTTAAATAATCTTCTCCATGGGTTAAATTAGCTCCTAAATGTCCAGTTATAGTTAGCAATATTACAGTTATAAAAAGCATAAATCGGTATGCCTTTAAATTAATTGTAGCTTTTTTTAGAGCATTTCTTAAAATTATTGCAGTAATAAGCGACAAAACCGCTGTAGCTATTCCTGTATATTGATGGTTATCTACCAAATCTCCAGAATATTCATCTTGTATTTTTAGAAACCAACCAAAAAGAGCAGAAAAAAAAGCAAAGCTAGTACCTAAATAAATCATACAATTAATGCCTTCTCTAAGTCCTTTTCGTTTACCTCCTATTGTTAATACCTCTAACATTAATGCAACTACCAAAAGACCTATTGGAAAATGTACCAATAGTGGATGTAAACGCCCTAAAAATTGTAATACCCAATTTGAAGTATCCATAAATTATTCAAATAATATTGATTCTAAAATTATTTTATATTTTTTTTTAGATTATCCTGTTGTGTCAGGTTGATTATATCTAAATAGAATTCCCAATCCCTACCAAAACAACAGATAACAGAATTACTATAATTCCAGCAATAATTGTCCATTTTGTTTTTTTAGCAACACCTTTCCATTCTTTTCGGTAAATCCCCCAAAGATTAGCAGTCAAAATAATAGTAGACATATGTAAAATCCAAGAACTTGCGCCATTTCCTAATTTACTTTCTCCCATTCCATAAAAGAAAAATTGAAGAAACCAAATAGTTCCAGCTAATGCAGAAAACACTAAGTTTTTACGAATTGGTGTATTTGTATTTGTAAAATCTTTGTACGATTTATTTTTGATACTCAGCATTGTTGTCCAAACCAAATTAGTAACCAAACCTCCCCAAAGAATCACAACAAAAGTAACATTGTTGGCAAATAAATGATCATAACCAGCAGTTACAGCAGCCTCTGCTAAAGGTTTACCAGCTTCTATACCAAAACTAAAGAAAGAACTTAATATCCCTGAAATTACTGCCACTATTAATCCCTTTATCAAATTGAATTCAGAAACAGATTTCTTTTTTTCTTCGTCTGATAATTCTTTTTCTTTCAGCATTCCTGCTCTACCACAAATAGCAATTCCTAAAAGACAGACAAAAACTCCAAATAACACAAGTTGTCCACCTGAATTAGAAATCATATCTGTAAAAGAAGTTTTACCTTCTTCTGGATTAAAATTGTAGTAAATTGAAGGAACAATTGCTCCAAATGCTGCACAAAAACCTAATACAACAGAGTTTCCTAAAGACATTCCTAAATATCGAACACCCAAACCATAAGACAAACCTCCAACACCCCAAAGTAATCCCATTAAAAATGTAAATCCTAAAATTGCAGAGGAACTATTTGCTATAATATCTACAAAACCAGGCACTGTTAAATAAGCTGCTATTGGTGGTACAATTAACCAAGACATTACACCACCTACCATCCAATAGGTTTCCCAAGACCAACCTTTTACTTTGTTGTATGGCATATAAAAACTACCTGCAGCTACTCCTCCTAATGAGTGAAATAATACGCCTAAAATTGCTTGCATAATTTCATCTTTTATAGTTTAATAAAAATATAAAACTAAAATAAGTACCAATAAATATTATCCTGTAGTATCTGAGTATTTAATCATAAACTCTTACTGTAAAATGAATAACTCTAATTTCCAACGATTTTATTTTTTAAAAAACATTCAATATTTCAATAAAAAAACTAAAACCTTATGAAACCTCAATTAACAATACCAATATGCTTTCCTGATTATTTTTTATTTTATAGGATTTTCGTACCAAATTACTCCTAAACCTTTGCTGTCTATACCATAATTCTCCTCACAAGTAAGCACATCCAGATCACCATCACCATCTAAATCTACCAATTCAATCTTATCATATTTTATGCCTAATGGTCCACTAATTGTATGCCATTGCCAATCAGAATCTATTGGTATATTTTTATACGACAACCAATAAATTCCTTCCTTTTCGCCTTTTGCTTTTTCAAATGAATGAACAAGGTCTGGTTTTCCATCATTATCAATATCTCCAACAACAACTGACTTTGGTTTGCTTGCAAATTCAGGAATTGCAATTGGAAAACTTTTCCAACGTAATCCGCTTTTATCCAAACGTTTTAAGAACCAAATTTTTCGAGTAGTAGCTTCTGTTACAATCACATCCTCTAAACCATCCCCATCCAAATCTTTCAAATCCATAAACATTACCTCTAAACCTTGGCATCCAATAAAATGATTCTTCCATTCTTTTTTTTGCTTCCTAAGTTTTCCAGGGTTTTCTAACCAACGAACACCTTGAGTTGTCCCAGATTTACGGTCAGAAACAACTATATCTAAATCACCATCATTATCCATATCACTAGTAAACATTGACATCACCCAAGTTGCAGAACTTATTGAAAACCATTTCCATTTTGATAGCTCTCTTGCATTTTTGGGGGATTGAAACCACCCTATTTTTGCGTTCTTATTTTTAGATCCAACTACTAAATCAATTCCATTTTTCCCATCAACTTGCATAGGAACACAGTACATCCATTGTTTGTTAAGCCTTGAAATTGTGAGCACTTGAGATTTCCATTTTTCAGCTTTGAGGTATTCATTAGGATTAGAAGGGGCCCAATTAATGTATATTTTTTTATTATTTCCTTCTGTGCTACTTACCACATCCATAGCACCATCATTATCTAAATCTACAAAGACTGCATCTTCAACATTTGGTGTTTTGCCAACAATAACTGAAGGCCATTTTTGACGAACTAAGTTGAAACCAGGATGTATATAAACTTTAGTATAACCTCCTTCTTCCCAACCAGTAGTAATATCGGATAAACCATCGTTATTTACATCAGCAATTCTAACCCCATCTGCACCACTAAAAGTTGCATCAATTGTATGTCTTTTCCAAATAGTACTTTGACTAGAAAGTGAGAAAACAACACATAGATGGAAAAGAAAACAAACAATTACTTTTTTCATTTAACATATACTTATTCAACCTCTAAATTTACACGCTTTAGCTTTTTTACATTTTTATTCCAATTCAAAAACATAGAAACTGTACCTGTAACTTGTTTATCGATAAGGACAGGTTGTGCATCTGGACCAAATACTTTAGCTGGCTTCCATTTAGAACCCACAGCAGATATCACATCGAAAAAGAAAAAGCCTTCTTGCTTTGGATAATGCCATGTTGCTTTTTTAGGATTAAACCCATTAATTGGGTTAAGTACACCTAAAGTAACATCTGTATTGTTTTTAAAACCTACATTTAAATGATTATCTAAATAGAATACAGCCCAATTCCAAGGAGCAAAAAAGCCTTCAAACTCTGGTCCATTATAAATCTGACCTGGTTTATTTATTTTTTTATCTATAGCATAAACGTCTAGAAGACCTCCTTCAGTTCGGTTATTATAAATTCGCCATGGACCTTCTCCTAACCATCTTTTTCTTTTTACATCTTTGGTGGCAACTTCAATACCTATACCTGAGTAATGATATTTACCTGATTTTAGCGTATAAGCATAGTCTAAAGTAATTTCTCCGTTTGGTTTTAAAAGCCATTTTATATAATCAAATCCTTTGGTGTTTTTAGATTCTATACTGAAAATATCTCCTTTTTTACTTACAATGGCTTTTGCTGTTTTTGTAGTTTGATTTGAAAGTTTCTCATCATCTGCTTTAAAAGTTAAAAACGGAAAATTAGCCAAACTGGTTACTTTCCCTTTATCTAAAACGGAAGTTAGTATGCCACTATTTCCATCAAAATGTAGTGTTATTTTTCCTCGTATAAATTTAAAACTATCCGTTGAATCTTGAGTAAAAGGAATTTTTGACGATGCTCTAAACGTGTTTTTTGGTTCAGTAATGGGTAATCGTTTATCATACACTAATCGACCTTGATTATCATAAACTTCAATAAAAAGCGCATCGTTTTTAATATATGATTTTGGTAAATCAACAATCAATTTTCCTTTCTCATCTGCTTTGATATTTTCTACAGTTACTAAACCTGAAGCAACAGTTCGATGGCTATTTGAGGATGCATCTGGATTTGCAAAATCCACCAATTTCCAATTAATTTCACATTGGTTCAAGTTTACAAAAGAGAACTTATTATGGATATTCAAACTCCCTTTAAAATCTTCATCTATTTTATTATTTGAAATAACAACAGGTGACCAAATTTCTCTTACTGCATCAGAGCTTCCTTTTTTCTCACCACTTGGTCCCACTATACCATCTGGTGCTTTGTTACCTTGATTATCTACTGTATAGCCCATATCATTTCGCATCATTCCTTCATCAAACAAAGCCCAAATGGTCATACCACCTCCAACTTTCGATTTTTCAAACATATCCCAATAGGTTTTTAAATTGGCAGCACCTCCACCATCATAAAGTGCATGCAATACTTCATTTGGTAAGTATATATGATTCTTTTCAAACAAATTTTTCTTGGCAGTAGCATAATCTGGATAATAAGTGGTGTTTACAATATCCCAATCTGGACTATAATTTGCGAAAATATCGTTTGATTTGGCTTCATTTTTTAGAGGTCTTCTCTTTTGAATGTCCCATTTGGCAAATAAAGGGTCAAACTCTGGTGTATGCGCAATATGATTTCCATTTCCCCATAATATGATTGATGGATGATTGACATCACGCACTACTAATTCTTTTAATATTTTGGGACCAACTTCTTTATCTAATGGTCGCCACCAACCAGATAATTCACTTAAAACTAACAATCCTTTTGAATCACATAAATCATAAAAATAAGAATCGGCAGGATAGCAAGAAGAACGAACAAAGTTAAAATTCATATTCTTCATAATTTCTAGGTTTTCTTCCATATCTGTTTTAGAAAGTGTTCTTCCTGTTTCAGGGCGAAAACTATGCATACTTGCACCTTTTAACAAAATACGCTTTCCATTTAAATAAAATCCATCATGGTCACGAACTTCAAAAGTTCTAAATCCGAACCTTTGTTTATAGGTATGTAAGACTCTATTTTTTCCTATTAATTCAATTTTAACAGAATACAAATTTGGGAATTCATGCGACCATAATTCAATATTATTAAATTGAGAAGTTAACAGTGTAAATTCTCCAGAACCTACTTTTGTTTTAAATGATTTACCAATTTTATTTTGTTTGGCATCATATAGCTGTACTTTTATACGTTGATTTTTATTAGCATCATTTGTAAAAACTTGCATATTAAATGCTCCTGACATTTGAGCGTCTATAGCCACACGTTCTATAAATTGCTTAGACACTTCTTGGATAAAAACTGGTCGAAAAATTCCGCTAAACAACCAATAATCTGCAAAACGTTCAGCTGCATTTATAGATGCATTACTAGAATCGTGATTTACATTCACTTCCAATAAATTACTTCCGTTTTGTAATTGATTGGTAATTTCAAATTTAAATTCGGTATGCCCACCTTGATGAAAACCAACTTCTTTTCCATTTAATTTTACCTTTGTATCGGTCATAGAACCTTGAAAAGTGATAAAATATCTTTTATTTGATACTTTCTTAAAATCAAAAGTATGACGATAATCTGCAATTCCAGACAAACGATCTTCCACCTTGTCCATACCATATAGGTAATACCCAAAACCTTCCATCTCCCAATTTGATGGCACAGGAATAGTAGTCCAAAAACCACTATTTCGTCCTTTATCTATTTTAAAATCCCAATTAACAGCAGTAGCTACATCTTTTCCTGAAAGATATACTTTGCGTTGTGCATTTATATTTAATGAAAGTAAAATTATAACTGAAAACAACACTAGTTTAAATGATATATTTTTATCCATATCCTTTATTTACTTATTCTATTTAAGTTTTTTTATTAATTAAAATACAATATTAATCTATACAATAGTTTTAATAGAACCTATTTAATATATTTTATCGCCATTATGTGCAACTTTAAACCTATTTTTGTTTCTAATTTTATTAAAACTAGATGAAAAAAGTTTTTATTCAATTAGAATCAGGTCGTGGATATGGAAGAGATATACTTAAAGGAATCTATAATTATAATAATCGATTTTCTGAATGGGAAATCATATTTGAACCTTCTTATTACCTAAAAACATCAAATAATAGTAACTTTATTCATCTTATTTCTGAAATAAAACCAGATGGGTGCATAATTGAAAACTATGAAAATGCAAAAAAAGTTATTGATTTAAATATTCCACTGATACAAACAAGCTCTTTAAATTCAACACATAAAATTCCTTGTCTAAAAGGGAATTATGACGCTGATGGCAAAATGGCTTTTGAATATTTTTTATCAAAAGGATTTAAAAATTTAGCTTTTTTTGGTATTCATAAAGTGATATGGTCGGATGGAAGACTTGAAAGTTTACAAAAAAACGCGTTTTCAAAAAATATTAAAGTTCATAATTACACACCCAAGAAGAAAAGATCTATAAGTCATGACTTAAAGGAAATTATTTCTTGGTTAAAGTCATTGCCAAAACCCATTGGTATTTTTTGTTGTAATGATGATTTAGGCATCATACTAATTAATGCCTGTTCAATGGCAAAATTGAAAATACCTTATGAAATTGCGATCTTAGGTGTTGATAATGATGAATTATTATGCAGTGTGGTTCACCCAAAATTATCAAGTATTGCTAGAAATCATACAGTAGCAGCGTTTAATGCATGCGAAATTTTAAACAAAATGATGCTAGGTATCAACCCTGAAAATCATATTATCCCTACTGAGCCAATTAATGTTATTGAACGTAGTTCTACTGACACCATTGCTAGCAATGATAAAGAAGTTATTAAAGCACTGCATTTTATTAGAAACAATACACAAGTAAATATAACAGTAAATGATGTTGTAAACTCAACAAATATTAGCAGAAGAAATTTATACACTCGTTTTAAAAAAACAACTAACAGGACAATTTTAGAGGACATTCAGTTTCAAAAAATCAAAAAATTTAAAGTGTTGTTAACCAATCAAAAACTATCTGTAAAAGAAATTGCATTTCAACTCGGTTTTGAGGACGTAAGTCATATAAGCAGATGGTTTTCTGCAATAGAAGGGACTACTCCTGTAAGATGGAGAAAAAATAATATGTGATATTAAATCTCTTAAAAATCACAGTTTTTTTTACCATATTGAAAATATTTATACCCTAAGCTAAATTCTTGATGACCTAATTGTTCTGACTTTGTTTTTTTGCCATCAATCACTGCTTTAGTAAGTGCTACTATTTCATCTCCAAGCGCATCAAGAGATGCACCTTCTGTAATTATTTTTCCTGCATTAATATCCATATCTCCAGAAAGATTTTCATAGGTTTTCGGGTTTCCACAAACTTTAATAACAGGAGATATTGCAGAACCAACCACAGAACCTCTTCCTGTTGAAAACAAAATAATATGACATCCACTAGCTATCATTTCTACAATTTCTGCGTTATCATTAATATTCGGAAATCCCCATAATGGTGGTCCATCTGGAACAACATCCATAAAATATAATCCAGAATCTGTAGGTATTTCTCCTGGTCTAATTAAAGCTTTAATAGGCAAACTTCCACTTTTTGAGTATGCACCTAATGATTTTTCTTCTATAGTAGTTAAGCCTCCAACTGCATTCCCTTCAGAAAAACTATCATGTCCCATGGCTTTGTAGTAGCTATCTGCCTTTTTAATACATGCTATAAGTTCTTTTCCTAAAGCTTCATTTTCTGCTCTTTGTGCCATTAAATGTTCACAGCCAATTAATTCTCCAGGCTCTTCAAACATGCAAATAGCACCTTTAGCAACGAGTTGGTCAAATGCTTTACCTATAGTTGGGTTTGCTGTAAATCCACTAGTAGCATCAGAACCACCACAAATTGTTCCAACCATAAGGTCAGAAATATTAAAATCTACACAATCTACATTCTTTAACTCAGATTTAAATATATTTAAAATAGCCTTCCCTTTTTCTACAGAATTTAAAGTCCCACCATTTTCTTGAATCACTAATTTCTCAACTGGTCTTCCACTTTCAGCAATGTATTTTGCTAATTGATTCCTTTTAAAATTCTCACAACCTAATGAAACCAAAAGCACTGCACCTACATTAGAATGTGTGCATAGGTTTTGCATCATTTTATGTGCATAATCATTTGGAGCACAACCACTAAAACCAATTAAATGAATATCTTGATCTGCAAAACAACTAACTATATGTCTTGCAACATGATGCGCACATTCTACTAAATAGGCTACAACAATTACATTTCGAATACCTTTTCTTCCGTCTTTTCTTAGATAGCCTTTCATTTTAGGAATGTTTAGTAATAAGTAGTTTGATTTTTATTTCTCTTGACTAGCAACGTAGTCTGTTTTTAAGTTATGACTATGCACATGTGCTCCAGGAAGTATATCTTCAATTGCACTTCCAATTGATAATCCATATTTAGAAACTTTACTGTGTCTAGAAATTGGCACAATTGCAATTTTATGACCAAAACTAATAGGTTCTTGTAATACTATTTTTTCGTCATTAAATTCAAAACAGCTTCCTTTTTCAAAGTCTTTTAATGCAATTACAATTTTATCATCACTATGTAATCTAATACTATTTTTCATTGAATACAAATACAATACTTTTTCTAAAATTATTTTAAAAACCTCCTGCTGCACCTCCATCAACTGGAAGAAAAACTCCGTTAACATATTTAGCTGCATCAGAGGCCAAATATAAAGCTGCATAACCAATATCTTCTGGCTGTCCAAAATCTCCTGTAGGAATTCTTCCTATGATTTTAGTCTTCCTAGGCAAATCGTGATCTATAGCTTTATGAAGCATTGGTGTTTCTATCCATCCTGGTGCTATAGTATTCACTCTTACATTATCAATAGCAAGTTCAGACACCATACTGCGCATTAGACCTACAACAGCTGTCTTTGCAGTAGAATATGCAACAACTTGCTTCATTCCCATAACTGCAGTCATTGAACTTATTAATATTATTGATCCTTTTTTTCTTTTAATCATTTCTTTTGCAAACTCTCTAGTAAGAGCAAAAACACTCATTAAATGTACATTAAGCACCTCAACAAATTCTCTATCGGTAGTATCAACCGCATTCTTTTTTAAATGTGTCCCAGCACAATTTACCAATACATCCAGCGCTCCCCAATCGTTTTCAATTTTTTGGACAAAAGCAGGTATCTCCTCTAGATTAGAAACATCAAAAGACAGATATTTACATTGTTTACCTAACTTGTTTTTAGCATCGATAAGTTTTTCCTCGTTTCTACCAACTATTAAAACCTCTGCATCAGCTTCAACAAATGTTTTAGCAATACCAAATCCAATGCCACTTCCTCCTCCTGTTACTAATGCTTTTTTTCCTTCTAAGCTAAATGCGTTCATTTTTATCTTTTTTAATTTAAATAACTTGAACAAAAGTAACTACAGACAAAAAATTTCACACAACCTTTTTCTGCTATTAAACAACCATTTTGTGCAAAAAAAAGATTTACTTTATTCTAATTAGAAATAAAGTAAGTCTACTTTAAAAAAGTATTTTATAATACCCAAACTCTTAATACAATCAATAGTTTGATTGCAATTCAATCAATCATTAGCATGACTTATGTATTCAAAGTTTTTAGTTTTAGGTATTGGAGCTTCCGTTTCTTCCCACCATTTTTTCAATATTTTTAACAACTCCTCTTTCTTTTCAGGATTCTTTTCCACAAGATTATCTCTTTCTCCTATATCTTCAGATAAATTATACAACTCAATAGCATTGTCTTCAAAATAATAATGCAACTTCCAATCTCCTTTTCGTATTACGGAGCCCGGTCTCGTTCGAAACAAAGGGTCTCTATTTTCGTTATCCTTTACATTATAGGCTTGTAAATAAATAGGAAAATGCCAAAACAAAGGGCGTTCCAACGTTTCCTCTTTTCCTTCTAATATAGAAGACAAGTTTTTTCCATCTAAAGCTAGACTTGCCTTTTTTACTCCTGCATAATTTAAAATTGTTGGAAATATATCTAAATTTGTTATCGGTACATTGCTTTTAGTATTTGGCTTAATTTTATCATTTAAAAAAAAGAAAAATGGTTCTCTAATACCACCTTCATAATAGCTTCCTTTTCCTGCTCTTAATGGTTTTTGTTTCGTAATTCCATATAAACCACCATTGTCTGAAGTAAACACAATAAGTGTGTTTTCAAAAAGTTTTCTTTCCTTTAATTTATTGATAAGTAACCCAATATTTCTATCCAAATTATCTACCATTGATGCATATTCTGCATTACCTTGACCTTGCCATGGTGATTTTTTTTCATATTTAGGTACAATACTATCTACTGCCATTATAGGTACATGTACAGCATAAGGCGAATAGTTCAAATAAAATGGTTTTTGAACTGTATCTACAAACTTTAAAGCATTTTCCATGACCAAATCAGTCAAATATTGGCTATTGCCTTTTTCTATCTTTACATTTTTATAGGGTGGATAATAACTTCTGGGTAGACCATTGTGTCCTCCAGCAATATTTACATCAAATCCATATTCTAGAGGATTATCACTTAAATGCCACTTTCCTGCATGACAGGTTATATAGCCATTTTCGTGCAACACCTCTGGTAAAATATGATGTTCTGGTGACAAAGTATGAGTGTTTTTAATAGGGATTATTTTTCTGTCTTCAGATTTACCTCTAGTTGACGGACTCACGGTATAAACCCCATGGCGTGATGCCCATTGCCCTGTCATTAAATTAGCTCTACTAGGCGCACAGTTGGAAGCAGATGCGTAGCCATTTGTAAATACCATTCCTAAACTAGATAGGTAATCTATATTAGGTGTTTCGTAATATTGGCTTCCCATAAAACCAACATCTTTCCAGCCCATATCATCAACATTTATAATGATTATGTTTGGTATTACATTGTCTTTTTTTGTAGCACATGCTACACTAATTAATACTAATATGTACAAAGGTATTTTTCGCATTGTGTTTTAATTTATGAGCTAATTTAAAATATAAATCAACTTCAATAGACTTTGTTTTAATTTTCTATAACTTCTTGACTTTTGAAACAATAATTCTAACCGGACCTATTAAACCAGAGGGTAAAAGTTCTGAGTTTTTATTGTAATGTTTAAATGCAGCTAAAGTTACACGTTCTGTTGGTCTATTGCTATTGTTTAAAAGCCACTTGGGCCAATCTTTTATATGTGGTCCTCTGCGCTCATAATCTAGCTCCATCTGCTCGTCGCCAATTAATCTATTTGGCCAAAGGTTAGTAATTTTTACTTCAAGTGTGTTGGTGCCCTTTAAGATTGCATCATCAAGATTGATGCTGTATGGGGTTTTCCATAATATTCCAAGGTTTTCTCCATTAAGAATCACTTCAGCAATTACCTTAACATTACTTAAATCTAATTCTAAAGAATAACACGATTTTATAAGTTTTGTAGAGATTTGAAACTCTTTTTTATAGCTAGCTGTTCCCGAAAAATAACGAATATCTTTTTCTAAAGCATCTGACCAAGAAATCAATTTATTAAATGTTTTGCGTAAAGAATCTTTATTTTTAACAGGAAAACTTACTTGCCAATCATTTGAGAGATCAATAGGCTCAGGTATCGATTTTACTTTTAATGTTTTCGTTTTTCCTTTTGACGAACGACGATACGTTATTTTGCCAGTATATGGGGTAACCCAAGCAACTTCGTTGTTGTCGTAAATTAATTTAGATTTAGGTCTTTCCTGTGTCAGTTTTAGAATATTTCCTTCAGAAACAATAATGCTTTTCTTTTCGTTATTAATCGTATAGCTAACGCGTAAAGAGTTCTTAGTGTCATTTTTTTCTTTTAAAAAACGATCGTTTACAGAAATTTCATAAGTACCAGATTCTACGATTGATTTTACTTTTTCTGTAACATCGTAAATAGGTTTGTTAGAAGGAATG
>Ga0209136_1001669_pt1 | contig 14308 bp, 16 predicted proteins | sample SaaInl0LU_22_DNA_FD_184640 | JGI IMG/M metagenome (GOLD analysis project Ga0209136, IMG submission 184640) | Marine microbial communities from expanding oxygen minimum zones in the Saanich Inlet - ESP_90LU_22_DNA (SPAdes) (version 2) | ecosystem: Environmental > Aquatic > Marine > Intertidal... | reverse complement strand
GGTGTTGACTCTCTGGGTCAGTTCTTCTCCACTCATCCTGTTCTTTTTGCTTGATCGCGGATTCGATCTTGGACATCCGAGAATCCAAAGTTTTTACTTTGTCTCTTGGTACCCTGCCAATTTTCGACCAGTCTGCGTTTATCTTGGCAAGCTGTTCGCGGGCACTTTTCAGGTCATCAAGAGAAACTTTCTCGGCCTTGTCAACAAGCTCTAACTTTTTGCCGTAATTCTCCAGCTCTTCCTCGCGAAGCTTTTGGTCTTCAGCCTTTTTTTGTTCGAAGATTACGTCGCCAGCGGCCTTGAACTTATCCCAAAGAGCCTCTTCGCCCTTGCCAATTCTTGCGAGTTTCTTCCACTGATCCTGCAGTTTCTTGAACTCATCCGCAGCGTCTGCACCCTTGCTGGTGAGGGACTCGGCTTGCTTGACGATGTCTGACTTTATTTTCTTGGCATCCTTGACTCTCTTGTCTAGGTCTGCGAAAAAGGCTCGCTTATCAGCTTCAAACTTTGCGCGCGCTTTACTAAATTTCTTCCAGATGGGGTCTGCAACATTTTTTGGAACTCGAGGGCCAGATTTTTGCAGTGTTTGCCACTTTTCAAACAACTCTTGCATTTCCTTGCTGGCATTTTTCCAAATTGTCTTTGATGTATCACGATTCGCAATCTGCTCAGCTTTTGCTGCGATTTTTTCTTTTTCGGCTAGAGCCTGTGCGACGGCTTCTTCGGTTCGCTGTTTGTGTTCTTCGCGGAGCTTCTCCAAAGCGGGTTTTAGCTGCTCAACACGATTTCGCAGAGAGTTGACATCCCCAACAAACTTTGGTTCCACCAACTCTTTCTCAACAGCCTTTAGGTTTTCCTCAACGGCGCTGGGGGTAGCACTCGTAGTTTTCACTCGCTGTTCGAGAATTCTTATCTGCGCATCCAGATCGTTGAACTTACGCTGGAAGTAGGCGAGAGCCTCCTCCGCGGAGACATCCGGGTACTGACCGATTAGCTTTTTTTCACCTCCGTCAATGAGGTAGACGTTGTTGTTTTCATCAACACTTGCGTGCGAGGTTTCAATGGACACTTTAGGGGCTCCTGTTTTAGTTCAGTTCGACAGAGTTTACAGTGACTGGTTCTGCCGGACTTCCATCATTACTTCCATCATCGGTTCCAAGTGAGGCAATTTGCCGAACTGTTTCTAGACCGTTATCAACTTGACCCATAATTGTGTAGCCTCCAGCGACGTCGCTCGGGATCACGCTGTCTTCGTAAACAATGAAAAATTGACTCCCCATGCTGTCGCCAAGATTGCCCGCCCGAGCCATCGCAATGGTACCAGCAGGGTATAAATCATCTACTGGTGCGTTTTCGATTGGGCCCCAGGTGTAGCCTGGCCCACCGGTTCCGTTTCCGTTGGGGTCACCGCATTGCAGCACGAATATTCCATCGGTCACAAGGCGGTGGCAATTTATGCCCTCGTAGAAACCGTCTTGGCTGAGGCTGACGAAGTTCGCTACGGCCTGTGGAGCAGCATCACCAAACAGTGTGATGTCTAGGCTCTCATCGTTTAGGTTGAGAGAACCTGCCCACTCCCTGTTTTCGCTCACAGAGGCATCCGGAACGCTTCGAGCTTCACTCTGGTCATCCTGCTCTATTTCATCAACCAGTTGTTCAACCGAGTCTTCCAATGACGGTATGAAACCGGGTCCAATTGAAAAGTAGATGACCTGACCGACTGTAGTCAACACGACTGCCCCCAGGGCAATCAATGCGAAGAGTCGGTTGTCTCTCGGTGCTCTTTCGGCCCTTTGCTGTGCGACCGCTTGTTTTGCCTGATAGCGCTCAATAATTTCGCGCTCACGATTAGATTTTGCCAATTTGTCTCCTAGCCTCGACCATTGTAGTTCTCTAGAGTTCTCTATATGCAAAAACCGCTCGCGGAACAACTAAGGCCAGGCAACTTGGATCAGTTCATTGGCCAAGCTCATCTTTTTGAGCAAGGCAGTCCGATAAAAAGCATGCTTGATGAACAAAAACCCAGGTCTATTGTGCTGCAGGGTCCACCTGGGACCGGGAAAACCACCTTGGCTAGATTGTTCAGCAAGGAAATGAGCGCCGAGTTCGTTGAATTGAGCGCCATTGACAGTGGTGTGAAGGAAATACGAGAGGTTTCTAGAAAGGCAGTAGAGACCTGGCAAACCTTCAATCGCCACACGATTTTGTTCCTAGACGAAATCCATCGATTTTCCAAGAGTCAGCAGGATTCGCTGCTGAAGGCGACTGAGAACGGCACGATAAGTCTTATCGGTGCAACAACAGAAAACCCATCCTTTGCTTTGAATCCAGCAATGCAATCAAGGATGTTGATAATCAAACTTGAGCCCCTCAATCAAGAAAGCTTGTTGACTATTGCCAACAATGCATTGGACGTTAGTTCCAAATCAATTACCGATGATGCAATGGAGCTATTGCTTTTGCTCAGCGGTGGTGACGCGCGAAGGCTTATCAGCATCATTGAAATGTCGGCCGAAGAGATTTCCGTGGAATCAATTCGAGCTGTTCAGTCCAAAGTGCAACTTCACTATGACCGTGCCGGAGACAATCACTATCAGACTATTTCGGCCTTCATCAAGTCAGTTCGCGGCAGCGATGTAAATGCAGCTCTGCACTATCTAGCGGTGATGCTGGTCGGGGGAGAAGATCCGATGTTTATAGCAAGAAGATTGGCAATCTTGGCGAGCGAGGATATTGGGTTAGCGAACCCAAACGCCATAAACGTCGCAAGTTCAACAATCAACATCGTCCACCACATCGGCATGCCTGAGGCTCGTATTCCTTTGTCACAGCTCACGATCATGCTCTCCCTCAGCGGCAAAAGCAATTCGGCGTATTTGGCTATAAACAAAGCCATGAACGATGTTGAGCAAGGTCTAATTGCTTCAATTCCAGATTCGTTGATGCCCAACGGCAAGGGATATCTCTACCCTCATGACTTTCCTGCGCTGGTGGTGAACCAACCTCACAGCAATAAGGATTTGCCCGAATACTACACACCTGTCGATGTAGACGCCGAAAAGTCTTTTGCTGAGCGGTATTTACGTGTTCAAGAAATTCTCAAGAAAGACGCTGGTATTTGAATAGTTCCGCATGCTAGGATTTCGGGGTTGTTTGGGCTAGCGGCTGAGCTCAAAGAATGCACAACGAAAGGTAATTTTGTCAAAGACATCAAGAACTAGGTCAAAGACCAGACTGTCCCGCTCATTGGGACTCGCACTTACCCCTAAGGCCGCCAAATACATGGAAAAGCGCCCGTACGGACCAGGTCAGCACGGTCGCACCAAGCGACGCAGCGATAGCGACTATGCGGTCCGACTTCGTGAGAAGCAGCGCCTACGCGCCCAATACGGAATTCGCGAAGCGCAGCTGAGAAGAACTTTTAAGGAAGCCAAGCGAGCCGACGGGCTTACTGGTGAGAACTTGGTTGAGTTGCTCGAAATGCGACTCGACGCACTTGTTCTGCGCACCGGACTGGCGCGCACCATTGCACAGTCAAGACAGCTTGTAGTTCACCGTCACATCATGGTGGACGGCCAGCGAGTAGATCGCCCAAGCTTCCGAGTAAAGCCCGGACAAATGATTCACGTGCACCCTGACAGTGAGAAGACAGAGCCTTTCCAGGTGGCTGCAGCCGGTGGACACGCAGATGTACTTCCTGCTGTTCCAGAGTATGTGACTGTAGATCTGGACAAACTGCAAGCAACGCTCGTGCGCAGACCCAAGCGTGCCGAAGTTCCAATCACTTGTGACGTACAGCTTGTGGTTGAGTACTACGCAGCGAGGTAATGAATGGCCATTGGCGACATAATCGGACTGCTATTTGCGGGCGGATTTGTCTTGCTGGTTATTTTCTTAGGTCTTCCCCTGATCAAGCTTGCCAAGGTGGTTGACGAAACCACTGTGACGGTGAAACTTCTCAATCAGGAACTGAAGCCGATGTTGCAGGAAGCAAACGTCTCCATTGCCGAGTTGAACAAGCAGTTGAAGCGTGTGGATTCGATCACTGAAGATGTCGAGCAAGTAACGGAAAATGTAAATAGCCTTGTAGCGGTATTTACCGCTGGAGTCGGTGGTCCATTAGCTAAACTAATAGGTATCACCAAAGGATTTGGTAAGGGAATTTTCAAAGGGAGTGGTAAATGAGTAAATTTGGCTGGTTTTTAGCTGGAATAGGTCTCGGCGCTCTCGCATTGCAGCAGCTCCGTGACAACCCTGAGGCCCAAAGGTTGGCAAACGACGGCAAGCAGGCGGCAAAAGAGTTTGGTGAGGCTGTCGCCGAGGGTTTTCGCGAGCGTGAGCAGGAAATTCGCAAGCAGGCGAAGAAGTAGTCATGCAAACCGCTGAAATAAAGCGGCGCTGGCTAGATTTTTTCAAATCCAAAGACCACGAAGTGGTCCCAAGCGCACCGCTGATAAGTCACGACCCCAATCTAATGTTTGTCGTGGCTGGAATGGTGCCCTTTATTCCCTACATGACCGGAGTTGAACCGGCACCCTATAAGCGCGCAACAAGTGTTCAAAAGTGCGTGCGAACTCTTGACATTGAAGAGGTAGGAAAAACCACACGACACGGAACATTTTTCCAAATGAATGGAAACTTCAGTTTTGGTGATTACTTCAAAAAAGACGCCATAATATTTGCCTGGGAGTTTCTCACATCTTCAACTGAAGAGGGCGGTCTTGGTTTAGACAAGCAGAAACTCTGGGTCACTGTATATAAAGACGATGATGAGTCCCAACAACTGTGGCTTGAAAACACCGATGTCCCCGCCGAACGTATTCAGAAACGCGGGATGGAGGACAATTACTGGTCCACCGGCCAGGCTGGACCCGCCGGTCCGTGCTCGGAAATTTACTTTGACCGAGGTCCCGACTATGGGATCGAAGGCGGGCCGGAGGCGGACGAAGACCGCTACATCGAAATTTGGAACCTTGTATTCATGCAGTTCCAGCGTGGAGACGGCGGTGGCAAGGAAGACTTCCCAATCCTTGGTGAACTGCCGAGTAAAAACATTGATACTGGCATGGGGTTAGAACGTGTTGCCTTTCTGATGCAGGGTGTCGACAATATTTATGAAATTGATCAAGTAAAACCTCTTATCGAGCATTCAGAGAGGCTGTCTGGGATCGAGTACGGAAAAAGTGAGCAAAATGACGTGAGAATGCGAGTGATTGCTGATCACGTTCGCAGTTCGTTGATGCTAATGAGCGACGGAGTGACGCCTGCCAATGAAGGCCGCGGCTACATCCTGAGAAGACTTCTGAGACGCGTGGTTCGTTCTCTTCGGTTGCTTGGGGTAGAGAAACCGGCAATGGCCGAATTATTCGAAACGAGCAAAACTGCAATGGTCGATGCCTATCCTGAGCTTGCAGAGACCTTCGAGAGAGTTCAAAAACTAGCCGCTAACGAGGAATCATCCTTTTTGAAAACACTCGTCTCAGGCGAACAGCTTCTTTCCAAAGAGCTGACCTCACTAGAGGGAGACGTCTTGGGTGCGGAAGTTGCGTTTAAGCTTCATGACACTTTTGGCTTTCCCATTGACCTTACCGAGGAGGTCGCTTCCGAAAGTGGAAAGACTGTAGATCGCGTTGGGTTCGATGGGCTAATGGCTGAACAGAAGATGCGAGCCAAAACTGATGCAAAATCAAAGCGCACTGGCACCAATGACGATGAGTTCATAGCTAACATGCGAGGCCTGGGGGAGACGCTGTTCACCGGCTACCAGGAGTTGGAGTCTGAAGCACAAATTCTCGGCGTCAACAAGCTTGAGAATGACCTGTATGAGATTGTTTTGGACAGAACCAGTTTGTACGCGGAAAGTGGTGGTCAGGACAGTGACGCTGGACTAATCCTTGGCGAAAACTTGGAGCTTGAAGTCGTTGATGTTCAGAAACCGGTGCGAGGCCTTATCAGTCACAGAGTTCGATCCCTACTGGGTGAACCTGAACCCGGTGGCAGCGTAATAACTCGCGTAGACCGTCAATGGCGTCTTGGTGCCTGCCAGGCCCACAGCGCAACTCACGTTGTTCATGCAGCGATTAGACAAGTCCTAGGTCCAGATGCTGTACAGTCCGGCAGTTACAACCGTCCGGGCTACATGCGCCTTGATTTCAATTGGGCTGAATCCTTGTCTTCAGAAACAAAAACCGAGATCGAAGAAGTCTCAAACTTAGCAATTAGGAATGACCTTGCCGTCAGCTCTCACTTCATGACTCTTCCAGAGGCAAAGGAATTCGGTGCCTTGGCTTTGTTTGGAGAAACCTACGATGAAACCGTTCGAGTTATTCAAGTCGGAGGTCCCTGGTCTCGTGAGCTGTGCGGAGGTACGCATGTTTCGAGAAGTTCCCAAATCGGCAACGTGTCCATTACAGGTGAAGCATCAGTTGGCTCGAACTCCAGACGCATCGAGGCAAATGTAGGGGTTGAGAGTTTACGTGAGCTGTTTAGGCAGAGAGACCTATTCAAAGCCCTTGCCACTGCCTATAAGGCTAACGACGGTGAACTGGTCTCAAGAATTTTAGAGCAGCAAGAGACCTTGAAAAGACTCCAAAAGGAGCTTGAAACCGCAAAGACCGAACTTGCAATGCTCAAGCTGCCTGAAATTGTTGCATTGGCCGACAACGATGTGGTTGTTGAGCTGATAGCTGCCGACAGTGGTGATCAGCTAAGAGCGCTAACGATGAAGGTCATGGAAGAACTTGGGCCGAAGTCGGTGGTTGTTTTGATGGCTAAGGTTGAGGGCCGGCCACTTGTCAGTTCAGCCGTTGGTCGGGAGGCGCAAGCGAAAAACCGCGCTGGTGATTTGGTCAAGGTGGCTGCCACAATTCTCGGCGGCGGTGGAGGGGGCAAGGCTGATTTTGCTCAGGGCGGGGGAACCGACCCAACCAAGACCAGTGAGGCTTTAGCCGCTCTCAAAAAGGAAATCAGTTGACTGCTCTAGGAATCGACGTGGGGAAAGTTCGCGTTGGTTTAGCCTTTGAGTCTCAAGGGGTGGTAGTACCTCTGAAGACTGTTTCTAGAGATTCAGCTTATGAATCCATAAAGATTGAGTGTTCCGAGCGCAATGTGGAGGTTATTTTTGTTGGCTTGCCACTGAATCTCAAAGGCGAAAACACAGGCAGCACAGAGGATGCGATTAGTTTTGCCAAGGGCATGAATTTGGATGTACCGGTGAGGCTAATTGATGAGCGAATGACAACTAACATCGCTCAAATGGGCTCAAGGGGAAGAAAAGCAGCCAAGGCCGAGGTTGATTCAATAAGTGCAGCAGAAATACTAAAGCTTGGTTTATCTAACCCAAGTTTGGCGAAAGACGTAGATGGATTTTGATACCGAAATCGAGAAGAGGCCCCGCAAGAAACGACGCGGCGGAGGGCTGATTGCCGTAGTTGTTTCCCTGTCGATCCTGGTTGGAGCTGGGGTGTTGGTTTTCAACTTTGTTGGGGGAGGAATTCAGCAGTTAGTAGATCGCTTCACCGTTGCTGACTACCCAGGACCAGGTGGACCAGAGGTAGAGATAACGATAGTGGAGGGGTCCTCAGGGGAGGACGTCGCTCGTCTGCTGCTTGAAGCAGACGTTGTCCAAAGTTTTGACGCCGTCTATCAACCAATGCTAGATCTCAACCCAACTATTTTTCCTGGTACCTATGCATTCCCAACCCAAATTCCAGGCCTAACGGCTGTAGAGATACTAATCGCCCGAGAGAATCGCGTTTATGAAGAGCTCCGCCTCAGGGAGGGCTTGACCATCACTCAAACCTTGAATGAGATTGAGTCTCAATTAGGGATATCAGCAGAAGACATGTTGGAAGCCTTAGGAGACCTTGAATCTTTGGGAATCGCAAACCCAGCGGACAACGCGGATGGCTATCTCTTCCCAGCGACCTACAGGCTGGATCCAGGAGTGGATGCCGATCAGCTGGTGGGGATAATGCTGGATCGATTGGATGATGAACTAGCAAAACACGGGCTCAATCGAGAACAAGCACATGAGTTATTAACGCTTGCGAGCATCATTCAGTTGGAAGCTAGATTGGAGCCTGATTTCTATAAGGTTTCCACAGTATTCAATAATCGACTGGACATAGATATGCCCCTGCAAAGCGACGCCACCGTGAATTACGGAACTCAGGGTGAGAAGGTAACTACAACTGACGAGCAACGTGCCGACCCTAATCCCTACAACACATACTTTTATCGAGGGTTGCCGATCGGGCCAATTGGCAACCCTGGCGGACTCGCCATTGAAGCTGCCCTGAACCCCGTCGAGGGGGATTGGCTATATTTTGTAAGCGTGAACCTAGCCACCGGAGAGACAGTATTCTCTGAGACCTTGGCGCAGCACGAGAGAGCGGTTCTGGATTTTCAGGCGTGGATACGAGCGAATCCGAGTTGGAATGAGTGATTTCGCGGTAATGGGTTCGCCGATCTCGCATTCTCACTCACCAATTCTTCATAATGCGGGCTTCAGGCATCTTGGTGTCGAGGCTGAGTATGTAGCGGTAGAAAAATCCTCTTTGGGGCTAAAGGAAGCTTTGGCCTACTCGGGTTTGTCGCTAACTATGCCACTCAAATTAGATGCGTTTGGTATTGCTCAGTCTCACGACGAAGAGTCGAGGCTGACCGGTGTAAGTAATACTCTTGTGAACTCTTCTGGACAATTAGCTGCAATGAACACTGATGTATTTGGGGTGTCAAAAGCCTTGGAATTGACGCACTGCGAATCGGTGATCATTATCGGAACAGGGGCGACTGCTAAAAGTGCAGCCCTGGCGGTAAGAGACAAAAAGGTGTCATTTTTGGGGCGGAACACAGAAAAGCTCAACGATATTGAAAATTGGGCCCGTGGCTTGAATATCGAACCAGGTTCAACAAAGAGTGTAGATATCGTTATCGATACCACTCCTGGAGATGTCCCATTCGACTACCCCGATTACCGACTAGTTCTTGATGTTGCTTACGGATCGAATCGAAACTTTGGCAATCCAAAACTAATCAGCGGATTGGAAATGCTGCTACATCAAGCTGTTCTGCAAAACTACGCCTTTAGCTCTATGAAAATCAGCACCGAAATAAACATGGCAGAACTCACTGAGGTTATGAGGGAAGCATTGGTGTCACGTGTGGGAGAATGGTCCAATGCTTAGATGGATAACTGCAGGAGAGTCTCACGGACCAGAGCTAATTTGCGTGCTCGAGGGATTCCCGGCGGGTGTGGAAATCGATAAACAGTTCATTGTCGACGAAATGGCTCGAAGAAGGCTTGGCTACGGGCGTGGGTCAAGGCAAAAATTTGAGCAAGACGAACTAACGATTTCATCCGGTGTTAGGCACGGTCTAAGCCAAGGCGGACCTATATCACTCAGGATCGCAAACACAGAATGGCCAAAATGGGAGCAGATAATGTCTCCCGACCCTGTTGCCGCCGAGGAGCTCAGCGGGGCAAGGGCGCAGCCGCTGACTCGTCCGAGACCGGGCCACGCTGACTTCACTGGTATGCAGAAGTATGGTTTTGCCGAGTCAAGACCAGTACTCGAGCGGGCAAGCGCGAGGGAAACCGCAGCTCGGGTAGCTCTTGGTTCTGTTGCTAAGAGTTTTTTGGATTCGCTAGATATCAAGGTAATTTCTCACACAACAAGTATTGGGCAGGTCGCCGCCAAGGGAACCATTCCTCATCCGAATGACCGCGCAACCTTGGACGCTGACCCGGTGCGTTGCGCCGAGAAAAACACTTCCGTGGAAATGATTTCAGAAATTGACAAGGCAAAAAAAGACGGCGATACCTTGGGCGGGACAGTCGAGGTTTTGGTGTACGGCTTGCCACCTGGGTTAGGTTCCTACGTGCATTGGGATAGAAAACTTGATGGCCGTTTGGCCCAGGCCATGATGAGCATTCAGGCGATGAAGAGTGTTGAAATTGGCGACGGAATCGAGACAACTAAGCGAAGAGGCTCTGAGGCGCACGATGAAATCGAAGTCAATAACGGGGAAGTGAGTCGAAAGACAGACAGAGCAGGCGGCCTAGAGGGTGGCATGACAAACGGTGAAATTCTTAGAGTGAAGATTGGCATGAAACCCATTTCTACTGTTCCCAGGGCTCTGTCAACAATCGACACTTCGACCGGGGAAGAAGCCACCGCTCACCACCAGAGAAGCGATGTTTGCGCGGTTCCGGCAGCGGGAATCATTGCCGAAGCGATGGCAGCGCTAGTGATTGCGGACGCTGTTATAGAGAAATTTGGTGGGGACAGCCTGGCGGAGGTGCAAAGAAACATGCAAACCTACCTCGATGCCATCCCCGAAACTCTCAGGTCGCGAATAGCTCGCTGATGCAACCGTTGTTCTTAATAGGTCCAATGGGTGTTGGCAAGACAACCATTGGCAAAAAAGTGTCTAAGAAACTTGGAATTGAGTTCAGGGACACCGACAAGCTGATAGTTGCGAAACATGGTCCCATTACAGAGATTTTCGAGACGTTTGGCGAACAATATTTCAGGGAATTAGAGACGCAAACGCTTGCGTCTCTAGAAAACTTTGAAGGGATAGTTGCCACTGGTGGCGGGGTTGTCGTTGCCAAAGAAAATAGGGAGTTTCTGAAAGGCAAAAAGGTCGCCTATCTCTCGACCAAGGGTAAGCAAATGAGAACCCGATTGCTGAGCGCCAAAAAAAGGCCCCTGTTGAAAAACGGCTACGAGGATTGGGTCAAAATTTACGAAGAACGCAAACCTCTCTATCTAGATGTTTGCTCGGAAGAAGTTTCCATCGACGGCAGGCCACTGAGCGCAGTTGCTGACAGATGCGCAGATCTTTACAGGGGTGAGGCCAATGCATGAATATCCGGTGATTGTAGGCAGGGCTCTGCTTGACGAGGTTCACAAGCATCTAGACGGTGTACGAAAAGTGCTAGTTGTTCACCCTCAGGCCTTGACTAGCTCAGCTGAGGAATTGAAATCAAATCTTGACTCACACAAATTTGAGGTGATTCTGGCTGGAATCCCTGACGGCGACGACAGTAAAAGGGTTGAGGTAGCCAGCTTCGCTTGGCAGATCATGGGGCAGGCTGATTTCAATCGAAATGATGCGGTGTTGGGACTCGGAGGAGGGGCCACCACAGACATGGCTGGCTTCATTGCAAGCACATGGCTTAGGGGAGTGAAGTACATTGCTATTCCTACAACTCTTCTAGCGATGGTCGATGCCGCCATCGGAGGAAAAACAGGCCTCAATACCTCAGAAGGTAAAAACCTAGTTGGAACCTTTTACTTACCCTCCGCAGTCATTGCCGATATTGATACTTTAAAAACTTTGCCCAAGCATGATTTGACTGCAGGGTTTGCTGAAGTCGTGAAATATGGGTTTGTTTACCAGCCGAAGATATTGGATGTTGTGGAGGACAATCTCGATAGTGTGTTGGACCCAGACTCAGGTTTGCTTGAAGAGTTGATCAATCAATCCATCGCAATCAAGCGTGAGGTCACGGAGAATGATTTTAAGGAATCAGGTGAAAGAGAGTTTTTGAATTACGGGCACACCCTTGGCCACGCAATCGAGAACGTTGAGAGGTACCAATGGCGCCATGGTGCCGCCATTTCTATTGGCATGGTTTTTGCAGCAGAGTTGTCGATGTCAAAAGGAAACTTGGATGAAAAACAAGTCGATAGGCACCGAAAGCTTCTTACTTCACTTGGTCTTCCGGTTAGCTACCGAGGGGATCGTTGGCCCCAGCTATTTGACGCACTAAAAAAGGATAAAAAAGTTCGAGGGGGCATTATCCGCTTTGTGACCCTCAAAGGCTTTGGCAAGCCGGAGATAACATCATCTCTTACTGAAGAGGAGCTTTTTTCCACTTATCAGTCCATTATTGACTAGCCTTTACTCATGCAGATTTTGATACTCAATGGGCCCAATCTAAACATGTTGGGCGTTAGGGAGCCGGAAATCTACGGCCATGAGTCTTTGGACGACATTAGAAACTGGTTGGAGTCAAATTCTGATGCTGAGATTGGATGGTTCCAGTCCAATTCAGAAGGTGACCTGATAGATGAGATTCAGAGAGCGCAAGTACAGAAAATGGATGTGGTGATCAATCCAGGTGCGTTCACCCATTACAGCTATGGCCTCAGAGATGCCCTATCTTCGCTGACCGCAAGCGGACAGTTGGCCATTGAGGTTCACCTCAGTAATCCCGCTACTCGGGAAAGTTTCAGGCGTCACAGTGTGGTATCGCCTGCAGTAAGCGGAACAATCGCAGGTTTTGGGAAAAACGTATACCTGCACGCAATTGCAGAGATCAATCTAAGAAGAGGCGAGTAATTGGCAACTAGTAATGACATAAAAAATGGAACTGTGCTTTCTATGGACGGGCAGCTGTGGATGGTAGTCGAATTCCAGCACGTCAAGCCGGGCAAAGGTGGCGCATTCGTAAGGACCAAAATCAAAAACGTGGTCAATGGCAAAGTTGTCGATAAGACCTTCAACGCCGGAGTCAAGATTGACGTTGCCAACGTTGATAGAGCTGAAATGCAATACCTCTACAACGACGGCGAGGGGTTTGTGTTTATGGATACCAAGACCTATGACCAAGTCACAGTCCCTGAAAAAGTAGTTGGTGATGCCTCAAAGTACATCTTGGAGAATCAAATGATTACGGTAGCCACGAATGAGGGTGAACCGCTCTATATAGAAATGCCTCCTTCAGTAATTCTTGAGGTGACATTTACAGAGCCTGGTCTTCAGGGCGACCGTTCAAGCGGCGGCACCAAACCAGCAACTTTGGAGACCGGCGCCAATATTCAGGTGCCACTGTTCCTCGAGCAAGGAACCAAGGTAAAGGTTGACACTCGCACGGGTGATTACTTAGGCCGGGTTTCAGACTAGGTGAGCGCGAGAACCAAGGCACGAAAAAGAGCTGTGGATGCTCTTTTCGCCGGAAATTTGAGAAGCAAAAACGCCGAAGAGCTTCTCGAGGCCACCTTTCAGCAAAATTCTGAGCGTCAAAATCAAGCTGAGATTTTTGACTACGCCAGATCACTGGTGAATGGCTTCGCCCAAAATCAGTCATCTATTGATTCCAAAATTGAATTGAATTCACAAGGTTGGCGCCTGGACCGGATGTCGAATCTCGATCTCTCGATCCTTCGGGTTGCTTGTTTTGAGATTCTCTATAACGACGAAATTCCTGATGCTGTTGCCATCTCTGAGGCTAAAAATCTTGCCGAAGAGTATTCAACGGAAGAATCCTCAAAGTTTATTTCAGGAATCTTGCATGCAGTGTCGAAATCTAAGGAAGTAATTTGATAGATTAGTGGAAACCTTTAAGTTCGTCCCGTGAGGCGAAGAAGGAGAGAGAGTGAAGACTGTCCTGTCTGAAAACGACATGGTGCGCACCCTTAGGCGCATGGCTCATGAGATTCTTGAAAAGAACTCTGGGCCTTTTTTATTGCTTGGGATCCCGACAAGAGGGGTGTCAATTGCCCAGCAGATTTTTGCAAACGTAGAGGAGATTTCTCCTGATATTGCTTCGGTGGGCCAGCTCGATATCAGTCTTTTCAGAGACGACTTGGATAAGAGACCCACTAGGCCAATCAGCGAGACGATTATCCCCGGGAGTGTGGACGGGAGGACCGTGGTCCTCGTGGATGACGTTCTGTTCTCGGGAAGAACTGTTAGGGCCGCTCTTGATGCATTATCTAGTTTTGGGAGACCCTCAGAGGTTCAGCTGGCGGTTTTGGTAGATAGAGGCCACAGGCAGCTACCCATAAGAGCCGATTACGTAGGCAAAAATATCCCCACAAGCCTTACCGAAAAAGTGAGTGTTAGAACGCTAGAGGATGACGGTCAAAATGAGGTGGTGATTCAATGAGACACCTGTTATCCACCAATCAGCTTGACGGTCCGCAAGCCATAGCTCTATTGGATAAAGCAGCTGAGATGTCTAAGCTCAATTCGGAATCCTCTCGAAAGTTCCCCACTCTGCAGGGAAAGACTGTAGTTACTTTGTTTTTTGAAAACTCCACCAGAACTCGAATCAGCTTCGAGTTGGCAGCGAAGCGATTGAGTGCCGATGTCATTAATTTCTCTGCTGAAACTAGCGCGGTTTCAAAGGGCGAGAATTTGAAAGACACCGCCCAAACACTTGAGGCACTTGGCGCCGACGCGCTCATAATGAGGCATCCGTCAAGCGGAGCTGCATACTCCCTGGCTAATAGCGATTGGACAACAGCAAAAATTGTTAATGCCGGAGACGGCACCAACCAGCATCCAACTC
>Ga0209136_1001650_pt1 | contig 14399 bp, 13 predicted proteins | sample SaaInl0LU_22_DNA_FD_184640 | JGI IMG/M metagenome (GOLD analysis project Ga0209136, IMG submission 184640) | Marine microbial communities from expanding oxygen minimum zones in the Saanich Inlet - ESP_90LU_22_DNA (SPAdes) (version 2) | ecosystem: Environmental > Aquatic > Marine > Intertidal... | reverse complement strand
TTTTCATTCCTACCCTCTAGGTTCGGTCTAAGGTGAGGGCACGAGAGGGTGTCAGCGCCATAGAGGGCAGGTTAGAACTGAAAACCCAAAACAGCGTTGAGGGTAAAGTTTGAGCGATTAGTCTTGGGTTCACAAAGCGTGAGTCTACTAATCAATTCGCTCTAATCGAACAGTCACTCGACGATTTCGGGTGCGGTTATCAGGGCTGTCATTTGCTACCACAGGGTAACGCTCGCCATGATAGCGCGTCACCAGCATCTCTTCGCTGATACCCAACTGAACAAGATAACGACTCACCTCCTCCGCGCGCTTTTTAGATAGATCACGGTTTAGAAGTCGACGCCCTTGATTGTCTGAGTGACCGTCTACATAAATTTTTTCGACCTGCTGGTCAGTATCTACATAGGTTTTAACCAGTTGCAACCGCTCCCGCGACGCCCGTGAAAGTTCCCATTGAGCCGCCGGATAGAGAATGGCTGTACGTGCGATTTGATCAAAATTAACGGGCAATAAGTTTGCTAGACAATCCGAGTAAGATTTAAATGCAGGACCAAAATTTGCTGCAGAGACCGATATACGCGCATCCTCCCCTGCACCATCGACACCATTGAGTGTCGGCTGCATTCCTGCGCGAAGTGCTGCCAACACCTTGGCGGCTCCCTGATCACTCAACTGCACTCTTGTTTGTGTCATTGTGACATCCAAGGTCTCAAGTATCTGTGCAGGTTCAGAAGCTCTCCATGCGGGCGCCGCTGCATATACCTGCGCGCGACCCGATATAAATCCAGGTTGAAGCGGTTCAAGCCAAAAACTGACCTCCTCTCCAGCACCGCGCTCTAGCACAGCAGTACCGAACTCCGGCACCCTATGCGTCAAGCGACATGCAAAAGGCGAGGCATCGAGCTGCCACTGAGACTGGTCTATCTGCACTTGATAAAGCGCTCCAGGCGCCATTGAACTGACCAGTGTACTCAGCGCAGTAAAACCAGCTAACAGGGTAATTTGCGACCAAAATTTCATAGCCCTGACTCTTTCCACCCTTACCTAATGATTTTGTTCTATCGGCGATCTAGTGAAAAACTTTAGGTCTCTTATCTACTGAAGCTATTGAAAAAGCTGTGAGCCGGCGACTGATTTGCTACACTCAATTTCGCTAAAAAAAACAGCAATTAAGGAAACCTTTTGTCTTCCAACCATGAACGGCATCCGATGGCCGACCGCTTTCGCGGATACCTTCCTATTGTAGTCGATGTTGAAACAGCTGGATTCAACTCCCAGACAGATGCGCTCTTAGAGCTCGCGGCGGTGACGCTAACAATGGACGAAGAGGGTTATCTGATTATCGACCAATCATTCGAAGCCCAAATAGAGCCATTTGAAGGTGCTAATCTAGAACAGTCAGCGCTCGATTTTACTGGGATAGACCCTTGGAACCCGGATCGAGAGGCGGAGCCCGAGGTAATTGCGTTAGAACGCATTTTTAAGCCGATACGTAAGGCAATCAAAGCACATGACTGCAAACGTGCAATATTGGTCGGTCACAACGCGAACTTCGACCACTCCTTCCTTTGCAGAGCCGCTGATCGTGCTGACATAAAACGCAATCCATTCCACCCATTCTCAACCTTTGACACGGCGACTCTTGCAGGGCTTGCTTATGGGCATACGGTACTGGCAAAAGCGTGTGAAATTGCTGGCATTGCGTTCGACAACAAACAGGCACACTCAGCCCTATATGACACTATGAAAACAGCTGAGCTATTTTGCCAAATTGTAAATCAATGGAAAGAGCTCGGCGGATGGGATCTTGTACTGGCGACAAGAGACGAACTTGATACATAAGGCGAAAAACAAAAAAACTCAGCTATACCTGGCTCCTCTGTCGCAAATACACAGCGTGAATACAAAACACTTAGACTAAAGCTAGAAGACCGTTTGTATAAAAAAGACCCAGAATCCTAAGATTCTGGGTTTTTTTGTATTTCACTAAACCTACCTATTGAGATAGGTTAACGCTTACTCAGCTTCAGGTTCACCTGCGGCGCGTGCCGCCTCGGAAACCAGTGTTTTCAACTCACCGGTGCTGGCCATATCGCAGATGATGTCGCAACCCCCGACAAGCTCACCATTGACCCAAAGCTGGGGGAATGTTGGCCAGTTTGCATACTTTGGTAGCTCGGCACGAATATCCGGGTTCTCCAAAATATTTACAAACGCAAAGCGCTCGCCGCAATTGATAAGCGCCTCCGCGGAGCGTGATGAAAATCCACACTGTGGAAAACGTGGAGTGCCCTTCATGTACAGTAGGACTGTGTTGCTTTCAATCTGCTCTTTAATTGTATCAATAGTGCTCATTACAGCTTTTCCTCACATCAGTCGCGCAAATAAATTTGAAACATTTTAACTCAATTCTGATTAAAAAACTCAGGAAAAGACAATGACTGCTTTTCATATTGCGACGGCTAAAAAGTCTCAAATATTGATATGTAATGCTTAACAGAACACCTGAGAATGGGCCTGAGCTAGCGTCTCAATCGACTCAGATACGACTCAAATACAACTGAGTAGCCAAGTTTTACTGCATACCATTGCGAAAACCTAAACCACGACCTACAATCGGGGTTTCGCGGCAGCTTTTTGGCTGCCTTTTTGCGTTGTATGGAGAAGAGTAAATCGCAATGAGCATGAGTCCGGTAATGCCCACGTACGCACGTTATTCAGTCGCATTTGAACGCGGTGAGGGCGTTTGGCTTTACGACACTGAGGGTCGACGCTACCTAGACGCATTAACAGGCATTGCTGTGACAGGCCTAGGTCATGCTCACCCAGCTGTTACGGCCGCTATTTGCGAGCAAGCAGCTAAGGTGTTGCACACATCAAATTTGTACGAAATACCGAACCAGCAAGCACTAGGTGATCGTCTTTGCAAAGAGACCGGGATGGATGCTGTCTATTTCTGTAACTCGGGAGCTGAGTCAAACGAAGCTTCAATCAAACTTGCACGCAAATATGGAAATGACAAAGGCGTATCAAACCCGAGCATTATTGTTATGGAGCAGTCGTTCCACGGACGCACGCTTGCTACACTCAGCGCAACGGGCAACCGCGCAATTCAAGCCGGATTTGAACCGCTTGTGGGCGGTTTTGTGCGCGTCCCCTTCGATGATGTCGAAGCGGTGCGTAAAGTTGCAGCTAATAACCCCAGCGTTGTCGCCATACTAGTCGAACCTATTCAGGGCGAAGGTGGTGTCCATGTTCCTAAAGCGGGTTATCTCAAAGCGTTACGTGAGATCTGTGATGAAAACAATTGGCTGCTGATGTTAGATGAAGTGCAAACTGGCAATGGCCGAACAGGCACCTACTTTGCATTCCAGCACGAGGGCATTCAACCAGATGTGCTAAGCACAGCCAAAGGTCTGGGTAACGGCATGCCCATTGGCGCAACACTGGCGCGCGGGAATGCGGCTAAGGTCTTAGGTCCCGGAACTCACGGTTCGACTTACGGCGGAAATCCCTTAGCTTGTGCTGCTGCCTTAGCCGTGTTTGACTCCATTAAGAAAGACAAGCTTGAAGAAAATGCAGCTGTTCGCGGAGAGTGGATTCGCCAGTACCTACGCACCAGCCTTGCAGATATACCCCAATTGGTTGAAGTTCGCGGCAAAGGCTTAATGATTGGCGTTCAGTTTAGTGAGACAATTACTGAACTGGGTAAACTTGCAGTGGAAAACCAACTATTGCTGAACATCAACGGGGGTGGCAAGGTGATTCGCCTTCTGCCTCCTCTGATTATTTCAGAAAGTGAAGCACTCGACCTAGTGGAACGCATAACGAAACTTGTTAAACAGATATTCGCTGATAAAACTAAATAAACCATAACCTTAGGAACCGCCAAGTAAAATTACTTGGCGCAATTATTACCTTATGAGCACCAGACATTTTCTGACGTTGCTGGATCTTAGCCCATCGGAACTTCAGGGCATTATTGAGCGGGCTATTGAACTTAAACGCATGCGCAACGCAGGCGAAAACTACGAACCGTTTAAAAATCGCGTGCTAGCGATGATTTTTGAAAAGGCATCTACACGCACTCGAGTCTCGTTTGAAGCGGGCATGGCACAGTTTGGTGGCCACGCAATGTTTTTATCTCCAAAAGATACACAGCTTGGACGTGGTGAGCCGATTGAAGATAGTGCTCGCGTTATATCGAGTATGGTTGATGTTGTGATGATTCGTACTTTTAGCCACGAAACAGTCGAAACCTTCGCACAGCATTCAAGTGTACCGGTTATAAATGCGCTGACCGATGATTACCATCCTTGTCAGCTCCTAGCCGATATGCAGACCTACTATGAGCAGCGTGGATCCATCAAGGGTAGAACCGTGACATGGGTCGGCGATGGCAACAATATGTGTAATTCCTACATAAACGCAGCAAAGCAGTTTGATTTTAAACTTAATATCGCCTGCCCCCCTGAATTCGCGCCGAATGAGCGATTAGTCGCCGACAACGCGGAACGCGTCACCATCTTTGAAAACCCAGAAGAGGCGGTTAAAGGCTCTGACCTTGTGGTTACAGACGTATGGGCATCCATGGGCCAGGAGGATGAGAGTCGCCAACGACGTAGAGAGTTCCGTGGCTACCAGGTAAGCCCTGCACTGATGGACCTTGCGAACAGTGAAGCGTTGTTTATGCACTGCCTACCCGCCCATCGTGGTGAAGAGGTAAGCGAAGATATGATGGACGACCCTCGCTGCGTAGCTTTCCCTGAAGCAGAAAACCGTCTTCATGCTCAAAAAGCGTTGTTAGAGTTTCTGCTGACACGCTCACTTAAATAAGCTAAGGCTGATTATTGATCCGGCACTTGAACGAAATTAATAATGCTCTGTTCAAAGTGCCGCACTGTACTATACTGGCTGGAAACACTTCTTATCGTAAAGGCCGGTCATGATTGAACTGCGACACCTTAAGACACTTGCTGCGCTGCGAGATGCCGGTAGCTTAGTTGACGCTGCCGATCGCGTGCACTTAACTCAATCGGCACTCTCGCATCAGATAAAAGATCTTGAGGAGCGTCTCGACTGCTCTCTTTTTATTCGAAAAACAAAACCCATCTGTTTTACCAGCGCAGGCCAACGTTTACTGAGTCTTGCCGATGATATCCTGCCAATGATTCGTAATGCAGAGCGTGATATTGCACGTTTAGCCGGTGGAGAGGCTGGGCGTCTAAATATTTGCATAGAGTGCCATAGCTGCTTTGACTGGTTAATGCCTACGATAGACCACTTCCGGCAAAACTGGCCAGAAGTTGAGCTGGACCTATCAACTGGCTTTAGTTTTCAACCCTTACCGGCACTTGCTCGTGGCGATCTTGATCTGGTTATCACCTCAGATCCGGAACCCCGCAACGGCATTCATTACGAGCCCCTATTTAGCTATGAATCATTGCTAGCAATTAGCCGCCAACACCGCTTGGTTGCTCGAAAGCACATACAGCCCCAGGACCTTGCGCAAGAGACCTTAATTACCTATCCCGTTGAGACCAATCGACTGGATCTATTCAGTCGCTTTTTAGATCCTGCTAACGTAGAACCAAGCGAAATTCGTACGGCTGAACTGACTGTAATGATCGTGCAACTGGTCGCCAGTGGCCGAGGTGTTGCCGCGCTGCCAAACTGGGCGATATATGATTACCTTGAGCGTGACTTTATACAGTCAAGACCCTTAGGCGAGAAAGGCCTCTGGTGTACCCTCTATGCAGCGATTCGGGATGATCAGCGCGACAGTGAATTTATGGTAGATTTTCTTAGTACTGCTCGCGATATTAGTTTTCGCAACCTTAATGGTATCCGCAGCGCACAACGCGATGAGGCTTAGGCCGCGAACCCAATATAGACTCGATCTAGCCGATAGAGGCTCGCTTAATTAGACGCGCACAACTGAGACAAGGTATTCCCTAGAATGGAGCATTCACTTTTTGAGCAACTGCTACTCATACTCGTTGCAGCAGTTGTCGCCACCACTCTCTTTCGTAGAATCCATCTTCCTCCCATTCTGGCCTATATCAGTATCGGGGCCCTAATAGGCCCATTTGCTCTGGGTTATGCTCAACCGGGTGAGATGGCACTGATGTCGGAGCTTGGGGTCGTCTTTCTTTTATTTATGCTCGGTCTCGAGTTCTCGCTACCGAAGATGATCTCAATGCGCCAAACCGTACTGGGTATTGGTTCACTTCAAGTTGCCATCACGACGGCCTTACTGGTTGCCGTTGGTATGGCATTTGGCCTATCGCTAAGTACCGCAATTGTCATCGCAGGAGCGTTGGCCCTATCCTCGACTGCGATCGTGACGCGCGAGTTGCTGCGTCTTAACCAACTGAGCGAAAAACATGGGCAGCTCGCCTTTGGTATTTTACTTTTTCAAGATATTGCCGCGGTCGCTTTCTTAATCTTAGTACCCAGTCTTGGCGATACCGGATCCGAACAAAGTAGCCCCCTTTGGCTCGCCTTAGTGCAAGGTGCTGCGCTGTTGCTCTTTTTGATGCTTTTAGGACGCACACTGCTACCGGCCCTATTTCATGAGATTGGACATGCGCGTTCTGACGAGCTCTTTGTACTCGTTGCGCTAGTTACTGCTTTAGCCGCGGCTTGGTTAACGCACGCCGCGGGTCTCTCTATGGCTCTGGGTGGATTCCTAGCCGGTATGATGCTTGGCGAAAGCCACTTTAAACATCAACTCGAAAGCGATATTCGCCCCTTTAGAGATGTTCTTCTCGGTCTATTCTTCGTAACCGTCGGGATGCAGCTGAATCTGTGGGTGGTGTTAGAGAACTGGTACTGGATTGTACTAATGACGCTAACACTTATGTGTGCAAAAACCCTGCTAATTATGCAGATTGCTGGACGTATTAAAGGGGACTATAAAACAGCGCTTCGTGCGGGCTTGAGCCTTGCCCAGGGTGGCGAGTTTGGATTTGCACTCCTGGCCCTTGCGTTGAATCATAACTTGGTTGATAACGAGTTAAACGCGCTTATAGTGACAACCATCATATTCAGTATGATGCTGACACCCGTACTTCTGAACTTTAATGCCAACATCAGCGAGCGATTTTTTGGTCATGAGGCGCTCGTGCAAGAGACGAGCGACTTGCCCGATACAGGCACAGCAACGAATGATCTTCACGAAATTAAAGATCACGTTGTAATCTGTGGTTTCGGGCGCGTTGGACAGATAATCGCACGCTTTCTAAACCAAGCATCCATACCCTATATCGCTATAGATCAGGACCCGGTTCGTATTAGAGAAGCAGCACAGGCAGGAGAGTCGGCCTATTATGGGGATGCGAACCGCACTGACCTACTAAAAGCAATTGGAGCGGGGCGCGCAAAGTTACTGATCCTAACGCTACCTGATGAGCGCGCCAGCCTCGCGGCACTTAAGACCATTAAACGCGAATACCCTGACCTTCCCGTACTTGTTCGAACGCAAGATGATGGTCAGCTTAGTGGCTTTCAGCAAGCCGGTGCGACCGAAGTGGTTCCAGAAGCACTTGAAGGCAGTCTAATGCTGGTCTCTCATGTTTTAACCCTTTTAGAGGTGCCGCAAAACGAAATCGATAGCAGCATAAGCAGTGCCCGTGCTCAGCGCTACCAGCTATTACACGGCTTTTTACATGGCCAGCGATCTGCAAAGTATTCAGAGCAGGGTGAAGCGCGAGTTCAGCGAACAGCGATTACCCTTACTGAGTCTGCCTACGCATGCCATAGACGCTTAGAGGAGCTAGAACTTGGGGTTGAAGTCTGTGCACTGCGTCGCGATGGTGAAGAGATTGAGCAGCCAGATACCCAGATGCTGCTACAGCAAGGCGATACACTGATCGTTAGCGGTGCCGCACATGCTATTGAAGCGGCAGAGGAGACTCTACTTATTGGCTAAAAGCTGTGGTCCTAGGATCATCTTCGATCAATAGAGGTCGTTTTCATGTTATGATTTGGCCTCCCGCTTAGCTGATTCAAGACGTGATATGACGGACACTAACCTAACACTGACACACCTTTTCCAACAGGCACAGACTGGCTTGCGCGTTTTTGATCTTGGCCGGCGCATACGTGCATTAAGTGGTGATGAGTTTCTACGTATAGAGCAGATGCAGACACCCTACCCTAGCCCTTACTTGCAACATGCCTGGGTCGCTCTATTACTACTAGCGCCAGAGAACAGAGAGGCAAACGCAGTTTGGTTTTTGAAACTTCCGCTCGACGAGCAGGGGTTTATGATTGGTGCAGTCCGTGACGATCTATTAGCGAGATTGATCCGTAATTTCGAGCAGCATCTGGTGTCCGAATCAGCCGAAGACGCTCTTAAAGATAACCCCTACTCGTTCACCCCCTCGTCAGAAAAGATGGCCATTTTTCATGCGTTAGCAGCCAGAGAAACCCAGGCTCCCGCCTCGTCTCACTACGAAGCGGTGCAAGACTACCTTCAATCGATCGAACTTGATGATAGATGGCAGAATCTAGCCCTGCAGGGTTTAGCCGATATGGTGATTCGACTTGACCAGTCTGATAATGAGCGACTTCTAGCTAAACGACTGCATGAGCTCCCGCAGGGCTTAGAAGTACATCTACTTAGCGTGTTAGAACACGCGCAATTCGGACCCGAATTGTCACAAAGTCTAGAGCGGAAGCTGCAACAGGCGATCGATGAGGGTGCACAGGATCCACTGCAAATCGCACTTATACTTAGAGCACTATCATCGCAACCGATTGGCGATAACCTCAAAACGCTAGTGGCGTTAGTACTCGAATTAAAAATGGCCACTCACCCTGAGGTGCTATCGGCAATTGCTACTCGCTGCGAAAACTGGTTAATGGATCCGCACATACTGCGTCTGTTTCTGGAAGCTCTTGCGCGAGGGGACGCGGGGCAGCTTGGTTTTAGTCGAACACTTGCTGATCTAATGTTCCTTCCAGTCCACCGAATCCTAATTGTCCAAACCTTGCGCCAGTCAGATATCAGCGACACACTGAGAGAGGCGACTAAGCAGATGTTTGGCACTGATTTTAGGGCACTTAATTAATCGAAACACAGGCTCAAAATAGCCACAAGGCCCCTGTGTTAGGGGGGTTAGGCTAACTCTCTGTTGGCAAAGTCAACCCAAGACTCTGCGCCTGAACAAGCGCCTGTTGGTATTGCCGCGAGCGAGCGCGGCTATTAGGTGCAAGCGTAAGATAGTAGAGCATAGAACAAGCAACAGCCTCCTCTAACTGATGAGTTTTAGCAAACTCCAACATTAAACGTGCCTGCGTTGAGTCCGACTTCTGCTCCAGTGCTATAGGGTTAGGTATGTCTAGGGAGTCGCCGGCGCGAACCTTGCGCATATTTAAATGGTAGTGATACTCAAACTGGCCGAAGGTTTCAGCTTCAGTCAGGTTACGCAACTCAAACCACCCTACTTGACGACCACACCAGTAAACCAGTGGGTGTGACCAACTGTGGGCTACAGGATGCTCGGCATGCATGCAGGCCTCTTGATAGGCAGACCGCAAATCTGGCACGCCTAAATCTGATGTGTATTTTTGCAGAATTTGAAGAAACTCTGAGATCGTTGGCATCCAACTCAATGTCTCTTTGCAGTGATTGACTGCCTTAACGAGTTCAGTCTCATTGAAGGACCCAAGACTTAACGCCCACTCGCGCTTGGCGATTCGGATCTCATCTTCAGTCTCAAAGGTGCTCTTGAACTTGTGACCGTAGATAGCCATGAACCGCGCAAATATCATATTAACCAGCGCTTTAGTCCTGGCATCAATCTGGACTGACTGCGCCCTAGAGGGGTCTGCAGACGGATCTATAGGGTGATCGTTCACGCTATTTTCACCAATCGATGTTCTTGATGTCCATGACGGCTGCGGTAACCCGTTTTCGGTTTTCCCGATTATCCTGTCGACTCTTTTCATATGGTTTATCCGTCTGTTGACCCGAACCAAAGCTATCTGAGCGTGAACGTTTCGTCTCCTCATCAGGCCAAGCTTGCTTTACCCATTTAAGGAAACGCTGATCCCAGTTAGACTCTGCCTTTCCACGCTCAACATAAAAAGCGATAAATTCATCGATACAATTATCGGCAAATTGACGCTCAATACGGGTACGACTGAGCAGCTCATAAAATGTCTGCGATGGACGCCACTCAAGATCCATTTCGCGAAGCTGCTTGCGTGCAAGTTCGGCGGCATTAAAAATTTCGTCTAGCTCGCTCGGCCTACGCCACCCTTGTTTGCGCCCAAAGGTCGGAGCAGGTCCTTTCGCAGCCGAAGTTTCAATCACTTCAACGGGCTTATCAACAACGGGGAGTTGCTGAACGGGCGGTCGCTTCAATGTACGTGCTTTGGGTATGGGTGCTGGGCGCGCAACCTGCACGGGTTTGGTCTGATTCTCACCGCTTATAACCAGTTCTAGTTCAGTCTCCTGCAACCGAAAGCGTAAACGCTGCTGCTGCTGTAACTGCTCCAGTAGATGCAAAACTTTCGCGTCATCCCAAAATGGAAAAAAACGCACCAGTTGCTTAAATTCAGTACGTAGACGACCACCCGTTAACACTGAATTTTGATGTAAAAAACCGAGCAATAGCGCACCCTCAACACCAAGCTGTGTTGCTAATACTGGGTCGAGTGAGAGCTGGTTATTTGGCATGATTTAACAAAGTATCACTTAATTTGGCTTAATAGTTTAACAGCGCCACTAGAGCTACAACAGGTATAAATCGACACGGGTCTATAATTCGATTTAGAGTAGTACCTCAGCCCACGGGAAATAGGTTCTAAATGATACCGGAAAAAATGATGCCCCTTAAGGCGTGCCGCCTCGGAATAGATACTCACCACGAACCTAACATCTATCTGCGCAGTGATAGCCATGTATGCAAATCAGAGGGATTTGAAGCCCTTTCACGTGTAACCGTTAATACTGAGCACAAACAGATTATTGCCACACTGAATATGGTTACATCTGAGATAGTACCTGAGGGCCATATAGGGCTTTCAGAGGCCTCCTGGGAGATGTTAGATCTGCACCAACAGGACCCTATCTGGTTGTCGCACCCAAAACCTGTCCAATCTCTCTCTCACATTCGCGCAAAGGTCTATAACCAGCGCCTAAACCAAGAGCAGATGACGGCAATTATTAACGATATCGTCGAGGGGCGTTATGCTGAAGTTCATCTTGCAGCGTTTATCACGGCGTGTGGCGATGACAAACTTAACAATGAAGAGATAACCTTTCTTACACGTGCCATGATAAATGCTGGCAGCCGCATAGACTGGAAGCTTGCGCAAGTGGTTGATAAGCATTGCGTTGGAGGTCTACCCGGTAACCGTACAACGCCTATAGTTGTCCCCATACTCGCAGCGGCCGGTCTCATAATCCCAAAAACATCATCACGTGCAATTACATCTCCCGCCGGAACCGCAGATACCATGGAGACGCTGACGCGAGTGAGCCTTTCACTTGATGAGATGCGTGCTGTGGTTCGAAAAGAGGGCGGTTGTTTAGCCTGGGGAGGATCAGTACGCCTATCCCCTGCTGATGATCTACTGATACAGGTCGAACGAGCGCTAGATATCGATTCAGAAGGTCAACTTATCGCCTCAGTGTTGTCGAAAAAAGCAGCGGCTGGAGCCACCCATGTATTGATCGACATACCCGTGGGCCCGACCGCAAAAGTCAGAAGCCAAGCCGCTGCCGAGAACCTAGCAGCCAGCTTCAATGCGGTCGCTGAAAACTTGGGTTTACAGCTAAAAATTCTTTTTACCGATGGGAGTCAACCTGTTGGCCGTGGCGTGGGACCGGCACTTGAGGCTTTTGATATTTTAGCGGTACTCAAAAACCAACCTAATGCACCGGTCGATCTACGCGACCGTTCAGCTCTAATCGCCGGAGCCATGCTTGAATTAGCCGGTGCGGCTAAATCTGGAGAGGGAGAAGCGACCGCTAGGGCGTTAATAACCAGCGGGGCTGCATGGGAAAAATTTCAAGCCATCGCCATTGCACAGGGTGGACTAAAATCCCCACCTGTTGCCCCTTACCGCTACGAGCTCATCGCCAATATGAGAGGCACTGTAGATTCAATTGATAACCGCCTGCTGGCTAAGGTCGCTAAGCTGGCCGGCGCCCCTGCGGATCCTGCCGCAGGCCTTGAGATTCACGTGAAGCTCGGCGATTCTGTCGAGCACGACACACCACTATTAACTGTTCATGCAGAGAACTCTGGTGAGCTAAACTATGCCGTCGAGTTCTTACTCGAGCATCCAAACGTTGTCGGTTTAAAGGGGTAGACAAGTGTGAGTATTCTGTTTCTTGACATGACTAGAGGCGTTGGCACAGATCTAGGCATACGACTGAGTCAGGCCCTTAACGCCGAATACGGTAATATTGAGTCACGTCACTTTCCTGATGGGGAGCTTTACCAGCGTGTACTGTCGGAGGTTGCTGGCCGCGATGTGATAATATTTACCAATCTATTTAATCCCGATATACAGCTGTTTGAACTGCTATCGCTTGGCCACACCCTAAAAGAGATAGGGGCTAAACAGCGAATATTAGTCTGCCCGTACCTCCCTTATATGCGTCAAGACATCCGCTTTCATCCGGGTGAGTCTGTGACATCACGCCATTTTGCAAAACATCTATCGCTCGCCTTTGATAAGCTTATTACGGTTGACCCGCACCTGCATCGATACAATAGCCTAAATGAAATTTACTCCTTAGAAAGCCTTGTTGTTAGCGCTCAAAGCGCTATAACTCAGTACCTTAATTCGCTGCCACAAACGCTTTTGCTGATTGGTCCCGACGAAGAGAGCGAACAGTGGGTCGCTGCAATTGCCAAAGCGGCGCAGTTGCCGTATCAGATACTGGTTAAACAACGTAGCGGTGACTATGAAGTTGAGGTGTCTCAACCCAAACTTGCACCCTATAGAGATCACCGTCCGGTTCTCGTTGACGATATCATCTCCAGTGGACGTACTATGCTTAGTACACTTGAACACCTTGCGCTTGCAGGAATGCCTCAGCCTTTAGTTATTGGCGTTCATGGAATCTTTGCTGATGACGCATTTGAACTATTGACGCAGCATGCTGAGGTTTTAACCTGCAACTCTATTCCCCATGTAAGCAATCATATTGATCTGTTAGAGACACTGACAGATGCCTGCATTCAAATACGCTAACACTGAGCTATGAAAAATCTTTCGTTTGATGAGTCTATTAGCTACAAACCTGACTTTATTGATATTCAGGCAGCCGACAAGCTGTTTGAACAGCTTCATGAACATTTAGACTGGCGCCAAGATAAGATAAAACTATACGGGCGCAACCTGAGTATTCCGCGCCTACAGGCCTTTATAGCACATAAGGGGGTCCGGTATACCTACTCCGGACTTACTTTAGAAGGTAATGGGTTTCCTGAACCTCTAGAGCAACTGCGTTGCGATCTAAACCAAGTAACAGGGGTGGAGTTTAACGCTGTATTAGCAAATCTATACCGCGATGGCTCAGATACCATGGGTTGGCACAGTGATAACGAACCCGAACTTGGCCCTGACCCTGTTATCGCTTCAATCACACTGGGGGCAAATCGTAGCTTCAAGTTTCGTCCGATTGGCGGTGGAGCAAGCTGGGGAATAGACCTTGAGCATGGATCATTATTGCTAATGGGTGCAGGTGTGCAGCAGCGCTGGCAACACTCAATTCCAAAACGGCTAAGGTGCAATCAACCGCGGATCAATTTGACCTTTCGAAAAATAATTAGCCGCTCTAATTAGCAATCAATAAAGGGAAACGGATATGCAAAATCCCGTTATAGATGTTTTACGTAATCATCGCTCAATTCGAAAATTCAGTCCGCAGACGCTCAGCGATGACCTACTTGATCAACTTGTACTCGCTGGACAGGCGGCATCTAGCTCAAGCTTTGTACAGGCTTATTCAATAATCGATATATGCGACCCCGAGATTAGGCAACAGCTGCAAAGGTGCTGCTCTAACCAAGCTTACGTCGGTGAAGCCGCACGCTTTCTTGTATTTTGTGCGGATTTTCACCGGCTGCAGCTTGCTGCTGAGTTTCAAGGTATAGATCCGGAACTGGGCTTTACCGAACAGTTTTTGGCCGCCAGCATAGACGCAGCCTTGGTGGCACAAAATATTATAGTGGCGGCAGAATCCGTTGGATTAGGCGGTGTCTACATCGGTGCAATACGCAATAAGCCGAAACAGGTAACTGAAATATTGGCGCTGCCTGAACAGGTGTTTGCCCTTTTTGGAATGTGCCTTGGCTATCCCGACCAGAATCCAGAGATAAAACCCCGACTTCCAGCGCAAGTAGTACTCCACAGGGATGTCTATGACG
>Ga0209136_1001646_pt1 | contig 14414 bp, 6 predicted proteins | sample SaaInl0LU_22_DNA_FD_184640 | JGI IMG/M metagenome (GOLD analysis project Ga0209136, IMG submission 184640) | Marine microbial communities from expanding oxygen minimum zones in the Saanich Inlet - ESP_90LU_22_DNA (SPAdes) (version 2) | ecosystem: Environmental > Aquatic > Marine > Intertidal zone... | reverse complement strand
CCCGGCACCGTGTGGCAAAACTCCTTTGATGGCGAGCAATCTCTCCAAGAGCTTTGGCTCCCTAGAGATCTTCACAGCAGTCGATCTTGCAATCGACAAAGGCAGCAAGGTTGTAGTGATTGGTCTCAATGGTGCAGGAAAGACAACCTTGCTAAGAATTTTGGCTGGAGAAGAAATCCCAGACACGGGGTTATTGGAGCCAGGGCACGGACTCAAGATTGGCTATTTTGCCCAGGAGCACGAGACATTGGATGTCAACAAAAGCGTTTTGGAAAACATGCAGTATTCGGCGCCTCAACTTGCTGACACAGATGCAAGAAAAGTCTTGGGATCATTTCTGTTTACCGGCGACGATGTTGATAAACCGGCAGGAGTTTTATCAGGGGGAGAGAAAACGAGGTTGGCTCTCGCAACGCTGGTGGTTTCAGGAGCAAACGTATTGCTCCTAGACGAGCCAACAAACAACCTGGACCCAGCCAGCCGTGAAGAGATACTGAGAGCGCTAGCTACTTTCTCTGGTGCAGTAGTGCTTGTTAGCCACGATGTTGGTGCTGTTACAGCATTGAATCCCGAGAGGGTTCTTGTTCTTCCCGACGGTGATGAAGATCACTGGAATGAGGGATATGAGGATTTGATTTCACTGAGCTAGTATTTTGCGAACAGCTTGTTGATAGGACCACGGGGACGCGAATCTAGTCCGTTGCACTGGGAATGATTCCCAACTCTCGACCGCGAACCATGGCTTCTTTGCGACCACCGACACCCAGTGCTCGGTAGATCTTGATTGTTTCTTGTCTGACCGATGATTCACTCAGCAAAACCTGTCTTGAGATTTCTGAGTTAGTCATTCCCTCGGCAATCAAACTAAGTATCTTTAGCTGGCGGCTTGTTAGATCCTCAACACTCATTGGTTCGTTGCGGTCTTGTTTTCTAACGGCATTTGTTCGCCACAATCTCAGCATGTTGTCTAAAAGCATCCCGAGCGCAGCTGCAACGTTGTCGTCTTCTTTGTCTAAGGTGTAATTGTCTTTGACGATTATTACCAGCGCTCCAGAGGGAGCACCATTGGTTCCAATGGGAATTGTTCTCAGGAAATAACAATCGAGAGCGACATCATCACTGTTGGTGTCTGGCTTCTTGTCTCTGGTGATCTTGGCGATGTCTTCATCACCCCATAAATCAAGCTTGGTTTCTAGGTGTTCGACACCTTTGCCGTAGGAATCTAAAACAGCAAGGTTTTGTCTGCCATCGAATTCATAGATGGCTGCACCATGGATATAAGCACCAAGTGTTTCATCGTGGACCAAACCCTCACAGAATTCCCTGGCTGAGCTGGACATCGCAAGAGTTTTCGTCACCGCTTGGTAGCGGTCCTGCACTTCAATTGGACTGTTCATAAATCGCCCGCCGATTTATCTAGTTAATCCTATCTAAACAAGGGATTAGACATTAAGAACCGGTTATGTGGTCTAAAACAGGACAAGACTGGTCATAAAGTCGCTGAGATGTCCCCTAAGAGGGGGACTTTAGTAAAACCCTGAATGGCTAGCCATGACTCTGGCACTTGTCAGAGTTTCAGTTACATTACTTGAACTAACCGGTCTAATGTTCGGTTAACCACACATAAGTCTTTTGACCACAGCCTGTCTTGTTACGTTTTGCAAACACTTACCGGGAGGTAATAGACAGGGTGAGAACTGCAGGACGTCATGCCAAGAGACAACTAGATGTAGTTAGCTTAGCTATTGCCTCAATCTTTGCATTGCTGTTGGCACCTCTTGCGGTTCCCAGCTTCGATCAGCCGGCTGAGGCAAGTACACCAGAGGTGGATCAGTACTTAAGTCTCGATGGAACCAATGACTATGCGGTTTTCGGCAATGACCCTAACAGCCTAAACAGCACTGTTTCCGATTTCACAATTGAGGCTTGGATTTTTGAAGAGTCCGGCACCACTGATGGCGGAGCGGTTTTGGCATCAGGTGCAAGCACGACAGTGGGGACAGGGTTTGAATTATCAATCGGAGGCGCAGCGGATTCCCGCAAAGTTACATTCCAGCCGCCATCGGGTGGTTACAACTTTTTGACCTTCGACCAAATCATTCCTCAAGGTGAGTGGGTGCATCTGGCAGTCGTTTATGAGGCGGGCACCTATGATCACACACTTTTTGTCAACGGGGTTCCAACCGGAACTAAATCTCGCGAGGTTACAAGTTTCCCTGGACACCAAAGTTTGTTCGTTGGAAGAAACTATTATTTTGCTGAACGCTATTTCCAAGGAAAAATCGACGAAGTCAAAGTTTGGAAAACAGACCGCACTAATCAGATCCCAGCCTCAATGCACAACGATGCCAATACAACCGACGCAAATCTAGTTCACTACTTCAACTTCAACCAGGGCTCTGGAACCGCCACCGACCTTGGATCGAACTCCGCTGACCTGACTTTGACAGATGGCGCCAGCTATCAAAACTTAGTCGTGTCAAATACTGTTGGCACAGATACGGTTCTAACTTTCGACCGATCTTACATAACAAGCCAAGGCGGTTGGACACCACCTGTTGACGGAGCAGCATGGGAAGCACTAATGGTTGCCGGTGGTGGTGCTGGAGGTGTTCGTCACGGAGGTGGTGGTGGAGCGGGTGAGCTTCTCTACACCTCAAACATAAGTTTCACGGGTGCGACCGCAATTCAGGTGGGGCAGGGTGGGCCAGGGCGATTGACCACTGACACAACTCGAGGCGGAGCCAAAGGGCAACCAACCATAGTTGGTAGCTATGAAGTGGCAGGTGGTGGCGGTGGAGTCTCTGCTACGGGAGATGAGGATGACAATGGCGTGTCAGGCAATTCGGTTGGCGGATCCAATGGTGGTGGTTCGGCTAATTCCAGTCTCCCAACGTCAACATCAACCAAGGAAACAGGTCCTAATTCTGAGACCGGTATAGGCAATATTGGTGGAACCGCATACACCAGTGGCCTTTTTACTGGAGGCGGTGGTGGCGGCGCATCCAGTGCCGGCCAGGCCGGAGCATCAGACAAAGGTGGTGACGGGGGCTCTGGCTACCCAATGAACATATCGGGCACAACCACCTGTTACGCCGCTGGAGGCGGTGGCGGAACTTCCATTAACGTGACCCCAGGTTCAGGCGGCTCATGCCCGGGCGTTGGAACATCCGGTGGAGCGGGAGTCTCAGGAGGAACCTTAAGAGCTGGAAGCGGTCTGACCAACACAGGCTCCGGCGGAGGCGGGGGAGGCTTTGACAACTCCAGTAATTCAATTCCTGGCTCCGGAGGATCAGGTGTTGTGATTCTAAGAACTGCTCCTGTCGCAACGGTGTCTGTTGCAAGCTCATCACTTCCGAATGAAAACAATCCAGTTGATGTCACTCTGTCGGCAAGAACGCCCAGATCTGGCTACACCTATCAGGCGACGCTTGAGTCAACAGGTGGGGGAAAACTAACGATGGGCTCGACTGGAACTGGTGCGGTAAGTGGTGATTCCACCACCGATTACGCTTTCGGGTTTGATGATGTTACAACCGTTGACACACTGAGGCTTGTTGGCTCCCTTGCGACCATTCGAACCGCTTTTGATGATGTCACATTCAACATGGGTGACAGCACCACTGACAACACAGTCCGTATTGAGATTGCTGAGGTCCCAGATGACATCAACACAAATTCGAACAGTGGAACCATCTATTACGACGAAGGACGGTTCTATGAGTTTGTCTCGGAAAGCACTGTCACAGCGGATACGGCGCAAAATGAGGCCAAAGACCGGTTTGTGTTCAATCAACCCGGTTACCTTGTGAACATCACCTCTGAAAGAGAAAATTCATTCATTGCAGATCGCATTGACGCCCAGAACATTTGGATTGGCGCTTCGGACACTGGAACCGAGAAACAATGGAGATGGCTTGATGGTCCGGAGTCTGGTCTACATTTTTTCACGCAAGTTAGTGATGCAGGCGAGGCCGGAGCGCTAGGAGACGGAGACGGTCAAGTTGCTCTGGGAACGCCTACCAGCAACTGTTCTGGTATTTGTTTCGAATCTTGGGCTCTCAACGAACCAAATGGAACTGATGGATCAGGGGGCGCAGAAGGCGAGGATTACGCAGTCACCAATTGGAGTGGTTCCAAGGGAAATTGGAACGACCTCAACAGCACTAACTCTGGATCTGTCAATGGCTACATAGCCGAATTCGGTGTCAACACCAGCACCTCCACTGCAGGACGTGAATTCGTTCGACTTTTTCAAGCCGCAACTCAGACTGTAAGCCTTGACGTGCCAACGCCTGTTATTAACACCCAACCCATTGACACAACAGCCATTGACAGGCAAGCGGTATTTACTGTGTCTGCCAGTGCATCTTCAGGAACGCTGAGTTATCAGTGGCAAGAGTCAACAGACGGCACTTTCAGGAACATAACCAATTCTTCGGGTTCATTCGGTGATTCAAGTGGCAGCGCTTATCGCCATTACTCAGGCGCAACATCCGACACTCTGACAATCAAAGGGTTGGATTATGGCCAGAATGGCTATGACTACAGATTAGTTGTCACGAACACTTATTCTGGACTCAGTCAAAGCGTTACTTCCAGTGCTGTGAATCTTACTGTCGGCAGCTCGATTCAAGCTTCGGAGGATGCCTACATTCGTTTTGGTGGACCAACCACCAACTACGGGGACACGGCAGAAAACCTCCTTCTAGTCAAGGAGACGTCCAATGGAACCTATGTATCCACGACGCGATATACGTACCTAAAGTTCGATTTCGACAATTCTTTTGAATGGCCCTCTGCTGTTCTTGACCTAAACGTCACCTCGCTGAATGGCGGCGACCCAGCTCCTTACGATCAATATGCCAATGAGGATCTAAGGGTCACTGTTTACGGAATAGACAGCCTTGATGGTAGTTGGCCGGGGGAAGAATCACTGAATTGGAACAACGCTCCCAATTTTGATGACGCAGGAAGTAGCGTTGCGGGGTCCTACCCTCCAGTTTTTACAGGTAGCACAGAGGTTGGAACGGCGATCATTCCAGTCGAAGATGGAAATACCTATTCCGATATTCAGGTGACATTCTCATCGACTGAATTAAGGGATCTGCTAAACAACTCCACTGATGGCGAGGTATTTTTCATCCTCAGAAGAACCGATCTGGATGCCAGCGCGAATCTCCAATTCTCCTCTTCTGAAACCTCCAACCCGCCAATTCTTAGATTCCAGTCCGATTCCGATTCATATTTGATTTCTTATGACCTCCAGGGTGTCTCCGCATCTGGATACAACAGTCAGGAATTTGATGGATCAAACGCGGTAACTTTGCGAGACGGATCAAGCCTGACCCCCACTGGCGGCGGAGAGTTTGTCGAATGGAATACACAGTCTGACGGGGGTGGAACTAGCTATTCATCTAGTGCGAGCTACTCGACAAAGGCAACATTGAACCTGTATGCAATTTATAGATTAGAAGCATCACCAACTCTCAGTTATTCAGATGCCACATTCACTGATGGCGGAACCGCTAACCCGACATCTGCCGATGATAGTCATGACGGAACCAAGACTTTTTCAGCAACTCCAGCAAGTGTTTGCACGGTGGATTCTTCGACTGGAGTTGTGTCTATACAATCTGCAGGAGATTGCACAGTGACAGCAAGTTATGCGTTGTCATCGAATTATTTGGCGACAAGCGTTTCCGACACATTTAGCGTCGCGAAGGCTAACCAAGCGACATTGAACTGGGACCTATCCGATACTGATGTTGACTATGGATCCACACTTTCCCTCGCAGTCACGGGCGGTTCCGGAACCGGTGCGGTTAGCTACACCGCCTCAGGAGATGGCTGTTCGGTTAGCGGAAGCACTTTGATTGGTCTCGATGCATCTGAATCTTGCTCCTTGACCGCAACTAAAGCCTCAGATGACAGCTATAACGCTGCAAGCACGAGTTCACAATCCATCACCATAAATAAAATCTCGCAGCCCTCAGCACTCGCATTGACAAGTGCGTCAACGATGACCGTGCCGCAGACTCTAGAGCTCACGGCCTTTGGAGGAGATGGAAATGGATCTCTAAGCTTCCAGGTAACAAGTGCCGGAGCTACGGGCTGCTCGATTGCAAGCGGCAATGAACTAACTGCAACCGGTGAGGGAACATGTCAGGTTACGGTCACCCGTGCAGCAGGAACCAATTACCTATCAAAGACATCCTCAGCCCAAAGCATCACCGTGAGTAAAGCAAGCCAGACAATAAGATTTACCTCGTCCGTTCCGGACGAGCCGGATGCACTCGATACTTATACTCCAACCGCAACAGCCTCAAGTGGACTTTCGGTGTCTTTCACAATTGCCGCTGGGAGCTCTGCTGTTTGCACGATAGCTGCCGGAGTGGTGACTTTTGACACAGCTGGAAGCTGCGCCATTGAGGCGGATCAATCAGGCAACACAAGTTACAGTGCAGCGACCACCGTGACTCAGACAATTGTTGTTGGCAAGAAAAATCAAAACATTACCTTTGGCTCACTTTCAAACAAAACCTGGGGAAGTGCAGCTTTCCAAGTTTCGGCAACAGCTTCCAGCTCGCTTGCCATCACCTACAGCGCTGACAGCTCAACAACCAACTCTGCTTGCACGGTTAGCTCAACAGGCCTTGTGACCCTAGGGAACGTTGGAACCTGTGTCGTGAAGACAAGTCAAGCTGGAGATTCAACCTATGCTGCCGCAAACGATGTTCTGCAAAGCTTTGAAGTCCTGGCCGATACCCCCGGAGCACCTTTCATCGGAAGTGTTTCCTTTGGGGACACGTCATTGACCGCAAGCTTTTTCAAGCCAACCTATCTGGGTGGCGGAACGCTTGGCGGTTACCAACTCGTCGCGTATGAGAAATCTGTGGTTGACGGTGTGGTGGTTGCAGGAAGTATTGCTGCAACCAATGATGCCTGCAGGGCGAGTGGAACAAACAACGAAAGTTGCACGATTGACGGACTAACCAACGGCACAGATTATGTCCTAAAGGTTGCGGCAGTAAATCAGTCAGGTGTTGGTGACCAAAGTGGAATCAGCCAGGCCAGGACTCCAGCTTCGAACCCCTCAGCGCCTCAGAATCTTGTTGCGGTTCAAGGAGACGGAATTCTGGAACTCAGTTGGGCTGAACCTCTTAGCCTTGGAGGCGGAACATTTGTTGAATACAAACTTTATTGGCGGGAGGCAGGCGGTAGTTATGCTCCCTTCGCAAGCGAGAATCACTCGATTTCAAATCAAAGTACTACGAGCTACACCATTCGCGACCTGACCAACGGGACTTCCTACGACGTCAAAGTGCTGGTCACAACCAGTGTCAATAACGCAGAATTGGAATCCAATACTGCTGAGGTTGTGCAGAGTCCATATACGGTCCCCAACGCTCCAGGAAGTGTGGTTGTCATTGAGGATGGCGAAAGAGTAATCGTTTCTTGGACCGTTCCTGATTTTGATGGTGGAAACGAAATAGATGGCTACAACGTCAAAATAGACAGCACTTTGGAATGCACGCTTGTTTCGACGAACTCTTGCGAGATAACCAAGCCTTCTGCTGGCTCTTCGGTGACGATTTCGGTTGAGGCTGAAAATGATGCTGGTGCCTCAACTGCCGCCACAGCGGCCTTCTCAGTACCGGGCTCACCTCCACAGCAAGAATCTGGAGGATCTGGAGGATCTGGAGGATCAGGTTCCCAATCTGGTGGTAACACAACCCAAGATTCAGAGAGCAAGATCGGTTTTGAGCCAACTCCGCCCTCAACGCCCGCAAAACAAACCGGGCCAGTCGGGTCAATCGCGGGTTCCTCAGAGGAGGTCCAGTTTGAACCCGATGACTCAAACGAGGTTCTAGTTGCTTCGGGACGGGGTTGGCAAGTGAAGGTGTCCGCCCAGAGTGTTGTCGGCGAGAAGCGCACCGTGAAGGAAAATAACTCCCTAAGCTTCCCGATTTCCTCAGTGGCGGTGTTTGAAGGCAGCGGCTTGAAACCCAACTCGGTTTTGGAGGCCTGGATATTTAGTGAGGAAACCTATCTTGGAACCATTGACGTCGACCAAAGCGGAAACCTGATTGGAAACATCAAACTCCCAGATTCATTGCTACCTGGAGAGCACACGCTGCAGCTCGGAACCGAAAACACTTCTGGCAGATTGGTCGTTTTGACGATACCTGTGGTTGTCGAGGGGAAAGTGACCGTTGGAACCTTCAAGGGCTTTATCGCCATCTTCACCAAAGACTTAGAAGGACAACGACTAAGCGCCAAGGTTGCAGGTAGGTGGTTGGTTCAAGACCCAATTGATACCTTCAAAGACTTTGGTTATTCAAGAGTGGTCCGCTTCACAGGAGCCGGATACGACATCCTGGTCGATGTTTATATCAACCGTCAGTTCTTTGAGAGAACGACTACCAGGACTCGTTAGTTAGAAGCGGATTATTTAGCTGAGGTTTCCGAGCTATGTGTTCCCTGTGGCTATTTCTTTGTAATCGAGACAACATCTGTTGCACCTGTCTCGTTGACCTCAATGATCAGACCATCTACTTCTACTGAGTTTCCCAAGAACAATGTCGCATCAATGCTTCCAACACCGCCACTGTCGGCATACGAGTAGATGAGGCCTCTGCCCTCCGGAACCTGCAACGCAAGTGCCCCTTTACCGTGATTCACGGTGGTGTCAATTTTGGTAACCAACACCCCATCCCGCTTTCTGGATGTTGGGCCCTCATCCCACTGCTGTTCACGACGTGATTCGATGATTACTGCTTCGGTTTCACTGGTGCGAATCATGACGGTTTTGAGACCATTTGAATCATTATCAATTGGTTGTAATTCGAAAGAGCCAGACTCAAAATTTTCGAAGTCTTGACAGAAAACCTGATTATCATCAAACCATCCCGCTAACCAGCGAATCCAAGCCCCCATGGTCAATGTTGGACCCCAGTTGTTGCTCATCATGTCAAATGTGCTCATGGGGCCAACGGCATTGCCATCCTCAGATTGTGCTCCAAAGTTGAATGCATACAAATCAGGGAGTGAGAGAGTATGTCCTGTTTCGTGAGCGTAGTAAGCCCAGTACATTCTTGAGTCTGTTTGAGGCATACCAATCGCAAATAGGTTTTTGATTGGACCCTCGTCAGATTGACCTTCATACTGCAGATCTCCGCCATAAAACGCCTGCAGGGTTAGTTCCAGAGCTTTCTGATTTTCAGGCAAGACAAAGATAATGATCCGGGTTCCGCTGAAGTCCATAAACGGGTCAGCCAGGGCGACACCGTCTCGCATCCATTTTTCCCGCATTGAAACTATGCGATCGCCATAGGAATCTTGATACTGATCCGCTGTCACTGAATAATCTGCTTGGACACCAGGTAGCGTCAGCCAAGAGTCATGCATATCAATCTCAAAATTGAGTTTTCCAAAGCTCACCTTGTCGTAGTAATCGGCAAACTTTTCTACTTGCTCACGATGAACTTCAAGATCTTTTTGATTTCCACTGAGGTCCTCAAATTGAACCGGCACTACTGAAACCTTGTGGTTTCCAATCTGATCAATGTTGTGAGATTTTCTTGGGAAACCTACGATCATCGCGGTGTTGCCATACCTTTGTCTTTCCGAGGATTTATCTGGAACCTCGCACTTAGCTAAATCGCTGGCCTGACGAGATCGCTCTAGAGCAGGGTTTGGTGTTTGTGCGTCAGTTTCACAATCAACAGCCCTCACCACGCCATCAAATGAGTGATTTGTATCAACCTCGGGGGTGTCGCAACCGAAAAATAAAGCGGGCGGGTCGACACTCAAGTCTGATTCCGACTCGCCCGAATCAGAATCAGAATCAGAATCAGTGTCGTCCGACTCTTCTTGTTCTATAGCCCCCAATTCAGTGGCACTCGGATCTTCGGTGGTTGTTGATTGCTGATCAGGCTCCGATTGTGCGGTCGGCATTTCTTCGCTCGCCACGCAAGAGGTGGTCAGCATAACCACTAAAAGAAGCGCAAGTTTTTTCAAGGATTGCCCCCAATCACACTCCACCGTATCAACAAAACTTCGGTGGGTTGCAAGCTCGGTCTAAGCGGGGGTTAAGACTGCTTGCAGAGGGCTTCCCATCAGCTCTTGGAAACCAAGCTCAGCAACTCCAACTGCGAGCAGGTCACTTCCTCGGGTGCCGGTGACAATCTCAAGGTTTTCAGAACTGAAGTGCAGAGATTGGCTGCGGATTGATTCCAACAACTCGTGTTTTCTGAGCTTTACAAAGATTTCTAGGAAACCTGCGAGCACTAAAACTTCGGGGTTGTAGATATTCAACAGAATGCCGATTGCTCTTCCAAGATAATTGGTTTGCGTTTTTAGAAGCTTCTCCAAGGCTTCGGATTTGGATTGGCTGACTGCAGTGAAAAGTTGATCATCACCAACCTCACCAAGACCTAGAGTGGAAACGATATCTTCGCGTCTGACCATGGCCTCAAGTGTTCCTGGGATGCCTGAATAGTCCAACTGTTCGGAATCAGAGATTCGCATGTGGCCAAATTCGCCTGCGTATCCATCGTGGCCTCTGACAATTTCGCTGTTGACCACACTTCCGCCACCGATACCACCGTTCACACCGATGAGTAGCACCATGTTTTTGTGGCCTTTGCCAACCCCGAATTTTTGCTCCGCTGAACACCACAAGCCAGCATCGTTATCCATGGCAACCGCCAGATCGGTGTCTTCTTTGAGTAGCTCAACAAACGGCACTTCTCGCCAATTCAGCGACGGCGCGAAGCGAATCTCTCCTTTGCCAAAGCGGACCGGTCCCGCTGCCGCCACCCCGATGCCACTCACCAGTGTTCCCTCAGGCAGGGTGCTGCGGATTTTTTGAATCCAGTCGCTTGCTTTTTTAGCGGCTTCTCTGGGTGTTGTTCCTTTGGCAAGCGGAAGCCTTGCTTGGGTGATGATTGTTCCACCAAGACCAACAACCGCTAGATCTAATTCTGAAAGTCTTGGCAGAACAGCAAAGCTGACAATTTTGTTTGAGGTGGAGACAGTAATGCTCGGTCTTCCAATTTCATTTCCACCAGTTGATTGTGACTGAACAACCAAGCCACGATCCTCCAGAGTGTTCAATAAGTCCAGCACAGTGGAGCGGTTCAGTCCTGTTTCAGCTGCAATCTCTGATCTGGTTGCACCGTTTGATAGGTGAACGATTTGCAAAACGCTGGCAAGATTTAGCCTTCGCAGGTCGTTATTCGACCTGTAGGAAAGCTCTGTTGAGGTCATGTCTGGCCAACTTCTTTGTTTGCGAATTTGTATTTAGATAATCATGCCCCAAATAGTTTGTTGTTGATTACAACAAACTCATAACAAACCCTTCAGAGCAGTCTGTTTTGTCACTGCCAGGTGTCAATATAAGCAGGCGGTATATCGACCGCCTGATCAATAGATTGGGGAGCAAAGATGCACCTTGAAAAGAAAAAGACCCTGAAAGCACTTGCGATTGCAGCGACAATTCCTTTTGTCCTGACCGCCTGCGCATCAGGTTCAACGGACACATCATCATCCTCTGACTCCAACAGTGGAGACAGCGGATCAACTTCTTCCGACACAGCCCAGATTGAGGTTTTCTCATGGTGGACTGGTGGCGGTGAAGAAGCTGGTCTAAACGCTCTAGTTGAGGTTTTCAACGCAGAGTATCCAGACATTGAATTCGAAAACGGAGCCGTAGCCGGTGGTGCAGGTACCAACGCACGTGCCGTTTTGGCAACTCGTTTGGAAGCAAATGACCCACCAGCCTCCTTCCAGGGACACGCTGGATTGGAGCTATTGGACTACATCACAGCCGGTCAGATCGAGGACCTAAGTTTCCTCTATGACGAAATGGGCTGGAGAGATGTAATGCCACAGGAACTTTTGGACCTAATCACCGTTGACGGTGGAATCTACTCAGTTCCAGTAAACATCCACCGTGCAAACGTGATGTGGGCAAACCCAAGTGTTCTTGATGAGTACAACTTGGACATGCCATCAACATGGGATGAGTTCTTCGCGGCAGCAGAGGTATTGCAGGCCGGCGGAGTTATTCCTCTAGCACTTGGTGAGCAGTGGACTCAGTTGCACCTGTTTGAGACCGTAATGCTTGGTGAGCTAGGAACAGACGCCTACAACGGCCTCTGGGACGGTTCAACCGATTGGGCATCAGCAGATGTAACCTCAGCACTTGAGACCTTCAACCGTATTTATGACTACACAAACTCAGATGCAGCCAGCCTTGCATGGCAGGACGCATCACAGTTGGTGATCAGCGGAGACGCAGCATTCAACATCATGGGTGACTGGGCCGAAGGTTACTTCCGTGTTGACAACGAACTAGTTGAGCAAGAGGGCTACACCTGGGCACCTTCACCAGGAACCGGTGGAACCTTCCAGTTCCTAAGCGACTCATTCACCCTGCCAGTTGGAGCACCTGACCGTGACTCAACAATCGCATGGTTGAAGGTTGCTGGTTCGGCTGAAGGACAGGACGCGTTCAACGTGCAGAAGGGTTCAATCCCAGCACGTAACGACGCTGACCAGTCCATCTACCCTCCATACCTGCAGGAAGCAATGGATGACTGGTCTTCAAACGCCGGTGCTCCATCGCTAACTCACGGAACTGCAGCATCAAATGCCTTCAAGGCAGAGATCGAGACCGCCCTGGGATTGTTCCTAGGAACTCGTGACGTTGCAGCATTCCAGGATGCATTGGTAGCTGCAGCAGCAGCCCAGTAGGCAGTAATCTGATACCGGGTGCGGGGAGACTCGCACCCGGTTTCACTAATCTTTTGGACCAAGGAGGGTTCTGTGATTAAGTCATTGCAACGGCATTGGTTGTCAATTGCATTGCTTAGCCCCTCTTTGATTCTTTTAGGTGTTTTTGTTTATGGCTTCATTGGCCTGAACATCAACATCTCACTGACTGATGAAGTCGGTTTGAATAACAACGATGCAAACTTCATTGGCCTCGAAAACTACATCAAACTACTCGATGACCCCCGTTTCCACATTGATATCTGGAACACCATTGTCTTTAGTTTCAGCTTTATTGGCATAACCCTTGCCCTGGGTCTTGGACTGGCAATCCTGATTGATTCCAAGATTCCGGCTGAAGGTTTTTTCAGAAGCGTTTATTTGCTTCCCATGGCAGTTAGCTTCATCGTTACCGGTGTTGTTTGGCGCTGGTTGATGAACCCAGCAACCGGTGAGCGCACAAGCGGTCTAAACCTGTTGTTTGATGTGGTCGGACTTGATTTTTTGATTAACCAGTGGCATTTGACTCCAACTTGGGGAATGTTGGGAATTGCAGTTCCGGCAATTTGGCAGATGTCTGGTTACACCATGGCGTTATTTTTGGCAGGTTTGCGCGGAATCCCCGAAGAGGTAAAAGAAGCAGCGCGAATGGATGGGGCAAGCGAGCTTGGTATTTATCGCAGGGTTATTCTGCCGATGCTAAAGCCAGTTGCTCTTTCTGCAGTTGTTATCCTCGCGCACATCTCGCTGAAGGTATTCGATTTGATTATTGCTATCGCCGGTAAGCAGATTGCCTTGGACGTGCCAGCGATTTATATGTGGCAGACGACTTTTGATGCCTATAACTTTGCTCGCGGTGCAACCCTGGCCACATACATCCTGATTAGCGTTGCAATCTTTGTGATTCCCTATCTCATTGTCACCAACCGGAAGGAAAAGGTATGACCGCGGTTGCCGACATCACCGAGAAACGCGAGATAGTTGATCGCAAGAAACCAATGACGCCGAAGCGTTTTGGTTTGAAAGCAATTCAGTATTCGTTGCTCGCATTCTTTACTGCTTTTTTCATGATCCCGATTTATGTGGTCTTGGTGACAAGCTTGAAGCCACTAAGCGAAATCTCATTGCAGACGATGTGGGATTTCCCCACAGCAATTGATTTCACCAACTACGCACTTGCTTGGGAGAAGCTGGCACCCTCCATCGGAAACTCATTCTTATTGGTGATTCCGGGTGCAATCATTGCTGCGTTTTTGGGAAGCATCAACGGTTATGTTTTGTCCAAGTGGCAGTTCCCTGGGTCTAACTTGATCTTTACCTTGATTCTGTTTGGAATGTTCATTCCCTATCAGGCGATCTTGATTCCTTTGGTGCAGACGATAAACCAACTCGGTCTTTATGGAACAATCCCGGGATTGATCTTGGTGCACGTGATTTATGGGCTTCCGATCATGACCTTGATTTTTAGAAATTATTACCTCAGCGTTCCAGACGAATTGGTTGAGGCAGCACTCATGGATGGCTCTGGCATGATCAAGACTTATTTTTTGATAATTATGCCCATCTCGATACCTGCATTCATTGTTGGGTTGATCTGGGAGTTCACTTCCATCTGGAATGACTTTTTGTTTGCT